>Ga0307412_10000228_pt1 | contig 37621 bp, 33 predicted proteins | sample DK1Cmetagenome_3_FD_203823 | JGI IMG/M metagenome (GOLD analysis project Ga0307412, IMG submission 203823) | Maize rhizosphere microbial communities from greenhouse at UC Davis, California, United States - DK15-C-1 | ecosystem: Host-associated > Plants > Roots > Rhizosphere > Soil | place: USA...
AAGTGATGTAATTATTTCAAACACAGGCTATACTGGAAGCGGCGGTTTTGAGATTTATTTTAAAAATGAATCTGCCGAAAAACTTTGGGATGCCATTATGGAAGCTGGTGCATCGGAGGGAATTATGCCTTGCGGATTGGCTGCCAGAGATACATTGAGACTTGAAAAAGGATTCTGTCTTTATGGAATGGACATCGATGATACAACTTCACCGATTGAAGCCGGATTAGGTTGGATCACAAAATTTGATAAAGAATTTATCTCTAAAGATACTTTTGCTAAACAAAAAGAAGAAGGAGTTACCAGAAAATTAGTTGGTTTCGAGCTTACGGATAAAGGTGTTCCAAGACATGACTACCCTGTTGTAGATGCGGAAGGAAAAGTGATCGGGAAAGTAACTTCAGGAACTCAGTCTCCGATGAAGAAAATCGGTTTAGGATTGGCCTATATTGATAAACCTCACTTTAAATTGGGTTCTGAAATTTTCATTCAGGTAAGAAACAAAAATATTCCTGCAAAAGTAGTGAAAGCTCCTTTTGTATAATCAGGACAAGATATTATTATAAAAACCGCAGACTATTCTGCGGTTTTTTGTTTTTATTAATTTTAATGCTTAATGAAGATTTATAAGCATATTTAGATTAAATAATTAATCAAAAAAACCTTTTAAAGCTGTAATATTTTCCTTGTCACTTCCAATGAAAATTTCATTATCGGTAAGGAAAACCGGTCTTTTCAAAAATGTGTAATGATCCAGCAATAGCTCTTTAAAATCCTCTTCTCCGAGAGACTTTAGATCAAGCTCACGCAATTTTATCTGAGTTGACTTTTTACTGAATAACGCTTCATAAGATTTTGTTATTTTGTACATAGCCTCCAACTCTTCCTTCGTGATCGGTTCTTTTTTAATCTCTCTAAGTTCCCAGCCGGTAAGCCTGAATTGCCCTAATATTTTTCTACAAGTGTCGCATGTATTAAGATAGAATACTTTCTTCATTATATTTTTAAATCTATTATTTTGTTAAAAATTAAACTTAAGAAAAAGTTTAATCTGTAAAAGTAAGGCTTAATCTCTGATATTAAAAATTATTAAATATCTTTATTCAATCAAATTTTTAGAAATGGAGAACAAACCTATTACTTTTCAGTTTATTTCAGAGCCTTCGGACGTTAATTATGGAGGAAATGTTCACGGTGGAAGTGTTATGAAATGGATTGACCAGGCCGGGTACGCCTGTGCAACTACCTGGAGCGGAAATTATTCTGTAACTGTCTACGTTGGCGGAATCCGTTTCTATGAACCCATCAAAATCGGGGAAATTGTAAAGGTAGAAGCCCGGGTTATTTATACAGGTTCTTCGAGTATGCATATTTCGATCAATGTTTTTTCAAGAAATCTGAAACAGCCCACATTTGACAAGAAAACACATTGTATCATCGTGTTTGTGGCGGTTGACGAAAACGGAAAAAAACTTCCCGTACCAAAATGGATACCGGATTCTGAGGAAGACAAGCAACAGGAACAGTACGCGATACGTCTCATGGAACTGAGAACACAAATTGAAAATGAAATGAAACCGTTTTTGTAATGCAGCGAAAAGAGTTTATACAACTATCTTCATTAGGACTTTTAAGTTTATATTCTTGTGGTGTTTCTAATATGTTTATGAATAAAAAACCATTAGCTATTCAATTATATACCATTCGGGATGCTATTTCTGAAAACCTTGAAAAAGCGTTGGAAAAATTGGCTGCGCTGGGATTTACAGAATTGGAAATTTACGGCTACAACGGAACTTTTTTCGGGAAAAGCAGAACTGAATTTCAAGCTATTTTGAAAAATCTTGACTTAAAAGTTATCAGTTCGCACCATACCACCGGAATTATTCATCAAGATAAAGGAACTTTATTAAACAATTGGGAGAAAACCGTTGAAGATTTACATTTTATTGGTTCCAAATATATGGTTTGTTCTTATCTTTTTCCGGAAGAAAGAACAATTGAAAATTACAAAAAGCTTCCTGAATTGTTTGATAAATCAGGACAAACTACAAAGCAAGCCGGAATTCAGTTCGCGTATCACAATCATGATTTTGAGTTTGAAAAATTTGATGACACCAAAAATTTTTATGATTTTATTTTAGAAAATTCTTCATCAGATTTAGTTAAAATGGAATTGGATTTATACTGGATCTCAAAAGCAGGCATCGATCCATTAACCTATTTTGAAAAATACCCGAAAAGATTTCCGTTATTGCATGTAAAAGATATGAAAGCCGGAACAAAAGATTTTGCTGAAATCGGAAACGGAACCATAGATTTCAAAAAGATTTTTGAAGCCAGAGAAAAGGCAGGCCTGAAGTATTGGTTTGTAGAGCAAGATTCCAGTGATAAAGATATTTTTGAGAGTATCAAAATGAGCCGCGATTATATTTCTAAAAATAACTTTTTCTTCATATAAACTAATATGTATAAAATTATACTATTCCTTCTTATTTCCCTGCAATTTTATTCTCAATCGCCAGATTCAATTAAATTTGATATTCTCGATAAAAAAACCAACGCAAGAGAATTGTTTATCAGTAAAATAATTAATAAAGATATCGCTCAATACAAACAGCAGGATGATACTTTATTGAATTCCTTACAAAGTTTCAACAAAAATAAAACAACAAGATATGGTTCTGAATTCAAGATACATTCCGGCGATCCTGATGAAGAAAACAGACCGGTTATTGGAAACGCTTACGCACTAGAACTGTATTCTGATGAAGTTTATGCTTTTGAAAATTTACATTTTAATCGTTTTACACTTTTTTCTGATCTCAAAAATAATCTGATTGGATATGAACTGTTCAATGACAAAATAAAGCAAAGTGTTATCGACAGTTTTATTAAAGATTATTCTAAAAAATATAAGCATGAAATGGATGATAATGAAACCCGAACATTACATTTTTTTGAAATGAAAGACAAAAATCTAATTTTCATTATCCCTAAAAATTATACAAAAACAGCAGGCATCGCTGTGCCCGGCGAAAAAAGAGAGAATGAAAGATCTGAGCCTGTTTCCATTTTTACCATATTCGAAAATGCTACTTCCGATCAGGAAGATTTTGTTTGGAGGTTGATAAATCGTTAATCTTTCTTCAGAATAAAAATAATTATCTTAAAAAAACATTATATTTGCAATACAAAGGAAATGGTGCTCTTCCTTACCCAACCGCTTTTCAAAAGCTGATGACGCCTGATTAAGAGATTATTAACAGTAATTGATCAGGTAAAATATGTTTAAACATCCACGAACTTTAAGCAACAAGGCAAGATTTTATATCAGATTTTTCTTCAGGAAACATCCGGCTTTACTGTATATTTTTAAATGGCTTTACATTAGTCTTCTCATTGGAATACTAGTAGGAACGGCCTCTGCAGGATTTTTAAAATCATTGCAATGGGTTACGAATTTCAGGGAAAATCACATTTGGCTCATTGCTTTTTTACCTGTTGCAGGCTTTCTGATCGGGCTTTTATATCATCATCTCGGAAAAGATATTGAAGCCGGAAACAATCTGTTGATTGACAGTATTCATGATCCGAAAGAGATTATTCCTTTTAAAATGGCTCCTTTTGTTTATCTGGGAACGATTGTCACTCACTTTTTCGGGGGTTCTGCGGGACGTGAAGGAACAGCAATTCAAATGGCAGGCGCGATTGCAGACCAATTTGTCCGGCCTTTTAAATTAAATAAAAACGAAAGAAAAATTTTAATTATTTCTGCAATTGCAGCGGGTTTTGGTTCTGTTTTCGGGACACCTTTGGCGGGTGCGGTTTTCGGATTGGAAGTTTTTCTTATTGGAAGAATCCGTTATAACGCCATTTTTCCTGCATTTGCTTCAGCAATTCTTGCAGATTGGGCAACCGATCTCTGGAATGTAAAACATACCCATTATCACATTGATTTCGTCCCGAAACTTGAGTTTCTGCCTGTTTTATACAGTATTCTGGCGGGAATTGCTTTTGGAATCTGTGCCGCAACATTCAGTAAAGTGATTCATTGGGCGGGTTCTATTTTTAAATCAAATATAAAATATCCCCCGCTTCGTCCTGTTGTTGGCGGAATTATAGTAGCAATTGCGGTTTTTGTAATGGGAACGACAAGATACGTCGGACTGGGAATCCCAACGATTGTAGAGTCTTTTGAAACCCAGCTTCCCCTGTATGATTTTGCTTTAAAAATGATCTTCACCATTGTCACTCTTTCCGCAGGTTTTAAGGGCGGAGAAGTTACTCCTTTATTCTTTATCGGTGCTACTTTGGGAAGTGCATTGTCGTTATTTATCCCACTTCCGTACGGATTATTGGCCGGAATGGGATTTGTGGCAGTTTTTGCAGGGGCAACGAATACCCCACTCGCCTGTATGTTGATGGGAATTGAATTATTCGGGGCCGAATGTGGAATTTATGTGGCGATTGCCTGTATTGTTTCTTACCTTTTTTCTGGGCATAATGGGATTTATGCTAAACAGAGAATTGGGGAAATGAAAGGGAGGGATTGAGCTTGAGCCTTTGGGAGTTGAAGTGTTTGAAGAGGGGTTGGTGATGAGTTTTTTGTTTTAATGACTGCGATCCTAGCCCCGATAGAAACGGCATCCTTTTTTGTTGCGGCCGGAGCAAAGCGGAGGCCGTAACAAAAAAGATATAGTGGATAGCGGGAAATGGCTTCTGAAAATTTTTATTTAATATCTTCTTGCTTTCTATATTCACCAAAGAAGGGGAATTTTGCGAAACTGATTAGTCTTAAATAACAAAAACCCTTTGATGAACAAAAGGTTTTTGCGTATTAAATGTGGAAATGTTTATTTCAGTTGAAATAATTCTTTATCTAGCAAGTAATTACCTGCGGACATGCGATGTATTGTACACAATATTTCGGCCCTGTAACAGCTCCTGTACAGCTGCATCCGCAAAGCGAAAGATCAGGTGTGCCAAGACCTCCGCCTCCGCCAATACCTCCTACGATGTTTTTTAGATCATCTTTTCTTAACTTTTTACCGTTTTTTAAAATGTTGTTTTGCATGTGATTTGGTTTTTTGATATTAACAATATAATTTAGTTACTTTCAAAGTTAAACAAATATTAATTATTCAACGCATAATTTAATATTAAATTTTATAATTTGTTTGTTTTGTTTAACTTATTAATACTATAACGGGAAATCATATTTAAATATTTCTTAAACAGTTATAATTATTCTGTAAATTCTAAATCTTTGTTGTGTGTTTCCGAAATGGTAAGTGATGAATAAAAGGCCAGTCCAAACACGATGATTCCTACAATTGCAGCACTTATAATTACAGAAAAATCTTTCTTAAAAAAGTCAAAGCCAAAAATCATTACGGGAACCAGACCACGAACCATATTCGGAACTGTAGTCGTTGCTGTATTTCTAATATTGGTTCCGAACTGCTCCGCCGCCAACGTCACAAACATCGCCCAATATCCTGTTCCCAAACCAAGCCAGACACAAAAAATATAATATTTTGTTTCCGTATCCGTATTTCCGAAAAGCATGATTGCCACACCAACAATGGTGAAAGCCAGCATATAAAAAATTGCCATTTTACGGGATTTTAAGGCATGAGAAATAAATCCACTCGCCAGATCGCCGACAGAAATACCGACGTAAGCCCACATAATTGCTTTTCCGGGATTAAGATCTGTTATTCCTAATTCAGGGGCAAACTGATTGGCTAAAACGGCTAGAATTCCGATACAATACCAAGTCGGCAAACCAACGGCAATGCATTTTAAATATCTTATCAAACGGTCTTTATTGGTGAAAAACGAGAGGAAATTTCCTTTAGAAACGGATTTATTTTCAATATTTTTATAAATTCCGGATTCGGAAACGCTGATTCTTAAAAACAACAATAAAATCCCGAGAATTCCACCGATAATATAAGAGATATTCCACCCGCCGGCTAGTTCTACTGTTAACTGAGCTACCACCGCACCCATTAATCCAAAACCGGCAACGACAGAGGTTCCGATTGCTCTTAGATTCTTGGGCAGACTTTCGGAAACGAGGGTAATTCCGGCTCCGAGTTCTCCGGCAAGCCCTATTCCTGCAATGAATCTTAAACCCGCATATTGATACACCAGATGTTCTTTTGGAAAATATGGTAGAAAACCACAAGCTATATTCGCCAAAGAATACACTAATATAGAACCAAATAAAACAGATAGTCTTCCTTTTTTATCCCCGAAAATTCCCCAGACAATGCCGCCAATTAATAACCCGACCATTTGACAATTAAGAATAAACGTTCCATCAACATCAGGGTTTAAGCCTAATGCTTTAAGACTCGGGATTCTTACAATACCGAATAAAAGCAGGTCATAAATATCCACAAAATAGCCTAAAGCCGCAATAATGACAGGTATTGAAAAAATAAGCCTCAGTTTTGAAGACAAAGAAAGTTCTTGCATTTTGGAATTTTAAATTTCGTTAAAAATAGAAATTAATTCAATAAAACAAAGCTTTTGTTGAATATATCCATTTATAATTATTATTTCAAATACATTATTTTAATAACCTGAATTTATGATTAAAAACATTAGTGTATAAATAGATATTTTAGTGTTTTTTACAGCCATTCTCAGATAACAGTTAATACAGACAATTTATTTTTAAAACGCCTGTAAAATTCTTTTTTATGTGAAAAAAAATATTTAACATTGTAACGTAATATAGATACGAATCTATCTTTAAAATATAAAGCATTAGCTTTTCTTGTTCTGGAAAACTGGTAATTTTTAAGAGTAGCAAGATTATGCAATGCTCACGTTTCGGCGTGGGCTATTGTTTATCTGTTACTCGGGTATACCAGTACCTCCAGAACAATAGACATAGTTCCACGCTTTTTTGTTTTTACAATTGATTAGCTAGGGAATAAAAATTATTTAAACATAGAGTACTTTGTAGTGTACAATGCAAAAGAAAAATGGATAAATAAAACTTGCAGGTAAACACCAAAGCGTAATCAATGTGTATAAACTTGAGATTCTAATGAAAAATTTATAATTTTAAACAGAATGAAAAACTTTAAAAAATTATCTCGAAATGAACTTAGTGTAGTAAAAGCAGGTCAAGTTTGGATCGCGGAAACTTCTTGTGGTATAACTGCTACAACCACTCAGAATTGGACGCCACAACAAGCACAAGAATGGCTTGAAAAGGTTGAAACAATTAACTGTCCGCCGCCTACCCATAGTGGTCCGTCTACTGGTTTAGCGTAAAATTAATGTAAATTAAAGCACTTATTGTGTAAATTATACACGATAAGTGCAATTTTATAACGAAAATATTATTATGCATTACTATAAAAAGCTACTTCAAATACTCATTTTGTTTTATAGTGCTTTATCTTATGCTCAGTCATACAAACAGGATTCTTTGCGTGGTGAGTTTATTTATCAGTTAAAAGCTAAACTCGACACACGAACCGATAATAGGTACGAAGAACCTTTTTCATTACAAATAACTGATAATCGTGCATTTTTTGCGAGTAGTGTATCATTGAAAGGTGATTCGTTATCGGCGAATTCAGGAACAACGACACATAACCCCGATGGAAGTATAACGCTGGGTTGGAAAAAAGATGTAGAGATTCCAAAAACAGGTTTATCATTTACTATCATTCAATCCAATGAAAATATACAATATTTTAGATCGGCCGGAATGCCATTACTCACTTATAAAGAGCCGGTAATGAAGAATTGGAAGCTTGTGAATGAAACAAAGGTAATCAACACCATTAATTGTAAAAAAGCAGAAGTGACATATAAAGGAAGAAACTGGATCGCGTGGTATTCTCCCGAAATTCCTTTACCCTATGGTCCATATAAATTCAGCGGATTACCCGGATTGATCGTTAAAATAACTGATGACAAAGGAGATTGGGATTTTGAATTGGTAAAATCTGTACCCGTTTCTAAATTGAAAGGAAAAGTAATTAACATAAAGAAAAGCAGATATACTGAAGCCATAGAAACAACACAGCCGAAACTGAAAGAAGCAGTAAGAAATGCTGATGCCAATGCAGCTGCCATACTTGCAAGCTACGGAACCACAATTATAAAAGGACAGGAAATGCTAAGACAAAGAGAAAAACAAAGAGAAGAAAATAAAAAATATGAAAATCCTCTGGAATTAAGTAATTAAAGAATAAGTAGATCGAAAAAATAATTTCAATCATAATACTATCATTGATATGCAAAATAAAACCTTTCAATTTCTTGAAAGGTTTTATTTTGCATATCTTTTTCCAGTTATTATCTTGCAATATTCACAGCTCTCGTTTCTCTGATTACTGTTACTTTCACCTGTCCTGGATACGTTAGTTCATTTTGGATTTTTTCTGAAATGTCGTAAGATAATTGAGAAGCTACTTCATCATTTACTCTTCCGCTTTCTACCATTACTCTTAATTCTCTACCCGCTTGGATCGCATAAGCGCTTGATACTCCTTCGAAGCTTAAAGCCGCTGATTCTAAATCTTTTAGCCTTTGGATGTAAGATTCCAACACCTGTCTTCTTGCTCCCGGTCTTGCTCCTGAAATAGCATCGGCAACCTGGATGATCGGTGATAATAATGAAGTCATTTCCACTTCGTCGTGGTGGGCTCCGATTGCATTCACAACCTCTGCATTTTCACCATATTTTTCTGCCCACTGCATTCCCAGTAAAGCGTGCGGAAGTTCAGATTCTTGCTCAGGAACTTTACCGATATCGTGTAATAGACCTGCTCTTTTTGCTAATTTTACGTTTAATCCTAGTTCAGCAGCCATTGTTGCAGCAATATTTGCTACCTCTCTTGAGTGCTGTAATAAGTTTTGCCCGTAAGATGAACGGTATTTCATTCTACCGACGATCTTAATTAATTCCGGATGTAAACCGTGGATTCCCAAATCAATGATTGTTCTTTTACCAACTTCAATGATCTCCTCCTCGATTTGCTTTCTTGTTTTTTCAACAACTTCTTCAATTCTGGCTGGGTGAATTCTACCGTCTGTAACCAATCTGTGAAGTGATAATCTTGCGATTTCCCTTCTTACAGGATCGAAACATGAAAGAAGAATAGCTTCCGGAGTATCGTCAACAATGATTTCTACACCTGTTATTGCTTCCAAGGCACGAATATTTCTACCTTCCCTTCCAATAATTCTACCTTTTACTTCATCAGATTCAATGTTGAAAACAGATACTGAATTTTCGATTGCCTGTTCTGTTCCTATTCTTTGGATAGTTTGGATAACGATTTTTCTCGCCTCACTTTTTGCGTTCAGCTGAGCTTCCTCCATAATGCTCTGAACGTGCGCCTGGGCTCTTGTTTTTGCTTCGGCCTTCATGGTTTCTACCAATTCTGCTTTGGCTTCTTCTGCTGTATAATTAGCAATTTTCTCAAGAATTTCAACTTTTTTAGCTGTTGCTACATCTAATTCCTGTTGTTTTCTTTCTAAAATTTCGTTTTTCTTAGCATAATCAGCAATCTGCTTATCCAGATCTTTTTCAAGTTTTCCTGCTTTGCTAAGCTCGTCATTTAACTTGCTTTCTTTGTCTTTAATTCTTTTTTCAATCTCCTGCATTTTTTTCTCGCGAGATTGGATATCTGCGTCATGCTGAGATTTTAGTTCTAAGAACTTTTCTTTAGCCTGAAGATTCTTTTCTTTCTTTATGGATTCAGCTTGTACATTAGCTTTTTCTATAAGGTTTTCGGCATTTTTCTTAGCATCATCTATAATAAATTTTGCTTTAGTATTGAGTGAGCTTTTAGAGAAAAACATCCCTAAAACCGCACCTACAACTAAACAAATCACGCCGACTATAATGGCTGTTATTGTCATAATCTATATTGAGTTTTAATTGTCCTATATAAAATAAAAAAAACCCACAATAATCCAGAGATATAGAGTAAACTCCTAATCAACACGATTTGAACTGATTTCCACTGTCTGTAATCCGATAAATCGGCACGCCATTCAATGGACATTTGCTCGGTAATTGTTTAGCGTTGAGTTTACCTTTAATGTGTTAGAATTATTGTAGGCAGTTTTGTGGGAAAAAAAATCTATTTCCCAATTTCATTCAACGAATGATTAATTTGTGCTAATCGTTCGTTGGTAGAATGTATCGTTTTTTCGTAGTTCGCAGACACCACTTCAGCGTTTGTTCCCAATTTCAGGGCACACATCGCTAAAGCATCCTGTTTGTCTCTCACATCGAAATTTTGTTCAAAATCTTTAATCATATTTTCAATTTGCTTTCCTACCTTCCGCAAAGTTTCTTCCTCTGCTGCCGGTACGTTCAGCGGATATACCCTTCCTGCAATGTTGATGGTTATTCTTCTTACCTCCATTATAATCCACTGTTTTGAAGCTGGGCAATACAGAAATCTATTTCCTTTACCAATCTGTTGATGTGATTCTTCATCAATCTGTTGTGTTCAGGGTTTCCTGATATTGCTGAATAAAGCTTTATATTTTTTTGTTCTTCTGCTAATACCTGACTTTTTTTTCTCTCCTCATCATATTTCTTCTTCAGTTCTTCATGCTCAATGCTTAGTTCTGAGAATTTTTCAGTGAGATTTTTATAATTCTTTTGTAATAGTAAAATCTTTTTCTCTAATTCTGAAAAATTGTTTTCTAAATCTTGAAGCATTTCAGGTTTGTATATTCTAACTATTAGCAAAAATAACAAAATATTAATACTAACAAAAATAAAACGCTCTATATTTTGATTAGGCAATAAAAAAAGGAGACACAAGTGCATCTCCTTTATTTTATTTAAGTTAATTTCTTATTCGAATTTAAGAACAAAAAACACCGCTCTTGTCTGTAAAGTAGACATTGCAGCTGTCCAATATGGAGGTGTTGTAGCGTTATCAGCTACAATTTCATTGTTCATAATGAATGTACCTCTGATTGCCGGAGTTAGTTTAAACTTATTAAAGTAAAACTGGATTCCCATTTCCGCAGACCATGCAAAATTATGCGTCGTAGATCTGAAAACCTGCTGCATGTTGTCATCTGTAGAATCTGAATTCGACTGAAGGTTTACAATATAATTCACCCCAGCCGCAATGTAAGGTCTTGAGTTGTACCATCTTTGCCCGTGAAGCTCTAATAATACAGGAACGTCAACCAAAGTGGTTTTAATCTCTCTTACTCTGTCATTTTCACCTAACGGCATCGGGATAAATGGATCGTTCGTCAAAGTACCCGCAGCATACTGGTCGTTTGATTGCGTATTGAATGTCAATTGTCTCTGACCAAATTGTAACCCTGGTTCTAATCTTAGATCTAAATAATCATTCAGTCTCCATTTCGCGATCAAACCGGCACCGAAACTGTAGCTTTCTTTAGATGTAACAAGATTTTGATTATTATTCATCCCGTATCTAGGATTCAAAACGATACGGTAGTCTAGTCTGTTGCCATTTAAATAAAAACCCCAGCTGAATTTTTGTTCGTCAAAGTCTTCCAACTTATCCATTCTGTTTCGGGTTCTGAATTGCGCATCCGCAAAAATCGTAATATTTACTGAGGCTAAAACCAGTGCTTTTAATAAAAATTTACTCATAGGTTACTTTGTTGCTTTATAAATTGTGGCTATACCTAAACTTAGTTTTTTATATTCAACTTTTTTAAATCCTGTATCTAAAAGAATTTGCTTCATCTTTTCCCCGAAAGGAAAAGCATTTACAGAATCCGGAAGGTATGTATATGCCCTATTGTCTTTGGAAACCAATCTGCCGATAGCAGGTAATATATTTTTGAAATAAAACATATAAAATGGCGCCAAGAAACCCTCAACCTTTGAAAACTCCAGTATATAAACACTCTTGTTATCCTTAACTACTCTTCTTAATTCCGCTAAACCTTTGGTAAGGTTCTCAAAATTCCTTACTCCAAATGCAACGGAAACAGCATCGAATCTATTGTCCTCGAAAGGTAAATTTTCTGCATCCCCTTTTTGCATGGAAATTTTGCCGTCTAATTTAAGTTTTTTTATTTTAATAACGCCAACATTTAACATTTGTTGCGATAAATCTAAACCAATTACTTTGGAACCTGTTCCTTTTTCAATTGTAATTGCCAGATCTCCCGTTCCTGTAGCCACATCCAGCACTTCCTGCGGATTATCATTTTTCATCATATTCACCAGAGTATTTCTCCATAAAACATCAATTTTCAGGGATAAAACACGATTCAAAAGATCATATTTCGGTGCAATATTGTCGAACATATCCTCTACCTGGCTCTTCTTTGTAGCCTCCGAATTGTAGGGAGTAACTTGGTTTATATCTTTTGTCAAAACTTTAAAACTTATAATATTCTTTATAATAATTAAGATAATCCTGCTTTCTGAAGATTTTTGATCTTGATTCCACCTTCTGAATATTTTTGATTATTTTATCGTAATCTTCATTCACATTGTAGTAAAAATCATCAGTAAATAGCTTATTGAAGCGTCTGGCGCCTCCAAGATAGGGCTTCCCGTCAATCACAGTCTTATCAAGTGCCAAAAGTAATGAATCTTTTTTAAGATTGTATCCATAATATTGATCATTGATGTAATAATCCTGATGGGCAATATTGATAAGGCCTCGAACTTTATTCACTTCAAATGCAGAATCGAAAAGTAATTTTTTATTCTGATCGAAAACTTTAATTGAATTTTTTCCTTTATTAAGATCCACTGCAACAGTCTGCCCTCCGGCAATCGTACCTTCCGAACCGTTATTAATTTTATAATAATAGGTATTTGGAGTAGGATTATCTACAACATATGCGTTCTTTTTCGCTAAAAAAAGGAAATAGACCCCAAAGGCAACGACAAACGCTACAACTGCAATAAGTAAACCTTTTAAGGATGGATTGTTTTTCATAGATTGTAAAGTACAATTTTTGCAAATTTAATAATATTTTTAATTCTTTGTTATTAATATTAATTATTAACTTTGCCTCTCTAAAAAAAATCATATAAACGAATGCCGAATACGATCATTATTGGTTCTGGATCTTATCTTCCCAGCAGAATTATTGGGAGAGACTTTTTTTTGGATTCAGAGTTTTATTCAGAAGACGGAGTAAAGATTGATAAGCCTGCTGAAGAAACTATCGCAAAATTTGTAGAAATTACAGAAATTGAGAACAGGAGGTTCATCGACGAAGATCTTTCTAACTCACAAATCGGTTACGAGGCTGCGAAAGCTGCAATTGCAGATGCAAAAATAGATCAGGAAGAATTAGATTATATTATCTATGCAAGTAATTTCGGAGAAGTTACCATAAACGGATATTCTGATTTTATGCCGACAATGGCAGCGAGAGTGAAAAATAAACTAGGCATTAAGAACAGGAAATGTGTAACTTATGATATGCTTTTCGGATGTCCGGGATGGGTGGAAGGTATGATTCTGGCGAATAATTTAATTAAAGCTAAAGTCGCTAAAACCATCTTAGTAATCGGCGCTGAAACACTAAGCAGAGTAACAGATCCGCATGACAGAAACAGGATGATATTCGCAGATGGCGCAGGTGCCGTTGTTGTAAAAGCAACTGAAGAGGAAAATGTAGGAATCATCGCCCACAACACAATCTGTGACAACGGTATTGAGCTTAATTATCTTGCCAACGGCCCTTCTATCAATAAAGATGCTGATCAAACGCGTTTATTTGTAAGAATGCAGGGAAGAAAAATCTATGAATATGCTCTTAAAAACGTTCCTGCAGCCATTAAAGAAACTATTGAAAATGCAGGTCTTTCCATTGAAGATATCAACAAAATATTAATTCACCAAGCCAATGCGAAGATGGATTATGCGATGATCGAAAGGCTTCACAAATTATACGATGTGAAAGATTACGACCATTCTATCTCCCCTATGACAATTCAGGACTTTGGAAATTCATCTGTAGCAACGATTCCTACGATGTATGATTTAATAATTAAAGGAAAAATGGAGGGTCAAACGTTTAAAGAAAAAGGTAACATTGTCATGACTTCGGTAGGTGCCGGAATGAACATCAATGCTATCGTTTACAGATTCCCGTAACAATATTTAATGTAAAATATAAAAAGCACAGGGAAATTATTTCTTTGTGCTTTTTTTAAACTTGATTATGCAAAGAAATTTTTTAATAATTGCAGCCATCTTTTTGTTTTTAGAAGTTTATATCTATCAGGCAATAAGAACATTAACAGATAATTTCTGGATAAGACTGGGATATTGGATCGTCACACTGGCCGTCTACGGATTGTTCGCCTACGAGATCGCCCATTTTCAAAAATCCGACAGAAGCACCATGAGAATGCAGATCATGATTTCTCTATTTCTGGTTTTTATTTTACCAAAAATTTTCATCGTTTTATTTTTATTAATTGATGATATTTTCCGAACAGGAAGTTATTTGGTAGGATTAACAAGGCCTGCGGAGAATTTCTTCCCGGAAAGAAGAAAATTCTTAAGCTTGGTAGGATTAGGTTTAGGAGGAGTTTTGTCTGCTCTTTTCATCGACGGAATCACGTTTGGAAAATACCGCCATAAAGTAAGAAGGGTAAGAATAAACTTTAAAAACCTTCCGAAAAGCTTTAAAGGATATAAAATCATCCAGATTTCTGATGTTCATAGTGGAAGCTTTTCCGATCCTTCAAAACTTGAACATGCAATTGAGTTGATAAACGAACAAAACCCTGATCTTGTTTTATTTACAGGCGATATGGTGAATAATATTGCAGATGAATTTAAGCCTTTCATTCCGTTATTTTCAAAAATAAAAGCTAAAGACGGGAAATTTGCGGTTCTTGGGAACCACGACTACGGAGATTATGTCAACTGGACTTCGTTGGATGCTAAAAAACAAAACCTTGAGACTCTAATCGATTACGAAAAGCAGGCCGGATTTGATATGCTTCGAAATGAAAACAGAATCATCGAAAAAAACGGTGAAAAATTATATATTTTGGGTGTCGAAAACTGGGGACTGAAACCTTTTCCACAATTTGGAAAGCTAGATGATGCTTTAAAAGGTATACCGGAATCCGCAACAAAAATTTTAATGAGCCACGACCCGACTCACTTTGATTACGTGGTCAAAAAACATCCTATTGACATCCATTTGACGCTTTCGGGGCATACACACGGAATGCAGTTTGGGTTAGATTTGAAAAATATAAAATGGTCACCAGTTCAATACAAATATCCAAAATGGGCGGATTTATATGAAAGCGAAGGAAAAATGCTGTATGTGAACAGAGGATTCGGCGTTTTGGGATATCCGGGAAGAGTTGGAGTTTTGCCGGAAATTACGCTTTTTGAATTGGCTTAATTTAGTTATTTTAGCAGAATGAAAGACACTGGCGAGAGACATATATTAAATAATAATTTTAAAAATAAATCTGAATTATACCTTCATTTAATGCATATTGCTACTTATGAATATGCTAAAAACTTAGTCAAAGATAAAAAAGTGTTAGACTTTGGCTGTGGTTCCGGCTATGGTACACATATGTTATCAGAAAATGCAGAAAGCATAGTTGGTGTCGATATAAGTAGTGAAGCTGTTGATTATGCAAAAAAAGAATACAATTCTTCTAACTTAAGTTTCATGACAATCTCTGAACTTGAAAATGAAAAGTTTGATGTTATAACCTCTTTCCAAGTTATAGAACATGTTCCAAACGATCATGAATACACAGCTAAATTAAGTAAATTGTTGAATCCCGGTGGAATTTTAATTATTTCAACTCCGGACAAAAAAAATAGACTTTTCAAATATATCCAACAACCTTGGAATATTTTTCATCTCAAAGAGTATACTCCTGAAAGTTTAAAGAAACTTCTTGTAAAACATTTTAAGAAAGTAGAGATTTTAAAAATAGGATCAGATTCAGATTTGGTCTTGGGGGAAATTAAAAGGACAAAAAAGCAAAGAATAGTTGTACTTCCTGCAACATTATTCATATATCCTTACTTTTTAAGAGTTTTCCTTTTAAAACTTCAGAATAATGTATTTAATATTATAAAAAAGGCCAAACGTGGTGATCAGCAAAACACCTCACAAAACCATCTTGCAACAAATGATTTTACATCAAAATATTCTTGTGAAGATATTCTATTTAAAAAAGATATGTTATATTCTACGGATTTATTGGCAATCTGTAGAAATGAAGAATAAGAATCAAAAAATATAATCTTTCATACGAGAAGTAGCCATTTCTTTCTCGTTGATCCAGGTAAGGAGGGCATCTAGTTTGTCCTCCATTTTTTTGCCTGAAGAATATTTCCTGTAAAAAGGAATCTCAAATTTATATGTACTGAAATCTGTAAACTGCCAGGAATTAAGATAAATCAAAACAAACTCTTCATTTTTCAATGTTTCAAAGACCATATTCTGATAATATTTCATTGGCAAAACCTGAAATGTAAAATCATTATATGGCAACTGGCTGTATGGAGAAATACTTTCGGGAACAATACTTAGCCCATCTTCTTCTGTGATTTCCGTATCTCTTTTCAAACGTTTGAATGGGAAAAGTATATTGGCATTATCAATATTGGAAAGATAATTAAATTCCAACAGTTTTAAACTTTCCTGAGACAATTTAAAATCTTTCTGACGAATTCCCCGAATCTGTTTTTCAAGAAAATCCTGAACAAATTTCTTTGCGTCTTCAATTTCCTGAAGACTGGAATTTTTATTATAAAAAGCAATTTCATGCCCTTTGGATGAAATTGCTTTTATTAAGTTTTGAAGTTTTTGAACAAGAGAAATCTCAATAAAAAAACTTGCTTTAATATCATGAATATCTAAAATTCTAAGAATAGCTTTTGTATTGTCTTCTGTAATTTTCAATCTTTCATCATCAGAAATCTGAACACTATTTTTAGCATTAGCATCAATATTTACAATGTTGAAAGTTAACAATATCATTAAATTAAATTTTAAATAAAACTTGTAATTAATTATCTATCAGATGTTAAAATATATTTTAATTAAATTGAAACTTTAACTAAATTAATTTTTATCTAATTTTACTTTAAGATTCTTAATCATATCTTTTGTCATTTCAGAAATACCAAAATCATAAGTCAAACCCCAATCTTTTTTCGCTACGGAATCATCAATTGAAGCCGGCCATGAATCTGCAATTGCCTGTCGGAAATCAGGTTTGTAATCAATCTCAAAACCTGGAATTTCTTTCTTAATTTCTTCCGCCAGTTCTTTTGGAGTGAAAGACATTCCACCCAGATTGTAAGATGAACGAACCGTTAAACTTTCTTTCGGAGCTTCCATTAATTTCAATGTTGCATTGATGGCATCATCCATATAGAGCATCGGCATCCCCGTATTTTCAGAAATAAAACTTGTATATTTTCCTTCTTCGATGGCTTCGTAGAAAATCTCAACAGCGTAGTCAGTTGTTCCACCACCGGCAGGAGTTTTCCAAGAAATTAGTCCCGGATATCTGATACTTCTTACGTCTACTCCATACTTGTCAAAATAATACTCACACCATTTTTCACCCGCCATTTTTGAAATTCCGTAAACCGTTGTAGGGTTAAGCACCACATCTTGTTCTACATTTTCTTTAGGAATTCCTTTCCCGAAAACGGCAATTGAACTTGGCCAGAAAATCTTTTGGATCATACCCTCTTTTGCCATTTCACAAAAATGAAGAAGCGGCTCAAGATTCAGCTTCCACGCAAAAACAGGCTGCTTTTCAGAAGTTCCCGACAATAATGAAGCCAAATGATAAACAGTGGTAATATCATAATCTTTGATGACTTGCCTTACCAATTGGGTATTCGTAACGTCCATTCTTTCATAATGACCTGCAGAGGTAATTTCCTTCTGCCATCTGTCAAGCCCCGAAGCTACTACGTTTTCTGCGCCGTGAATCTCAACAAGCCTGTTGGTAAGTTCGGTGCCTATTTGTCCCAAAGCACCAGTAATTAGTATTTTCTCCGTATAGGATTCCATTTTTATTTTTTTAGATTGAATCTTGCAAAAGTAAAAAAATCATGCGTATCATAATAAAAAAAGGTGTGTAAAAACACACCTTTGTCAGATTTTCAAAATTATTTAAAAACTAAGATTAAGTCTTGCAAAAAGAAATCTCCCGTTCATCCCAAACTGTGAGGTATTCCTGGAGTAGACAAACTGATTTTGATTCGATAGATCAATTGTAGAATTCACATAAGTAAGGTTTCCGGAGGTATCCAAAGCGGGGGTTTTCACATTAGTGGGACCGTAATTTTTATCCGGGAAGATATCAAAAAGATTATTTGCACCAACTGTCAACTTAAATGCCTTACTGAATTTATACCCAATAGAAAGATCGGTAATAATTTTGGCTCCCCAAATCGGGTGTTCCGTTGCAACAGCCTGCCCGTTGATAATTTCTCCATTTACGATCCCATCTCCATTTACGTCCATTGTGTTCGGATCTGTTACTTTTCCAAAAAATACATTTCTCAACAAAAGACTGAATTTATTGATTTCCAGAGTATTATTTAAAGATACTTTAAATCTTGGAATAGCTTCTTCAAGATAAACACGGCTTGCTTCTGAATAATAGTTGCTGATCTGACCAGCGTTAGCTAAAATTTCAGAACCATGAATATCCCCTATCCTATTGGTTTTCGACACAGTAACTGCCAGATCAGAGTTCAATGAAACTTTTTCAGAAAATTTCCCTCTGTGCGAAACCACACCCTCTACCCCTTTAGTCTGAGTATCAATAGCATTTGCGAAAAATGTAGCCGCATTGGCACCTGCTGCATCGAATAATATCTGCAGATTATAGTTTGGACTTCCGGCTGGATATGAACCATTAGGTCTTAAAAACTGATCCGTTAAAACAACCCTGTCTTTTATTTTAATATAGTAGCCATCTACGGTGAAAGTAAGGTTTGCTTTAGGAATTTTTGCTGTAAAACCGGCAGAAAAACTCATCGATTCCTCTTGTTTAAGATTAGGAATTCCCAATTTGCCCGTTATTTCAGAATCATTAGAGAAAGTCCCAACTTCATAAGGAACCCCACCCACGAATTGTGTTGCAGTAGCATTGTAATAAATTTGCTGTAAAGACGGAGCTCTGAAACCCGTAGAATGCGCCGCCCTGATATTAATCTGATTGGTAAGCTTATATCTTGTAGCAATTTTATAATTAAATGTAGACCCAAAATCAGAATAATTTTCAAATCTTACAGCTCCACTCAACATCCATTTGTCTGTAACGTCAAGCTCTGTATCTATATACGCTGCAACAGAGCTTCTACCTTTATTTAAAGCATTTACAGGCCTGAAACCTGGAAAAACCTGCGAACCTCCGGGTCTTGTATTACCAAAAAAATCGGTAGGTTTTAACAAAGCATCTGTATTCTGATTCTGGATATTTCCATTGATATCATACAAGGCCCATGATGCTTCTTCACCACTTTCTATTTTATATTTTTCGAATCTTGCTTCTGCACCAAAAGCCATATTGAAACCTTTAAGCCAATCGAATTTAGTATCAAAATCAGCATTAACCGTATTTTGTGTAAATCCTAAGCCACCTGCGTCAAATTCTGTTCTGCTTGGATAAAGCATTGAAGCATTGGCTGTATTTTTAATGGTATAATCAAAGGTATTTCTTCCGAAAGTATTGCTGATGTCATAATTTATACTTCCCATTTTACCTTTAAAACCTCCGCCTAACGACAGATCAATCACATCTGAAGCTATTTCCGGCAGACAGCCGTTCGGATATAAAGAAGTTGAAGTCCTGTTCTGATTTGGCCTTCTATAAAATCCTGCAGCATTACCACTTCTGTAAGATATTCCTCCAAATGCATAACCTCTCATCGCTGAAGAAAGTTCAAATTCAGAATTAACAAAGAATTGTCCTGATCCCAACCTGGATTGTCCGATTCTCATATTAAAATCATCTCTTGTTAAACCTCTGTAGGCGAGCTCATTTTCAGTTACATCATTATCTAAAGCTATCTGTAAAGCAGAAATAGTATTAGCAGACTGAATAGTAGCCTGCATTGCCGGGCTAAAATAATTAACATTACCTGCATACTGATGGATATAATTGATAATCTGTTGCTGATTCGGTGTATTATTAATATTTCCAAAAAGAGAAGAAATATTCACACCATCTTCAAGTGCTCGTTTTTCAATCGCATTATAAGCTTTGAAAATCCCTTCTGTTGCTGCCATAGCTCTTCTTGTATCTTCTCTTTTCATAAGGCTTGCCGTCATATTGATAAAGCCGTTCTTTCCAATTGCCGTTCCATAATTAAGATCCAGCTGATACTTTTCTCCATCCCAGCCTCCGTGATGATCATTAGAACCTGTTGAATTGAATCCACCCGCCGTAATAGCTGCGGTAAAAGCATTGGTGTTTTTCTTCATGATAACATTAATAACACCTGCGATGGCATCTGAGCCATATTGAGCAGAAGCACCATCTCTCAAAACTTCAAGCCTTTCAATTGCAAATGCGGGAATTGCATTGAGATCCGTCCCAACAGAGCCCCTCCCCGGAGATCCATTCGTATTTACAAGTGATGAATTATGCCTTCTTTTACCATTAAGCAAAACCAAAACCTGATCCGGACCCAATCCTCTCAACTGTGCGGGATCTATATGATCTGTTCCATCTGCAATAGTAGTAGAATTTGAAGTGAATGATGGGGCTGCATAATTCAAAATCTGGGTAAGGTCAGTCTGCGGTGTCATTACAGATTGAGAACTGATATTGATAACATCCACAGGTACCGGAGTATCGGTAGCTACTCTTGCTTTATTTCTGGAACCTACTGTAATTTTAACTTCCTCTACCGAGGTGACTTTTAAAGAATCTTTTGTTTGTGCTACTGCATTAGAAGATGCCAAAAACAGTACGCCCAAACAAATAATTTTCTGGTAATTGTTTCTCATATATTTTTTTCCAAATGTAATGATTTACAGAACTACAAAATAACTTAAAACCAAATAAATACACATTTTACAACAAATAAATCAATACATTTAAATATTTATTGAATATAAATTAATAATTAGTAAAAATTAACGATAAAGCTTCAAATTTAAAAACCTTTTTTGCTTTTTAAATTTATCTTAAAAAAATATATACTTTTGCCTCATATCCAAATGTTATGAAAAAAGTATTTTTTGTTATTTTACTTATTGCTCATCAGTTGTCTTGGGCGCAATTTACCGACATTAATATCATAAAGAATGTCCAAGTAAAAAACAAAGGCGTTGTTGTTTCCGCTCACCCTCTGGCAAGTGAAGCTGGAGCGAAAGTCTTAAAAATGGGTGGAAATGCTTATGATGCAATTGTTGCAACACAATATGCTTTAGCTGTAGTCTATCCTCAAGCCGGAAATATTGGCGGCGGTGGTTTTTTGGTTGGAGTAAAAAATAACGGTGAAAAATTCACTCTTGATTACCGTGAGACTGCGCCACAAAAGGCAACTCATGATATGTATGTTGATAAAACAGGAAAAGCCAACACAGATCTTTCTCAAAACGGACGATTAGCTGTAGGAGTTCCGGGAAGTGTGGCTGGTTTTTTTGCTACTTTAAAATATTGCAAACTTCCGATGGATCAATTGATTCAGCCAGCAATAGATCTTGCTGAGAAAGGCTTTACGCTTACCGATAAAGAAGCTGATCTTTTGAATTCCAATAAAGAATATTTCCAGAAGCATAATCAATCTCCGATAGTTTTTATAAAAACCGGTTCATGGAAAGCTGGTGATATTTTAATTCAGAAAGAATTGGGTGAAACTTTAAAATTAATTCAGAAAAATGGTTTAAAAGGATTTTATGAAGGAAAAACCGCTCAATCTATTGTTTCAGAAATGAAAAAAGGAAACGGGATTATTACTTTGGAGGATTTAAAAAATTATAAAGTCGCAGAAAGAAAAGCACTAGAATTTAATTATAAAGGAAATAATGTTGTTTCAATGCCTTTGCCTTCAAGTGGCGGAATCCTTTTAGCTCAAATGCTAAAAATGGCAGGGTACGAAAATTTAGAAAAGTATCAACAAAATTCTACACAGGCAGTCCAAATTATGGCAGAAGCGGAAAGAAGAGCCTTTGCTGATAGAGCCGAATACATGGGTGATCCTGATTTTATTCAGGATAAAACTTCATATCTTATTTCCGATGAATATTTACAAAAGCGCTGGAAAAGTTTCAATTTTAATAAAGCCACTCCAAGTTCAGAAGTCGGAAAAATTATTAAGCAGGCAAAAGAATCAACGGAAACTACCCATATCTCTGTGATTGATAAAGATGGAAATGCAGCAGCTGTTACCACTACACTAAATGGTTTATACGGCAGTAAAGTTGTTGTTTCGGGAGCCGGTTTTTTCCTAAATAACGAAATGGATGATTTTTCTGTAAAGCCTGGTGTTCCCAATATGTTTGGTGCCGTGGGTGGAGAAGCAAATTCCATACAGCCTAATAAAAGGATGCTTTCGTCGATGACACCAACTATTGTTTTGAAAAACGGAAAACCCTACATGGTTGTCGGAACTCCGGGCGGAACAACAATCCCTACTTCAGTATACCAATCAATAGTGAATGTTATTGATTTTAAGCTGAACGCTAATATTTCCGTAAATTCTCCTAAATTCCATCATCAGTGGCTTCCTGAAACGGTTGCTTTTGAGAAAAATTTCCCGGAAACAACCATCAAAGACCTGCAAAAGCTAGGCTATAAAGCCGAAAAATGGAATCAGATCGGGAGAACAGAAATGATTTTGATTGATGATAACGGAACTATTCATGCCGTAGCGGATGGTCGTGGCGATGATTCTGTGGCAGTGGAATAATTAATGACATTTATCATATTTCCGGTCAAATTTCTTAATTTCGGCTCTGAAATCAAAAAACAATCCTTTGAAAGCAAAAAAATTCTATCAGCAACTTTATTTTCAGGTTATTATAGCCATAATTGCGGGAATTCTTTTAGGCAGATTTTATCCCGAGTTGGGCGAAAAAATGAAACCTCTCGGAGACGGGTTTATAAAATTGGTGAAAATGATTATTGCTCCTGTGATTTTCATAACACTGACTTTAGGAATTGCCCACATGACCGATCTTAAAAAAGTTGGAAGAATAGCTGTAAAAGCGATGATTTACTTTTTCACTTTTTCAACGTTAGCTTTGATAATCGGTTTGGTTGTAGGAAACCTTTTACAACCCGGGCACGGATTAAATATAGATCCCGCAACACTTTCCGGGGATGTCTCACAATATCAGCAGAAAGCCCATGAATCTACATTGACGGGATTCATAATGAACATTATTCCTGAAACATTATTTAGTCCATTGGTTGGGGAAAATATTCTGCAGGTGCTTTTAGTTGCTATTTTAATGGGAATTGCTTTGGTCCTGACGAAAGAAAAAAGTCAGAAAGTAACAGATTTTCTACAGGATCTTTCGACTCCTATTTTTAAAATTGTCCACATGCTGATGAAGCTCGCACCAATCGGGGCTTTTGGAGCGATGGCTTTCACTATTGGGAAATATGGGCTGCATTCTGTCTTAAATCTAATCTTCCTGGTCGGAACTTTTTACATTACTTCTGCCTTGTTCGTTGTTTTGGTTTTAGGTGCGGTTGCTTGGTATAACGGATTCAGTATTTTTAAGCTTATGTATTTCCTGAAGGAAGAGCTTCTTTTGGTTTTGGGGACAAGCTCTTCAGAATCTGCACTTCCGGGAATTATGGAGAAATTGGAGAAAGCGGGCTGCTCAAGGGCGATTGTAGGTTTGGTTGTTCCTACCGGATATTCTTTTAATCTTGACGGGACAAATATTTATATGACTTTGGCTTCGTTATTCATTGCCCAGGCTTTGAATATTCATCTTCCCATTGAGAAACAGATTATATTGCTTTTGGTTGCGATGTTGAGCTCCAAAGGTGCTGCAGGAGTTACTGGCGCAGGTTTTGTGACACTGGCCGCCACTTTGGCCGTTGTTCCCGAAATTCCGATTGCAGGAATGACTTTGATCTTGGGAATTGATAAGTTTATGAGCGAATGCCGTGCCCTGACTAATGTTGTTGGAAATTCGGTAGCAACTGTTGTTGTTGCAAACTGGGAAAAGCAGTTGGATAAAGAACAGCTTCAGTATTGTCTTAATCATCCAAATGAGATTGAGAAAAAACTGGAAGTTTGATATTATAGCCGGCAGTTATTTTACAGACAAAATTCTAGCCCTGATTGCAGCGGAAATCCTTTTTTGAAGAAAAAGATTGCAGCGGAAAGCAGGAAATAGCTCCAAAACATAAGTATTGGTAAGAGCAATATATATTACTTACTCATTACATTCCTCAATTCTAAACTAAAATATTCAAGCTTGCAGGCTGTACTTTTACATGAATCGGGGATTTTATTTTGTTAAATTCTCCGTCGAGATGCCAGTTTTTAGTACTAACTTTGAACTCAATTTCCGATACGGGAAGATAGGTGACATAATCATCATCCTTCAGTTTTTTGGTAAACATTCTGAACGCAAAAAGCGCAGAATACGTCAACGGAAATTTTTTCACCAAAACCATATCCACCAGACCATCACTTTTACTGGCTTTCGGGGCAATGTAAGCTTTATTTCCGAATTGACGGGTGTTGGCAATATTTACCATCAAATATTTCCCGTTGTATTCTTTATACTTTTCATTAAAAAATTTAACCTTAATCGGCTTATATTGGAAAAATGTTTTTAAAGAAACTTTAATATAATTTTTAAAACCGCGAGTGGTTTTTTCGAATTCTTTCACAACTTTTCCGTCAAAACCTGTTCCTGAAACGTTGATAGAAAGCCTGCCGTTAACCGTAAAAGTATCAATTTTCCTGGATTTTTTTACTTCAATCTTCTTCAGTAATTCGTCAAGATTTTTACTGAATTGTGTTTCATTAGAAAATCCGTTTCCTGAACCTGCGGGAAAAATTGCAAGTATCTTATCTGTATTAATAAGATTCCGTGCAATAGTGGAAATTGTTCCGTCACCTCCAATTGCCACGAAAATATCTACTTCATTAAAATGTTTCTGAATAAAATCGTCCGTTCCAAGAATAGATTCCGAAATATAATACATGGGATTTTCAACCTTGGTTTTCAGTTCATTAAGAAACGGCTGATAATTCTTTTTTGCTGAAAAGGGATTAATGATAAAAGCTACTTTTTCCATTGTTGCAAAAATAAAAAATGCTTCCTTAATTGGAAGCATTAATATTATTTAATTTTCATCCTTGTTTGGAAATCAGGTTTCAACTTACCATTGAGCTCTTCCCATGTAACCGGAATAATGATATTTCCCAGAGCATGTATTGCTATTTCTCCCGGGCTGTAATGGAAATAAAGATTTTTTTCGTCGAAATAAAAATTGTTAAAAGTAAGGTTGCTATTTGTATCAGAAAGCTCTTCTGATAAGATGAGTGGTTTTTCAGAACCTTCATTTTTAAAAGTTATTTTTGTAGCCTTTTGCTTTAATAATTTATCAATGTCATTTTTTGATAAAGAGGTAATATCAGAAAGCTCAACTTTTTTATCATTATTCAGGTCAAAAACTTTATCCTGAAAAACTTCATTGCTGTATGGCCCGCCCATATTTGTTTCCATAACGTACTCAATATGAAGAAATCCATTTTTATTAGATTTTATTTTCATGTTGGAATCCGTCATCCACAAGCTTTCAGGCATTCCCTTATCTTCCATATTTTGCTTTTTCAGACCCGCATAATAATCATTCTTTTCTTTTTCCATAGCCTTTTGAAGCTCTTCTTTTGAAAAGTTTTTGAGGCCTTCGTACTTGAAATAAATGCTGTCTAAAACTTTTTTGTCCTTTAATTCCGGAAAAAGCAACAAATTTGAAGAATAATCTAGTTTAACATTTGCAAATAACTGAGTATTATCTTTTAATTCTATTGAGTCTAGCTTAAGAATTTCTGATGATGAATTTTGTTCGGAAGGTTGCTGATCTGTAGTTTGTTTTGATGTATTTTCCTTGCATGAAGAAAATAGCATAAATGAAGATATTGCTAAAATAATTGTTTTTTTTGTCATCATTTAAAATGTTTAGTTCTAGCTGAACAAAAAATATTCCATTAGATATAGAAGACAATCAACTATAAATCAACAAGAAAAATAAAATAAACCAATTTTAAATATTAAATTAAAATTGATTTATAATTATCATTTTTTAATTGCAATTTTTACCTTAACAACAATAAAAGATTTAAATAAAATTTAGAAATTAATTTTCATTCTCGACTGAAAATCAGGTTTCAATTTTCCTTTCAATTCTTCCCAGGAAATTGGGATTGTAATATCTCCCGCCGCAAAAGCTGTAATTTCGTAAGGACTGTAATGGAAATAAAGATTTTTATCATCAAAATAGAAATTTTCCGTTGCCGGGATTACATCTACCAAAAGCATATCAGAATTATTCACTTTTCCGTTTTCATCGGTAGCTCCGCCATTCATTTTATTGATGTTTTTCATCAGCAATTTTTCCAATTCATTTTTGGGAGCAGAAGTAATGTCTTGAAGTTCTACTTTTTTGTTATTTTTCAAATCAAAAACCCTTTCCGAAAAGCCGTAGTTATCATGAGCTCCGCCTTCGTATGAGCTCCAGTCATATTCAATATGCAGAAAATCATTGAGGTTGGATTTAAAATTCATGCTGGTGTTTGAATACCATTGCTGAGCACTCGTCATATCTGAAAGCCAGTCTTTTGAATCTTTTTTAACATTATTAAAATATTCATTTTTATTTTTATCAACCAAAGCCTGGATTCCTTTTTTTGAATAGTCCTGAACATTTTTGTTGGTAAAGTAAATACTATCGAGTAGTTTTTTATCTGTAATCGACGGTAAAACCAGCATTTTTGAACTGAATTTTAACGTTAAAGAGTCATTAAGCTTAATAGAATCACTTACTTTAACGGAATCTACCGCAAATTTTTCAGTGGATGCAACTTCAGTTTTTTCGGTGTTGGTATCTGTATTCTCAGACTTTTTACAGGCAGAAAATGCAAATAATGAAGAAAATGCCAAAACAGCAATTGTATTTTTCATAATTCTAATTTTCATTCCTAATGCAAAAACCATTCAAATAATGAATGGTTTTGATAATTATTTTAAAATTTATAAAATTCGCTTGTATTATAATGTTTTTTTAACCAAACTGATTACCTGGTTTTCCTGTTTTGAAGCAACGTCCCAAATTTGCTTAAAGGCCGGATAATATTCCTTCGGATAATCTGCGCTCATGATTTTTGTGGTGGAAGTAAGTTCCAGCTTATTTCCTTTTTGTTCTGCAATATAGCTGTATTCAATCTCCTTATCTTCGGTAACGATTTTTTTGTTTTTCGGCATTTCTTCAACTACATAACCTTCAGGGATTTCCAAAACAATTTTTTTGACTTTGGTGACAGGTGAAATAAATTCTATCAAGAATCTTCTTTGTTCGGCTTGGTCAAATTCATTAGAACTTTTATTTAAGAATAACATCGGGTTGATAATCATCTTTTTCCCGATTTTATCAATCATATTATCTGATGAGAACTTCATAGTGCTTTCAAAATCACCATTTTCAAGAACTTTTGAATCAATATTTGTAAAATCAATTGCAAAATTTTCTTTGTATTGTTTTTTATATTTCTCCGCATTGTCATCATAATTTTCTTTCGCAAACATTGCATAAGTTCCCGTATCCTTATCAGAATAGTTTCCAGAAATACTTCCGTCTTCATTGATCTTTGCATTGGCCGTAAGATACGTGAAACTCGTTTTCGCATTGACCATTGAAAGCTGCTGAACTTTTTCCTTAGCCATCAAAATACCAAACTGGTTCCAATCTCTTGGAGGCAATTGATCCATCGAAGATTGCTTTGCAGTCGCGTCATACAAGTGAAATCCGTCTTTTGTCTGGATCGCAGCAATGACAAAATTCATGTTTGAAATATTGGGAGAGGCAAGATTAATCATTCCGTTGCTTACCGTAGAAATGACAAGCGGATCAGCCTTGATTCCGGCTTCACGCAGCATCATTACCAGGAAAAGATTGATTTCGGCTGCATTTCCTGTTTTTGTTTCAAGCATTTTTTTAATGCCATCTTCTACATAAACTCCTCTGTCTTTATTCCAGGTGAAGGTATTTTTCACATAATTAAAGATTGCATTTGCTTTTTCGGTTTCGTCCGCAATTCCGGAAATAGTGGCAGGCATATTTTCTTTTGCCAATTTTGTTTTCTTCAGTTCTTGTCCGAAATCCTCATTTTCATACAGCCTTTGCTTAATCTGTTCCCAAGATGAAGAATACAGCTTAAGCTCTCTGAAATTCGTTGAATGCAGTTCTGCGCTTATTTTTGTTCTATAATTCCTATCATTATTAACAAATTTTTCAGTTTTAAAACCTTTCACATTTTCATACCCGAATCTGTACGTCTTATAGTTCATTCCATACATCAGTTTTTCTTCTATTTCCCTATATTTTGGGCTTAGAGAACCTGTGTAATTGACGTTGTACGCAATATTTGAAGGAGTATCCAAAATATATTCCGTGTATAAAGACGGCGTATCCATTTCAATTAAAATTTCAGGGATAATAAATAAAAACGGAGAATTAATTTCATATTGATATTCAATTACAGATCCGTTTTTCACATTCGGGAAAGCAAATTTTGTGATCGAAACGTATTTACTTTCCTTACTTTTATATTTTGAACTTTTATCAACTTTTGTTGCAACCGCTGCGCCATTTTCCAAATTATAAGTAAACGCCTTCATCTTTGACAACGATTCCTGCTCGCTTCCACTGGCTTGATAAAGAGGAATTTCAAGATTCAACCAGTCTTCTGCTTTATCTTTATCGTAAATTTTAATTCTGTAAAATGCTTTTTTAACAAGATTCCCTGAACTATTATCAATACTAAAATGCAAAGATTTGTATAAAATTTCCGCAGGTGCATTTTCATCCAAAGCCGATTTTTGCCTTGATAAATCTGCATCATTAAATTTTGGAACTTCAAGGAATTGATGCTTTTGAGCTTCAACAAAAATAAAATTCATTGAGCAAATTGCAATTAAAATAATTTTCTTCATGCTTAGATTTTAGAAATTAAAATTTTGGAGTTGTCGATGTTTATAGTTTTCTTTCTGAAATTGATATAATCGTTGTATTTTTCCTTTGGGTAAAGGCCTTTATTGATTCTGATCGTTCTGTTTACCTTTAATTCTTCCCCGTTTTTCACGAAGCTTATTTTATACAGCCCGAACTCCGAACTAATATTAACATTGTCAGGAAGCTCATCGATCTTATAATTTTTAGGAATTGTAAAATTGATTTCAAATTCGTCTTCGTAAGACTGTCTCAACTCAAATGGCAATTCTCTATTTTCTTCTGTCTTATAAACATTATCTGAGTAAATGGGAACCGCCCTGAAAATTATACTACTTCCTGCGTTTTTAGAATAATTATTTGCTTTAAAATCAAGATCGTATTTTGTAACTGCATTATCTTTATCATTCAGGAAGTTTTTCATTTCAACTTTTTCAAAATGCAAAATACCCACAAAGCTTTTCATAGCCTCATTTCTTTCTTTAGGAGACATGTTGATCAGCGCCATACTGTTGTCATATTGGCTTCCTGTGTAAGAAAAGTTGCCTTCTCCCAAAATACTGTTGTCCTCGCCGAGCTTAATTTTAAGAGTTTGCTTTTCCTTATTTTGTTCGGCCGGATAACTTGGCGTGTCAATCAATTCAATTCCATTTTTCCTGATAGATAAGACGTTCCTATCTGTTGTGCTGTAACTTAAATGATTATAAGCAATCTGTTGAGAAGTGTTTTCCAACCAAATATTTCCCTTTTCCGTCGGAATCATTAAAATAACGTGATTTCCGCCCATTTTAGGAAAATCTTTATCAAACGAAACCGGTGAAATTCCAGAGTTGATCACCGAATAATACGAAGGAATTCCAGCTTCATCCAACAAAGTTTTCATATAATTGGTAAGGCCTTTACAATCTCCGTAACCTTTTTTCTGCACCTCATCCGGAAGCATCGGCTGCCAACCGCCAATTCCCAATGCTACAAAAATATATCTTGTTTTCGCCTGCATGTGCTGATACAGTTTTTTTACCTTTTCTTCCGTAGTTCCCTGTAAATTCAGAGCAGCGACTTCCGCCTTGATTGCAGGCGTGGAAACGGAAACAGGCTGCAAAATACTGTTGTAATACCAAGTTCCGAAATCACTCCAGTTATTGATGCTCCCCTGTTTACCCTCAAGATTGAATTTCGTTAAGGCAAAACTTACTTTTGGTAAAATTTTTATAGGCTGAGGCAATAAAACAGCATCATCAATCGCTGGAACATTTTTATAAGTGTAAACTTTTTCTCCATTGTTGTCACTTTCGATGACTGAAGTATAGTTGTACTTTGAAGGATAGATTTTTGTCTTAAGTTCAATTCCGGATTTATTGATGATTTTCATCTGTGCTTCTTCAAGAGCAACATTTGTGGACTTAAACGGTACAAAATCCGGAAGGAAAACCGTGTTTTCATCACCAATCTGATAAGAAAACTCAACAGTATAAGGATATTGCGTTGGTGTGTATGACAAAGCCATCACCCTGTTATCAGAATAAAAAGTTCCTTGATTGTTATTGGCAAAGTCACCAAAATCAGACTTTGAATATGACTTTATTTTTTTACCTGCTTCGTCATAAATATTAACTTTCACATCTGAAATACTGTTTCCTTTTTCATAAGGAATGTATATCAGCGCCTGGGAATCCCCATCCTTGTTAAGTACTGTAGTTACCGTATAAAGTTGGTATTTTATATCATCAATTTTATTGATCTGAATTGTTGTAATATCTTTTCTGACAACAGCATCTGCGTTTTTTTTCAAATTTTCAGGAATTGCAGAGGCCGGAAAGGTTTGTGCGTAATACAAAGAGGCCATCGAAATTGCTCCAATACAAAGTATTTTCATCATGGTTATTAAAATTGAGCAAAAGTAGTGAAATCTTAATAAATGTTAAAATTAATTTTTATTATTTTAAATAAAAAAAGACTCCATTTCTGAAGTCTTTTTTTAAATTTTTTATTATTTTAAACGTTTAACCGAAAAGAATGTCATAGGAAAGTATCCTCCAGTACTAGTAGTTCCTGTTCCTCTCATTAAAGCGAGTGGTGTTCCAGTTCCATTATGCTGCTGTGTGATAGCAAAGGAATATGTTTTTGATGCCACCAGATCAATGGCAACCTGGTAAGAAAGATTTTTAACATTTCCCTTTATCAAACCATCTATTGTTTCAATATTGAAGGCTACCCACTGATTATCTGAAACACTTTTTAATCCAAAATAGCAGTTCCCGTTTATTGGGGTAGTATTTCCTGATTGTAAAGAAAAGTTCATGGTAACAAGATAAGTACCGTCCGTACTTACGGTAAAAGTATTATTTGTTGCCGTTCCGGTAAAGCTGTTATTATTATCAATAAGCTTCTGAGTCATTCTTCCGATTGAAACCGGAGAAGAAGTTCCTGAAACAGTGGGAACAGTAAAATCTCCATCTAATCTTGTTGAAATCTCCTGTGCAATCTGTGGTTGCCCGTCAATTGCAAGAATATTTCCTGTACCGTTAGGAATGTTATTAATAGTAATAGTAGCCCATACAGTGCCGTTAAAATAGTAAAAACCAGTGCTTTTCACATTAATTGTCTGTCCTGCAGGAGCAGAATCAGCAGCTGTTACGTATACAATAGCTCCGGTTTGGGCAGGTGTGTATGTTTTGGCTCTTAATTGATTTCCTGTAATTCTCGGAGGAATCATTCCGTCTAAACTTGATGCAGTAGCAGGTTTACCGGTAATGTCTAGTGTTGCTTGAGGGTTAGTAGTATTGATACCCACTTGTGCTTTTGAAAGGTTGAAACATGCGGCAAGAATTACCAGCATTGATAACAATGTGTTTTTTTTCATAATTTGTTTGTTGTTTTATGCCGCGAAATTACTATAAATATTTAATTATAAATAGTTTTTTTCCAATTTTTACCTAATTTTAACATAAATAAAAAATAAATAAATAAAAAATCTTTAATTTTATTAAATTTCAATTTAATTATCTAAAATGCTTAATATATTAAGCTAATTTATTTGACAACATTTTTAATGGCACTTATAAACAAATTTTATATCATTTTGAAACAAAAAAAGACTCCATTTCTGAAGTCTTTAATTTTAATATTTTTTAGAATCTAATTATGCATCAATTTTTGCATACTTAGCATTTTTCTCAATAAATTCTCTTCTAGGCGGAACCTCATCTCCCATCAACATTGAGAAAACACTGTCTGCTTCTACTGCATTATCAATTGTTACCTGCTTCAATATTCTATGTTCAGGATTAAGAGTTGTTTCCCAAAGCTGTTCTGGGTTCATTTCCCCAAGACCTTTATAACGCTGAACCTCAACACCTTTTCCGTCCGGAGACATATCAAGAGTAAATTCTTCACGTTCTTTTTCATTATAAGCATAAACTTTTTTATTCCCTTTCTTTAATAAATATAAAGGTGGCTGAGCGATATAAATATATCCGTTTTCAATCAGCTCCTTCATAAATCTAAAGAAGAATGTAAGGATAAGAGTAGAAATGTGAGAACCATCGATATCGGCATCGGTCATGATTACGATCTTATGATACCTCAACTTAGCCATATTCAAGGCTTTACTGTCTTCCTCTGTTCCTACAGAAACTCCAAGAGCGGTATAAATATTTTTAATTTCTTCGTTATCATACACTTTGTGAAGCATCGATTTTTCTACGTTCAAAATTTTACCTCTCAGCGGAAGAATTGCTTGGAAAAACCTGTCACGGCCTTGTTTTGCTGTTCCACCCGCAGAGTCTCCCTCTACCAGGAAAAGTTCGGATTCAGCAGGATCTTTTGATGAGCAGTCGGATAATTTTCCCGGAAGTCCGGAACCTCCCATCGGAGATTTTCTCTGAACCATTTCACGGGCCTTTTTCGCTGCCTGTCTGGCTTTTGCTGCTAATACTACTTTCTGAACGATAATTTTTGCTTCATTCGGGTTTTCTTCCAAAAAATTGGTAAGCATCTCCCCTACAATCTTATCTACAGCACCTGAAACTTCAGAGTTTCCTAATTTCGTTTTTGTCTGTCCTTCAAACTGAGGTTCCATTACTTTTACGGAAATTACCGCCGTAAGACCTTCACGGAAGTCATCTCCTGTAATTTCTACCTTTTCTTTTGCAGGAATACCCAGATCATCGGCATATTTTTTCAAAGTTCTCGTCAAAGCACGTCTGAAACCTGCCAAGTGAGTACCTCCTTCGTGAGTATTAATATTATTAACATACGAGTGAAGATTTTCACTAAATGATGTATTATAACGCATGGCAACTTCTACAGGAATATCATCTTTTTCTGCTTCCATGAAAATCACGCTTTCCATGATAGATTCTCTGTTTCCGTCGATATATTCTACAAATTCTTTCAATCCGCCGTCGGAATGAAAAACTTCTGATTTAAAAGAACCATCTTCCAATATTTCTCTTTCATCGGTAAGTGTGATGGTAATTCCCTTATTAAGATAAGAAAGCTCTCTTAAACGAGTTGCCAACGTATCATAATTATAGACTAATTCTGTAAAAATAGTATCATCCGGCTGGAAGAACTGTTTTGTCCCTCTTTCATCACTGTGACCTATTTCTTCAACTCCCGTTTGAGCTTTTCCTTTGGAATAAATCTGCTGATAAATGTTTCCGTCTCTGTAAACGGTTGTTACCATTTCATTGGAAAGTGCATTTACACACGATACCCCAACGCCGTGAAGACCTCCGGAAACCTTATAAGAATCTTTGTCGAACTTACCTCCGGCTCCAATCTTGGTCATTACAACTTCAAGAGCGGATTTTTGTTCTTTTTCATGTAAGTCCACCGGAATACCTCTACCGTTATCCCTAACCTCGACTCCGTTTCCTTCTTTAATAGCAACGAAGATCGTATCGCAGTATCCTGCCAAAGCTTCGTCAATAGAGTTATCTACTACTTCATAAACCAAATGATGGAGACCTCTTAACCCCACATCACCAATGTACATTGAAGGACGCATACGAACGTGCTCCATACCTTCCAATGCCTGAATACTACTAGCTGTATACTGTTTTTGACTCATATAATTTTTTAGAATTTCAGAGTAAAAGAACCGAGAATAGAAGCTACTTGTGCTACTAACTCTTTCTTTTCCCTATGATCTTTTCCCCATTAAAAAGACTTACAAATATCGTGATTTTTTTTGAGGTATGAAAGTTAAAATATGTCAAAAAATTACTTGACTTTTCCACAAAAATCAAAATATTGCCTTTGAAAAAATATCAAAGTTAAAACCTATTATTTAATCTATAGCTGTCGTATATCATGCGGAAATCTATAATTTATGCTTAAATTTATTTACTCAAAATTGATATTTTATGGACGATTTCATGGCTGCCCGCGCCCAAATGGCAATGTCCCTCGGTTTTCACATCGTTTTTTCCTGTGTCGGCATGGTAATGCCCTTCCTGATGGCCTTTGCCCACTGGAAATATTTAAAAACAAACAACGAAATCTACAAAGGACTTACCAAGGCCTGGAGCAAGGGTGTGGCCATACTTTTCGCCACAGGAGCCGTTTCCGGGACAATGCTTTCTTTTGAGCTCGGACTTCTCTGGCCAACATTCATGAAACATGCAGGACCCATTTTCGGGATGCCTTTCTCATTGGAAGGAACCGCATTTTTTATTGAAGCCATTGCGATCGGATTTTTCCTTTACGGATGGGATAGATTTAATAAATGGTTTCACTGGTTTTGCGGATTTCTGGTGGGTATAAGCGGATTAGCTTCCGGAATTTTGGTGGTTGCAGCCAATGCGTGGATGAATTCTCCTGCCGGATTTGATTATGTAAACGGGCAATATTTAAATATAGATCCTATCAAAGCTATGTTTAATGAAGCATGGTTTCCACAGGCTTTACACATGTCGGTTGCGGCTTTCTGTGCGACTGGATTTGCTGTTGCGGGGGTTCATGCTTATTTAATAATGAGAAAAAAGAATGTGGAATTTCACACGAAAGCATTCAGAATTGCTGCCGGTTTTGCTTTAATTGGAGCATTCGGAGCACCTTTGAGTGGTGATATTGCCGCAAAATCCGTTGCAGAGAGACAACCTATTAAATTAGCCGCCATGGAAGCTCATTTTGAAACTGAAAAAGGCGCCGCTTTCGTAATCGGTGGTATTCCTGATGAAGAAAAAGGTGAAATAAAATATGCCTTAAAAATCCCCAAAGTTTTGAGTTTTTTGGTGAGTAATGATTTTAATCACGAAGTAAAAGGCCTGAACGATTTTCCAAGAGATGAATGGCCTCCAATTGCGGTTGTTCACTATGCTTTTCAGATTATGATTTTCTTTGGAGTCGTGATGATTATTATTGGAATTATTTATTTATATGCTTTATTTTTCAAGAAAGAATGGCTTAATAAAAACTGGTTATTAAAAACATTTTTAATTGCATCACCTTTCGGATATATCGCTTTGGAAGCGGGCTGGACAGTAACGGAAGTCGGACGGCAGCCGTGGATCATCTACGGAATCATGAGAACCGTTGACGCCGTAACGCCGATGCCCGGAATACAGTATTCATTTTACTTTTTCACAGCAATTTTTGTTTCCTTATCATTAATTATTATCTTCCTTTTGAGACGACAGATACAGATGGTTCCGAAATTGTACGACCCTACCGATGCTCAGTTTAATGATAAAAACAAGAAATCATGATTTACATAGTTATAGGTTTTCTCTGGCTTTCGATTTGCCTGTATGTGATTTTGGGCGGAGCAGATTTCGGGGCCGGAATTGTGGAGTTATTCACTAAGAAAAAGAACCGTCCGAAAACAAAAGTCATTATGTATGAATCCATCGCGCCGGTTTGGGAAGCAAATCATATGTGGCTGATTATTGCGATTGTAATTCTTTTTGTCGGTTTTCCGGAAGTCTACACTACCCTTTCAACGTACCTGCATATTCCGTTGGTTTTAATGTTGATAGGAATTATTGCGAGAGGTACTGCGTTCACTTTCAGACATTATGACGCCGTGAAAGATGACTGGCAGAAAGTGTATACCCAGATATTTTATTTTTCGAGCTTGCTGACTCCGTTTTTCTTAGGATTAATTGCTGCAGCAACTATTTCACGCTCCATCAATCCTAATGCAGATAACTTTCTGGATCTGTATATTTTCAGTTGGCTGAACTGGTTCGGAATTGCCGTCGGATTATTCACTATTGCAATTTGCGCTTATCTGGCTTCTATTTTTGCTTTAAGAGAAACAATTGACCGGTTGGAATTGGGTTTAATGATCAAAAAATCACAACAAACGATGATTTTCGTTGTGATTACCGGAGGTTTGGTATTCTTTACCGCTTATATTTCGGATATTCCTTTGCTGATGTGGGTTTTCTCAAAACCTCTGGGCGTTATGGCAACTCTTTTTGCAACCATTTGTTTAGCTTTAATTTTAAGAGCAATGAATAATCAAAAACTGCTTCCTGTAAGAGCTTTAGCGGGATTTCAGGTAATTATGATTCTCGTTGCGGCAACTTATCAGCATAACCCGAATATAATTTTATTTGGAAACGGAGAACACCTTTCCTTGCTGGAACACGTGGCAGCCCCGAAAACAATTTCCGCTTTGGGTTGGGCTTTGATGTTAGGTTCAGTGTTTATTCTGCCGTTTTTGTTTTATCTGATGATTTCATTTAGTAAACAAAGGAGATAATTTATTTTAAATCAATGAATTCAGGAAAGGAATATATTCTGCAAAGTTTTGAATTAATTACTTACAAACCTTATGTTTACCGGCTTTTTAAGGATCATCAAAACGTATTTCTATTAGAAGTAACCTGCGGAATGCACGGAATATGGGATGTCTGGATTGAGCTTAATGAAGAAGAACTTTCATTATATAAAAAGGAAGGAAATGCCGGATTGGAAAAAATCGCCGGAATATTTTCTTATTATTGTTATGATGAGGAATATAAAAAGAGATATGTAAAAGTCATCAAATAAAAAAATCCTCCAGATTGCGGAGGATTTTTTATATTATTTAGTTTAAGTTAAGCCAATTTCATCAATACATTCTCATCAATTTTCTCAACCTTCACCAAGTTATTTTTAGTTAAAGTTTTTGAAGCTTTATCCCATTTTTTACCGGACAGCTGGCTTCTTTCCTTTACTTCAGCTAAAGAAAATGGTTCTTCCTGAGAATTTAAGATTTCAAGGATTACTTTTTCATCTTCTCCTAATTCAATTTGAGGAACTGTTTTTTCCGGTCTCATCTGAGGGAAGAATAATACTTCCTGAATTGATGCATTATTTGTTAAGAACATAATTAATCTGTCCATTCCGATTCCCAAACCAGAAGTTGGCGGCATTCCGTATTCAAGTGCTCTCAAGAAATCTTCATCGATAAACTGTCCTGCT
>Ga0307412_10000229_pt1 | contig 37619 bp, 26 predicted proteins | sample DK1Cmetagenome_3_FD_203823 | JGI IMG/M metagenome (GOLD analysis project Ga0307412, IMG submission 203823) | Maize rhizosphere microbial communities from greenhouse at UC Davis, California, United States - DK15-C-1 | ecosystem: Host-associated > Plants > Roots > Rhizosphere > Soil | place: USA...
GGGACGAAGCGGCCGATCTGCCTGGGCCACCCGAACGTCGGGTCCTCCCGAAACACGACATTCGCTGGCGTAGTCCTTCGCGTTCCTGAAAGAGCCGGTCTGCCGCTCATCCACCATAGCTGCATAGTAGCGTCGTCGCCAACGCGCGCGCCTGCGGCGCGAGCGCGGCGTCGGCCAGCTCGCCAGCGGTCCAAAAGGACAGGACTCCGCGAAAAGCGAAGGCGAGCTGCTGCGGCAATTCGGTGAGGGCTTCCGAGCGCCGCGCTGCGTTGAGGCCGTCGCCGTCATCCAGGGCGAGAGCCCACAAGGCGGCCGACCGCGCCGCGACCAAGCCGGGATCGGGCGCCGGGGTGCCCAGCCAGCCCATAACGCCGCGACTGACCAGCGGTTCTTCAAGCATCACGGCGGCGGCAATGTCCACCGCCGCGCCGACACGCGCCGCCGCGTCGCCGGGGGGCGATGCGGCCCGGTAGCGCGCCTCCATCGCATCGATCCGTCGGCCTGACAGGGCCTGCATGATTCCGGCCTTGCTGCCGAAGTGATTGAACGGCGTTGCGAAGCTGACCCCAGCCTCAGAAGCGAGGTCGCGCATCGAGAAGTCAGCCTTGCCCTGTCGCATCAGATGTTCGGCTGCATCGAGGATGCGGGCGCGGACGGGTGCGCCGCGTTGGAGGCCAGTGGGTGGGTTGCTCTTGTTCTGGGTCATTCTCATATCTATATCATGATATAGTTTGTATGCAACCAGGAGTCGCCCATGACCATCGCCCCCAAGACCTTCCTCATCACCGGCGTCAGCTCAGGCCTTGGCCGCGCGTTCGCCGAAGGCGCGCTCGCTGCGGGCCACAAGGTGATTGGAACGGTGCGCCGCGCCGAAGATGCCGACCCCTTTGCAGCCCTTAAGCCCGATCGCGCACATCCGCTGTTGCTCGACGTTACCGACTTTGCGGCTATCCCAGACGCCGTACGCGGTGCCGAGACGGCGACCGGGCCGATCGACGTGCTCGTCAACAATGCCGGCTATGGCCATGAGGGCGTCCTGGAAGAATCCTCGATGGACGATCTCCAGCGCCAGTTCGCCGCTAACGTCTTCGGTCCTGTCGCGATGATGCAGGCGGTGCTGCCGGGCATGCGTGCGCGCCGTGCCGGGCACATCATCAACGTCACCTCAATGGGGGGCTTCATCACCATGCCCGGCATCACCTTCTACTGCGGCAGCAAGTTTGCACTAGAGGGCATTTCGGAGGCGCTGGGCAAAGAGGTTGCCGGCCTAGGCATCCGTGTTACGGCGCTCGCTCCCGGCCAGTTCCGCACGGATTGGGCGGGCCGGTCGATGGATCGCACGCCGCGCAGCATCGGCGATTATGATGCGGTGATGGACCCGATCCGCTCGGCGCGTCAGGCCAAGAGCGGCAATCAACCAGGCGATCCGGCGAAGGCGGCGCAAGCCGTGCTGCGGCTGGTCGAGGCCGATACCCCGCCGGTACGCCTGTTCCTTGGCGAGGATGCGCTTGGGCTAGTTGATCACAAGCTCGACGCGATGCGGGCCGAGATGACGGCGTGGAACGCGCTCTCTCGGTCGACCAGTTTTTCGGCGTGAGCGACGCGTGTCATCGGGCGCGGGCAAGATCGAACGCATAGCCTCGCTATCGGCGCGATTTTGGCGAAACGCCGAAAGCGCGCCGATAGGCGTGTGCGACGGCCGGTTCAGGCGGAAAAAGCCATTCTCGCGTCCAGTTCGGTATGGCGTGTTTTGGTCGGGTGCTGCCAGTCACCAAACACATCAATTTCACCATGGCGGGCCAGCCTGATTGCGGGCGCGCTCTCGCCGCGCTTCTGGCTGCACGAAAACCCCTGCCGGATTGCCCGAATGCGCGATAACCCGGATATGGGTTCCCGTCATCCCTTGGCATAGAGCGATGCCGACAGGCCGCGCGCTATCCGAACAAGCGCCGTAGCGGCCAGTCGGCTTCGCGGGGGTGACTCAAGCGCTCCGTTCGATGTTACGGCTTCCTTATCCTGATGGTGCAACGCACGGGCTCCTTGGCCTTGGCCTTGGCTGCGGCTTTCTGGCAGGCGGCGATGGCGTCTCTGTTCTCGCGGGCCATGTCGGCGGCGTCCACGATCGCTTGCCAGCCTTCGGGATTCCCAGTGCGCAAGAGCCGGATACCGGCATCCCATAGCGTTGGCTCGCCCAGCACGCGGCGCGCCACTCGCTCGGGCCAGTGCCAGCCTTGAGGGCCGATGTTCGCCGCCCAGCCCGGATGGACCAGCCATAGGAGCGATACGGCCAGCGCCGTGCCGATGCTGGTATAGAGCATGTGCCAGCGCTGCTCCGTCCGCGTGCGAACCTTCCCGATGGCCTCGCCAAGATCGGCATAAGCGCGGCGATGAAGGTCGAGTGACTGCCCGATGGTGGCCTTGTCGGTCTCTCGCGCGGCTTTCGCCGCCTCAGCGATCCGCCCGGCCATGCTCTCCGGGGTCAACTGTATGGCGGGCGCGTCGGCAAGCCTTTTCATCTGCGGCGCGAGCGTCGCCAGATGTCCTCCGATCTTGGCAAGGGTCGGGGTATAATCGGGTATCTCGACGCTCTGCTTCTCGATGGCAATATGCTCGAGCGCGCGGGTCATCATCGCCATGCGCCCATCCAGCCGTTCCTCCATCCCGGCCACGCGTTGCGACAATGCCGCGAACGCCTCGGCCGCCGCGTCTGGAAGGGCGTCGGGTTCCCGGTCATTGAGCAGCGATTGTTCTTCGTCGTCCATGTCGTCGTCTCCTTGCAGGTTAGCGGCTCATGCCCAGACCGCGACTGATCTCGCGGGGAATGCTGTCGGTAAGGGCATTGGACAGGCTGCGGCCCAGCCGCTCACTGGCCTCCAGCCCAAGATCGCGGCGGTCGCGACCGGACAGCACCGATTCAAGCTGAGGATCGCGCTCAAGGCTTTTCGCCATGCCGGCCATCTGCTGCGCGGTACGCCCCGCGCCCCGGAGATTGCCAGCGCGGACAAGCTCGTCATGGGCGCGCTGCAATTGCTGCCAGCCCTGCACGAACCGATCCGCGCGTTGGAACGGGTCCATCCGGATTTCCGTCTCCAACTGCATCGCGCGCATCGCGGCCTGGCCGCGCCCCTCGGCGGCCTCGCGGACAAGCTCCGGGCTGCCCTTGAACGCGCTGTCGAGGTCGGACGCGCCTTCGGGCCGCACGGCGTTCAGAGCGTCGCGCGCCCGGTCCAGTGCCTCGCGCTGGTGGGGCATGGCGTCCAAGCCCCGCGCACGGGTCTGCTGGATCGCGTCCACCGCTTTGGCGTAACGCTCGACAGCGCCGCGCACGCCGCCCACGCGCAATGGTAGCGGATCACGCTGCATGTCGGGCAGCTTCTCGCGGCCTCGGTCCTGTTCCGGGCGCTCCGCGTTCGGGCGGAACCCTGCGAATATATCGTGACGCTGCGTGGGGATGTTGAGCGCGGCATTGGGCCGGAAGTTGTCGAAGATCTCGCGCGCTTTCTCGACCACCGGCCGGACGATCTCAGCGACACGCTCGCGGAAGCTGATGCCGCGCCGCTCGGCAAAGTCGCGGGCCGGATCGGCTTTGGCGTAATCGGTCGCCATGTCCTTGGCGCGCTCGCGGCCAAGCACGGCGGCAAGGCGGCGCTCGTCCTTGAAGTCTTCGTGGCCGTAATGAAGGTCCACGCCGTCGCGGTGCCGTGACAGCGAGACATAGGAGCCATGGCGATCCATCCCGGGCGTCGCCAGCACATGCACCCGATCCACAGTCATGCCCTGCGCCTTGTGGATGGTGGCGGCATAGCCGTGGTCGATGTCGCGGTAGCCCTTGCTATCGAACGCGACGCTGCGCCCATCATCGGTGCGCACCGCCATATGACCCTTGGCCACCCGTTCGATGGTGCCCAGCGTGCCGTTCTTGACCTCAAGGCCGCGCTCGTTGCGCAGGAACATAATGCGGTCGCCGCTGGCAAAGGCGCGGTCACCGCGCTCGGTCTTTACCCGCACATCATCGCCCAGCTCGCCCGCATTGCGCATCGCCTCGCGGGCCGCATCGTTCAGATCGCGCACCTCGGCATTGGTATGGGTGAGGATGATGCGGCTGGCGTCAGGGTCGGCTTGCCGCTCGCGGTTCCAGCGTTCGACAAGCTCGCCGCGCGCAGCCTCGCGCGTCTCGGCTTGATGCACCATGCCCTTGTCGGCATAGGCACGGATGGCCTCGCCGGTTCTGCCGGTGGCAAGATGGCGGGTGGCGTCGCGCTGCCATTCCTCATGCTGGCGACGAACTTCGGTGATCTCAACGCCGCCATGACGCTCATGGATCGCGCGGAACGCCGCGCCCGCCTCGATCGACTGCAATTGCTCGGCGTCGCCGACAAGAACGACCTTCGCGCCCGCATCGGCGGCGTGGGACAGGACGCGCTCCATCTGGCGTGTGCCGACCATGCCTGCCTCGTCAATCACCAGCACGTCACGTTCGGTCAACAGGTCGCGGCCCTGCGTCCAACCATGTTCCAAGCTGGCGAGCGTGCGCGAGGCGATGCCGGAGCCGTTCTCCAGCCCCTCGGCGGCGATGCCTGCTAGCGCCGCGCCGCGCACGTTGAAGCCGGCATCCTCCCAAGCCTCGCGCGCCACGCCGAGCATCGCACTCTTGCCGGTCCCGGCGTAACCGACGATGACGCTCAGGTCGTGCCCATCGGTCGAATGGTCGAACGCCGCGCGCTGCTCGCCCGACAGGTCCAGCCCGCGCGCCACCGCCGCGCGAAGGGCGCCCTCCCGGTCCCCCTCGCACACGCGATGCCCCTCGCGCTCGGCCATCAACTCTACTGCTCGCTGCAACCGCTGCTCGGTCTCGATCATGTCGCGCGACGTGAACCGATCCTCGCCGCGCCCATCCTTGCCCAGCGCGATCAGGTCGGGCGAGCCGCGCACCGCGCTCATCGCCGCATTGAACTGGTCCTGTCCGTCCGAATGGCGATGCACGAACATCGCCATGTCGCGGTTGCTGAACGTGGCCTGTTGGTGGGTGATCGCGTCGAGCGCGATGCCGGGATTGGCGATGATGCGTTCGCCATTCTCGCGCGCGATCTCGCGGTGAAGCTCGGCACGGTCGGCAAGCTCGCCCGCTTCCTCCATGCGCAACGCGGGGCCGCCGATCTTGCTTTGCGGTTCAAGGTCGATGCCTTGTTCCACCAAGCTGCGATGGTCGATGCGCGTGTCTATGTCGAGTTCGGCAAGGCGGGCGTTGACGTGATCGGCCCAGCGTTCGCGCCAGCGCTCGACATTCTCATGGTCGTTCCATTCGCGCACCTTCGCCCCGAATCCATCGGGACCGACTTCGCGCATGGTGAGCATGACATGGGCATGGGGTTTGGGCTGACCGTCCGCGCCTACATCCCAATGCACGTTGAGGTCCGCGATCATGCCGGACGCGACAAACTCGGTCTGAACGAAATCGCGAGCAAGCTCGATGCCCTCGGCCTTGCTCATCTCACGCGGGATGGCAAACTCCACCTCGCGGGCCAGTTGCGCGTCCTTGCGCTTCTCGAACGCCTCGACATCATTCCAGAGGCGCTCGCGGTCGCGCCACTCTTCCGGCGCGTTCTCCGGCAGCATGATTTCGCTATGCTCGACGCCGGAGCGAGCGCGGAAATCATGGTCGCGGTCAAGGCGTTCGTCGTGCAGCCGCTCGCCCGCGCGATAGGCTGCCGCCGATACGGCGGAGCGGCCGGATACGCGGCCGATGACTTGCACGGAGAAATGGTAGATCGCCATAGCGATCGTCCATCTACTACTGCGAAGCGCACGTCGGAACGACGTATAAGCGCGCCCTTCTCGAAAATTTCTCGGACGGGACTAGGCCGTCCCAGCGCATCCCGGCGACTATACTGCGCGGGATCGAAACTCATCTTATCATCATGGCATCGTCACTCAATGGAGACTTTGCGATGCGTAAACCGCGCGACTTCGATTCGGAACTCAAAGCCCTTGCCGACAAGGCCAAGGCGCTCAAGGAACGCCGTGTGCGTCAGCTTGGCGAACTGGTGGCGGCGACGGGTGCCGATACGCTCGACGCTGACATACTCGCCGGGGCGCTGCTCCACCTCGCCACGGTGAAGGACGCCGCGACAAGGGAGGGCTGGCGCAAGGCGGGCGCGGCCTTCTTTCTCGGTAAAGGCGGCAAGCCTGCGGGGGGACCTACTGGCCAACAAGGCGGCACTCTCCCGCTCGATGGCGGCGCGGCATCGGCTTGAGGCACGAAAGGCACGAACCGACATGCGGGACTGGGCCGTTGCACGCCGCGAACGCACGCGGCATCTGATCGAACTCGGCGGCCTCGTTATCAAGGCGGGGCTGGTCGATCTGGCCGACGATGACCGCGCCACACTCTACGGCGCGTTCCTGACGGTTGCCGACCGGCTGCGAGGTGACGAAAGGGCCAACGCGCTTGTCGTCTGGAAGCGCAAGGGCAAGCGTGCGTTCGAGGCTGAACAGAGTGCCGGTTAGCGCGGCACTTCCATGCGTATGCTGCCGTCCGGCATGGTCTGATATCCGATCGAGACGACCCTCGGCAGGCGGCTCTTGTCGCAATAGCGCACGGTGATGGTGTCGCCCCGGATCGCCGGGCAAAGACCGGAGCCGTAAAGCACGTCCGTCAAAGCGTCGAAGGTCGTCGCCTTGGCGCGATACGCTCCGGTCCAGCGCACCGCCCAAATGTCCTCATTGGCCTTGATCCTGTAGCCCGCGCGGTTCGCAATATCGCCTACCGCTCCCAATAGCGTGTCCGCGCGCACGTCGAAGTCCAGCACGGCGGAAGGGTCAGCGGGTTCCGGGCGAACGGTCTGCGCGGAATAGATCGAGCGCATCCGCCATAACGCTGTCTCCGCACCGGCCAGAAACAGGCATAGTCCGATTATTGCGAAGGACAGACGCCCAGCCCACTGGGTGAACCTCTGCGAACGCCGGAACCGGCCAACGCGAATGAGCCGGTTCCAGCGAACCCGTGACGGCGCGGTACGGCGCGCGATCTGCCATGTCCGTCGTAGCAGGGTGGTGCGTTGGAGGGGCCGTGGGAGCGTGGTCGCCACCGCAGCTTCTGTGGGTGCCGGAAGCATGGGAACTGACGTGTCCGTGATCAGCGCCGCATGATGATCGGCGCACGCCCGGACCACCGATTCCTGCAATATCTCGATGCGCCCGAACGCCCACACCAATTCCTGCGGTGAAATGCGGTAGGTGCGTCCGTAACGGGCCTCGATATAGGCACGGCGGATACAGCCGAAGGCGCGACGCTCGAACCGGGTTGCCCTCGGCCACGTCGCGATCAGGTTGCTATCCAGCGCCTCGGCGGCTTCGCGCAGTTCGTCCAGCGCGTGGGTGCGCGGGCCGTGCAGGGTGACCGACCACAGCACGCACAGATAGAAATGCTCGCACGCCTGATGCAGCAAAAGCGCCGCCATCGGCCCGTTGCCCTGATCCCGATAGAAGCCCGCGCCAGCGAGAAAATCGCTGCCGCTCTTATGCCGGCGCAGATACTCCGCGATGCCACGAATGGCCCGTTCCCGCGCGGTCAGATGACGCGGCGTTTTAAGGCGCAACCCTTCCATCTGGTAGAGCGCGATTCCCCGTTCCGCGACGGTGACGAAATGCGGAACGCCCTCGACCAGCGCATGGTTGACCCGTTCGAGGCATTCGACGGAAAGGCGCACGGGCCGCGCGATCTCGCCGAACTCCCAAGCGCGGCGCAGACGGTCACGCACCAGCCGCCAGTCGCGTTCGCTGCGCGAGAGCCGGGGATAGTTGACGATCGCCAGCAACCGGAACGCTTCTCCCGGCGCGACATGCTTCCAATCCTGCTCGACATGAGGGCCGTGCAGGATCAGGGCAAGGATACGGCCCGCCCGATAATGTTCGGAGCATCTGCCCTTGGTCGTCTCGGCGAACGCCTCGAACAATATCGTCGTGACGTGCAGCAGTTCCTCCCGGATCGGGGCGGGCAGGTGGTCGGCGTCGGTGCGCAGCATCATGGCCGCGCTTCCTGGTCGAAGCGTTCGCATCCCTTCGGGCGCGGATGGCCGGTCACGTCCGCCACGCGAGCCAGCAGAGCGCGGATGAGAACGCGGACCCGATCATGGTTGAACCCGCCGTCATCCATCGGCGGGTCGCCGATCAAACGGGGATAACCCCATTTCCAGTAAGGGGAGAGGATGACGGCCAGCCGCGCCATCTCCGGGCAGTCATGTCCGAACCCGGTCGCATTGGCATAGGCGAGCGCCTTGGCGATGTCCTGCCGGATATGGTCGGCGTTCCACGCGTCGGCAAAGCCCACGTCCAGCAGATGCGCGCACAGGGCCAGCTTGGCGACGGCTCCCGCCTGATGCAGTGTCGTGCGGATATGACGGGGATCGGCGAAGAACCCCGCCTCGATGCCCATGAAGGCGATTTCCGCGCTGTGATAGCGGTCGCGGCTTATCTCGCGTCCCTCCCGGCTGCGGTACAACAGGGCGGGCGCATCCTCGTAGCGGTCGTGCAATGCCGCCAGCGCCTCCGCCCAAGGTGAGGCGATGACCGATGCCGCGACCGGCGCCGCCGCCATGCAACGCAGTACGTCGCGGCGCGACGTGCCGCCACCCGAATCACCCGGAGCGCTTTTCCGTGAGGTCATTGATCTGCCTTCATTCCGGCCGTCCCGAAGCGATCAAGCTGCCTCGGAAGGACTAAGCGGCACCGCTTATAACACCAAAGGCAGGAAATGTTCAATAACCGGCACCGCTTAATCTGCTTCCGATTGAAAGGGCATGAGGCGTGGTTACGACGAGAGGATGGGAAGGCCGCCGCTCAACGTGAAATCCACCAATGTCCGCTTGCCCGAAGGTCTTGGCGAACGGATCGACAAGCTGGTGGGACGGCAGCGCCGCGCCGCCTTTATCCGCGAGGTGCTGGAACGCGAAGTCGAACGCCGCGAGAACGAGCAAGGCAAGACTGGATAAAGGGAGACTACCGCGGTTGCCTGTGGAAACGCCGGCGTCTGCGGGAACTGCTCGTCAGCAGCCGACCATTCGAAGCCATAGGGTGCATCAATCGACGACCACAGAAGCGGCCGTTCCCGCTTCCGCTGGAGCTACCGGCGCGATGGCCTCGGTTGGGACGATCCGGATCGGCAGCTCATAGGAAGGTAAATCGGGATAGCGGACGTTTTTCGCCGCAAGTTCGGGAGTCAGCTTCGCGCCCCAAGTAGGACGGTCAGCCGTAGATCGGCGCCACCCGAAAGCGGACGAAATTCATTCAGGTAGCCTCACGACCAGCGAACAATTCGAATCTTTTCGGCGCGCCAAATGCCGCCGTCTTCTACACAGGCTCCGCAGCGGCTACGACCGATGAGATCGCTCGCAGTTCAACGCAGTAAGGGCGGCGGTGCGCTTCGACGATTCCGTTCGAATCGTCCCGGGTAAAGCGAACTTAACGGGCATCATTCACCTTCGAGGCGCTCCTGCACTTCTTTCACGAAGCGTGAAGGGTTGTGCTGCCCGTACATGAGATGGATTTCATGCCTTGCACGCGTGAAGCCGACATAGAACAGGCGTCGCGCTTCCCTGATCTCTCCATCGCTTGCATTGTTTCGGGGAAGGCGTCCTTCCTCCATCCCGAACAGGATCACCGCGTCGAACTCGCGTCCTTTGGCGCTGTGCAAGGTGGACAGATTGATCCGGTCGAGACCGGTGCCGATGCCGGCGAACTCGCCGAGCGGGAAATCCTCCACATCACCGGTCGGTCCAAGCCGGTTGATGAAGGTGTTCAGCGTCTCGAACTCATCTGCCAGCGATCGGGCACGATCGATGCGCGGTTTGATAATCTCGTCGCGCAGGGCGACGAGCCAGTCGTGCAGACTGAGAGTGTCGTCACGACGATCCCAGAGGGTTGCGATCAAGTCGCGCTGAAATTCCAGCCGGTCGTCATCGGTCGCGAGCAGTTCATGGAACAGGCGGGCACCTTCGGCTATCACGCGGGATACCCGAGGCTGGCCTGACCGCCAGCCACCGCAGCACCACATCGCGCATTGCTCGAGCCAGCGCATTAGACGGCTGCCGCGAGGATACAGCGCGTTGCCGTCGGTGCGGATCACGCCATAGCCGTTGTTGGCCGCGGCGGTAGCGACCTCGTCGCCGATGAAGGCTGCGGGGTAGAGGATGGCGATTTCGCCAACGTTCAGATCGGGGCGCCGTGCGCGTATCTCGGGGATCAACTGTTCGATCAAATATCGCGCCTGCGCCGCATAGCCGCCGGTGCAGGGATGAAAATAGATCGTGCCCTCATGCGCGCCATCCGGTGCCCGATAGCCGCGCGCTTCGCCAAGGGCATATTCGGAGGCAGTAACGATCTGCGACCCGCACCGATAGTTCAGCCCGAGCCGGACGGTTTCGACATCGTCGCGCTCCGACAGATTCTTCAGCAATTCGGGGTTCGCGCCGGTGAAGCCGTAGATCGACTGATCGACATCGCCGACCGCGAACAGGCGGATGCCGGCGCTGAAGCACAGCCCCATCACCATCGCGTGCAAAGCCCGGCCGAGATCCTGATATTCGTCGACCGCCAGTATCGGATATTTGGCGGCGATCGCCTTGCGCAGCCAAGCGTTGGTCGCGAGCGCGCGCAAGGCCAGAAGCGGCATGTCGTCGAAGTCGATAACGCCCATCTGGCGCAGTTCGGCTTCATAGGCCTCGACGAGCCTGGTTAGTTGCGGGTCGGCGGTTTTCCAGGCGTCGACGTCCCGGTTGAGGAATCGACGGCGGTGCTGCCCAAGCCGGAAATCCCAGGTCTGCGGATTCTCCGGCCCCTTGATCACCTTGGCATGGGCATTTTCGAGCGCGGCGCGCGTCTGGCGCCGGGTCGCCACTTGGAAATCATCCGGGAGACCCAATCCCGCGACCTTCGCATAGGGCAGGAGGATCTGGGTCAGCGAGAAGCTGTGCACGGTGCCGATGAAGACGCGGCCGCCCGGCGCAATACCGAGGCCATCGAGCCGCATCTCGAGCTCGCGAGCACATTCGTTATTGTAGGTGATACAGGCAATGCCGCGGGGATCCTCGACATCCTCGCTGAGCATGCGCGCGAGCTTGACTGTCAGCGTCTTGGTCTTGCCGCTGCCTGGCCCGGCCAGCAGCACGCAGTGGCCGCCGGATTCATAGGCCTGCCACTGTTTGTCGTTGGGCCGCAGATCTTCCGCGGTCTTCAGATAGAGCGCCCGATCAGACAAGGCCGATCACATGGTTGATGGCGTTGGCGATATAATGCGGCACAGTCAGGCCTTTGATGCGCGATGCCAAGCGCTGCGCGAACCGGCCTTTGCCCATCTGTTCGATCATCTTGATCAGGATCTTGGCATCGACGTCGGACGGCTTGGTTTCCCAGGCATTGAGGAGCGCCAGCCGCTCGGCGCTGAAATTATGTTCGCGCAGGGTCGCGATCATCGCCTCGGCATAGTCGCCCCCGAACATCTCGGTTTCCAGCGTGCTGTCGTTGACGAACAGGCCGAAATCCTCGAACTTTTCATAGGTCTCGTCATAATTGTCGATCGCCTTGATCGCCGCGATCAGGCCGTCCGTATCAGCGCCCCCCCGCGCGGTATCGATTGTACGGATGAGCTTTAGGCACCGCTTGTAGGACCGGGGTCTTCCGTCGATCATGTCGAAATCGGTGATGACGGCAAAGGGAATGCCGAGCGCGCATAGCAGCTTCACATAGGGCTGGAAATTGGTCCCAGCGACCGAACAGACCGACACGCCATGCTCGTCGAGCGAAATGTCGAGCTCTTCGGCTAACGTGGGGATGAGGAACCGTTCGGCTTCACCCTCGACCAATAGCACTCCGCGGGCGAACACCATCTCGGCTCGGGTCACATCGAGATAGCGGCTCAAATCCTCCTCTTCGGCTTCGGTGAAATCCGTCGCCGCCGTCGAATAGCCCCTAGTTCCCTGATCCGCGTCCGACCGTAGCAACAGGAGAGATTCGAGCGGCGCGACGCTGGCGATATGGGGCGAATGAGTCGTCAGGATCACCGACATCGGCTCGCCCTCGTCCGCGCCGGTGTCCTCTTCCTCGGTTTCAGCATCTTCCGCCGCCGCGCCTTCGACGATCGTGTCGAACAGATGCTTGTACACCAGCCGCTGGAGATGCGGATGAAGATGCGCTTCCGGTTCCTCGATCGCGAGCAGGGAATGGTCGCGCTTGTTGGTCTCAATCAGCCGTTGAAGGTCGAGCAGCTTGAGCGTCAGGAAGATGAGATTGGCTGATCCCAGGCTAGCATCGGCAACGCCGCGCCGCCCTTCGTCGATGAGCAGACGGATCTGGCGATTGATGCGGGCGGCGTCAGTCGCCGAAAAGCCAAGCGATGGCTTCACGTCCTGCTTAGCGCCCGCCATCGCGAGAAACAGCTCGGCAATCCGGCCTTCGAGCGCCTTCACCTCGCCGAACTCGATCGCGGCCTTGCTTGCTTCCGCGATCTTCTCGCCGATCTCCTTGAGCTTTGCCGCGTCGATCGCGACGAACGCATCTTCGACCAGTGGACGAAGCGGCGAACGGCGCCAGGCGGCGAGGTCACCCTCGGCATCACGAAGCGCCGGCAACAGGTCCATCGTGATCCGCCGCCGCAAATCATGGCCAAAGCGCTTGGCTTCGCTTTCCCCGCCGAAACAGATGAACGAGAAATCGTCATCACTGGCGGGTGCATGATCGAGCCCCGGCGTCGCGCGTAACTTGTAGGTCAGGCGGACGGTATCGGGATCGTCGTCGAGCCTGAAGTCGGTCAGGACGGCAAGCACATCGGGGTCGTCCTCGAAATCCTTGATCTCGACCGAGACGGTCATGATCGTCTCGGAAGTAATCTCCTCCAGCCCGTCCCAGAAGTCAGCGAGACCGAGCTGCCGACTGCTATCCGGCAGTGAGGGGTCGAAGATCAGGCGCAAGCCAAAGAGCAAATTGCTCTTCCCGACGCGGTTTTCTCCGACAATGACGACGTTGCCGCCTAGCGCTACGTCGAGGTCGCGGAAGTTACGGAAGTTCTCGATTCTAATTCGTGAAAGATACATCCTGCCCGTTCCATCTCATCGACCGCAGTTTACTTTCTATGCGGAAAAATATCAGCCCGGTTTTGCCCCATCCGGCGCAAGTCATGAGATTAGCCGGTCAAGCGCGAAGCCTCCGATTGCCGCCATGCCGCGGGCAGGCTGCGGCACTCGCGGCAACGATCCGGTCCTAGGAGTTCACAGACGTCGGCAAGATGGCGGTCCGGGACACGCATGCGTGCGACCGTCAGCGCAAGGAACAAACATTCGCTGAGACCATCGGCCTGAAAGGACGACACGATCGGATCGGCAAGAAGCAGATCCGTCGTGCTCATGACGATAAGCGCTGGATAGCGGTCGGCACACAAGTCGGTGGCTTTACGCTCATCGATCAACGCGCCCGCTCCGGAACCGAGCGCATATGCGATTGTTGCCGCCTCGCCATCATCAAGTGTGAGGCTTGTCGGACCCGCGACGAGGTCCAGAAACACGGCTTCGTCGGTAGAACTGAGCGAAACCTCACGGATCAAACCTACCTCGATCAGCCTTGCAACCTCGGCGGCAGTTTGCCGACCTTTCGCGCGCCCATTCTCAAGCTCGCCGAGCGCGGTCGTCGTGATGACGAGTTCCGCCGGCGACGATCGAAGAATGTCCTCAGCGCAGCCCGTCGCGACGAGGTTGATCCAGACGCTGGCATCGCCGACGAGCGATGCCGCCCGCTCAAGCCAGGAGGATTGGCGACTCATCGTCGACCGCTCCTTCAGCTTCAAATTCGTCGATCATCTCGCGTGCTTCGACGCGGTCAATATGAAGAAGGCGCGCCAACTGCCCTTCGCTCAGAAGACCGCGCCGCCACGCTTCACTCGCCAGGAGGCTCATGCGCATCGACACTTGCCGTGCGGCATCGGTCTTAGCTGGATCGGGCGGTATCGCGTCGCCGAGCACTTCGCGCGCTTGCTCGTCCGTGATGCCGCCGTGCTCCTTAAACCAGTCCCAGGTGCCGGATTTAGTGAGGCCGAGTTCCTCAAGTCTCCGCACCATTGCTTCGCGCGACACACCGAAGGCGTGTGCAAGAATAATGATATGGCGGCGAGTGAGCCGCGCGGCACCGGCGGTGACATCTTGAAAGCGGGCGGCAACCGCTCGGGCGGGCGTTAGAAAGCAGCGCGCGAAAGCGTTAGCGTAGCGCTCTTCCCGCGAAGCTTCAGGCGAATCCGCATAAAGCGCATCCGGTGCGCGGCGGGTGGAAATGAAATGGCCGGTCTCATGGGCACCGGTCTGCGTGCGCCGGTCGCGAGGATGCAACGCGTTCAACAGAATGCAGGCACCGGCAACTTCGTCGAACGCATAGAGCCCCGAAATCCGGGCCGGCAACTGCCGGACGAAGACGCGCGCCCCCAGTTGGACTTCCAGCAGGCTGACCATATCGTGGACCGGTGCCATGCCAAGCCCTAGCCACTGGCGCAGCTCGCTCGCGTCCTGTTCGGCTTGGAGCAAGACGTTGCCGGGCAGCAGGGGGCGCTCCGGCGGGTCGTTGCGCGCCCGTTGGATACCGAGCAGGTTTTCCAGTTCCAGCTCCGCCTGGACGAGGCTGTTAAGCAAAGCGACCGCCTCTTCGACTTCTGCATCGCCTTCACCGGCCCGCCGGAAGCGGGGCCGCAAATCGACCTTCGCACTGCCCTGGCGCAGCAAGACGTTGAGTGAGACGCGATACAGGGCGGCGAGCTTCTGAAGCTCTTCGAGGCGTGCACGGCGCTGCCCTTGCTCGATGGCGACCAACGTGGTGCGCGCGACATTCAGTGCCTGCGCCGCCGCAGCCTGGGTCAGCTTCGCATTCTCCCTGGCGTCGCGTAGCAGCTCTCCAAGCGCTTCCGGAGTGAGGCTGCCTGTCACCACTGCCACGGCGAGACCTGCGCGAGCTTGGCGACGAAGGAATTCGGCCCGAGACTCTCTTGGAACGCGAGCCATTCGGCGCGGTGACGCGCAAGCAACGCCAAGAGGTTCGCCTCCGCCTCGGCCGACGACATCCTGAGGGCATCAGCGGTTTCGCGGGCGACGCGGGCAACCGCGCGTCGATGGATGGCAGAGCCGGAGAGCGAGGCCAGATGGTCGAGGTGGAGTACACCGGCTATGGCATGTTCGCGGAGCGAAGGGGTCATCAGCTTGAAGCCCACGACCGCGCCTTTCTCGATCTCGGGGGCGGACAGGTCTTCCCAGATATAGTTGGCGGCAGGCTCCTCAACGCCAGCCGCATGCATGCTGAGGCGGCGCAACATGCAGGCAGCGCAGATACCGCATTGCCGGCGCTTGTGCTCGAAGCTTACCTGCCGAGCACCCTGCCAACATGACCGGGTGTTCGCCCAGTTGGGCGGCTGCGCGAGCTTCTGCGCCGCTGCGACGGTCTCGCCCTTGGTCGACCAGATGCGGGGATACTCGTAGTGCGGCGCCTTGCCGGTCAAGGCTTCGAATAGCGCTTCGATCCGACGGGTAAAGGCGGGATGGACCCGATAGTCGGGGTGGCTTTGCCCCAAGGTGGCGAGGATCGGACCAAGGGCGCCTTGTCCGCTCTCCGTCACTACGATCCGCTCTACATTGGCGAGCGCCGCAGCGATGCCTGTAAGTACCGCGAACTTGAAACCCCGCGACCGCGCCGACGATTCGACCCTCTGGCCTACATCGAACCGCACCTGATAGGGCACCGACATAAAGCGGCGTTCGCGGGGATCCTTGGAGTGAGTGTCGGCGCCCTTGGTGCCAAGGCGGACGCGCACGAGACCGCCCTTTTCGGCATTATCGACGAGCGCCGAAACAGCGCGGGAATCCACACCGTCGCTATACGGCATGATCACGCGGTCGCGCACGTCGAAGCCGAGGGAGCCCTGTCCCTCGTGCTCAATGTCGCGCTTGCGTTGCACGAAGCTGACGATCCACTGATCGCCCGTTAGGAACGAAAGAGCATCCTCAAGTGCATTGTGGACTGCGGGATCCTCCCAACGATTGAGCGAATGGACGGCCACACGCAGGTCGAAGGACCGCGCCCAGCCCCACGCCGGGCGTTTAACGCTGAGATCGCAATATTCCACAGCGGCCGCGATGACGAGAAGGTCGACAAGTTCTGGACGCCAGCCGGTATAGAAATAGCTCTCCAGCCCAGCGATTGAGAGATTGATCGCGGACCCGAGGTTGGCAGCGATCGCGCCGTCGCGAACGTCCGCATCAAGCTCAACCGCATCGACCACGAACGCGGTCTCGCTTGAGGCATGATAGGTGCGGGCGGTCATAGCGGAACTCCAGCGTCGAGATCGGTGAATTGAGCGCGGGTGCGGCGCATCAGCGGCTCGCCCGTCCGCAGTGCGGCACGCGCGAGACCGGACAGATCGATTTGGCCGTGCGCCGCCTCGAAGCGGTTCCGCACAAACTCCGCGTTGCGTATGCTGTCGTCACGGCGGACATGCTCTTCAACCTGACGGTAATTGCAGAGCAGGCGGTCGGAGAGCGCTTCCTCCGCGGCGAACTGGACGGCATCGCCGCCAGTTCGTCCGGTTACTACGGCATCGATCGCGTTGCGGACGAACGACGCCTCCAGCGGCGAGGCGCAGCCGCGCCGGAGCGCAGCGAGATCTGCCAGAACTTGGTCCGCGAAGAGCGCCTGCTGCCCCAAAGGAGCAACAGCGGAGGTGACTGACGCAACAAGTGCCTGCCGGACTTCGGCGCGCCAGTCCGCGTGTGACGCGCGCGTCACGCTATCGACGATCTCATTTTGAGAGAACGCCTCCTTGTACGCGCACTTTGCTGCATGTCGCCAACGAGGCTTCATCGGAAGAGATTTGTACGGGCCATCACTCATCACATCGTGCTCCCCGCACTTTAAATGAAGCTACGTTCTGACAATGTCAATACCAATTGGTAAACAACCTGACATTACCTTGTTCTGGTAGGTGGCGGGCGCGACCGGTTAATGCAGCACCAAGGCAGAGGTTTGGAAGGTCAGCTACGATTGGTGGGCTTAGGCGACGCCGACACGATCGATAGACGTAGAAGCATAGGGATGAGCAGGCGAAGGGTGATCGCTCGCCCCGATTGAATTCTGCTTATCGTAGGATCAGTGGCGGCCTGTCGCGGCCAATGTCGATCACCGGCGCTGTACGGCGTCCCTATAACGGTGCGAGTGGCGACACATATTCGTCAGGTTTATCTAGCGCGGGGCGCCGGTTGATCGAAGCGAACCGAGCCCCGCTTGTCTCGGACTTAAGATCTGTCAGCTATAGCCCCCCGCATGCCAATCCGCAAACGGCCAGGAGATGCAAAACCCACTGTGTGAATGAACGGCCGGTTTCGACGACCATGCAAGGCGCTGTTAACGGCGGGTATGTTGGCGGCTCTGCTCGTCTGGCCGAGCCGGCGGCTGCCGACCAGACCCGGTCGGCCGCAGTTGATCCGAGGCAGGTCCGGTCCCGCCGAAAGCCGCCGATCATGCTGTTCGAAACGGATCATCGATATGATGCCGATGCCGGCTGTTCAGCAGGCGCCGACAAAAGCGCAAAGACCTACCGTACCGGAAAGCACTGGAATTGCGCCGTACTATCTGCTGGTGAAGGGCAGGAAAACACTTGGAGCCACCTGCCCTTCGCTTGCACTAAAAGTCGATCGAGGCAGACGCCTTGAATGTGCGGGGCGCACCTTGTTGAAGATCGGGCCGGAAGCTGTCGAACGCCGACGCCCAGTAGCGCTTGTTGGCGACATTATCGACGCCGGCGCGCAAGGTGAGCGGGCTGTCGCCGACCAGTGCAACATAGCGGACGCCAAGGTCGAAACGCGTCCAACTCGGCAAGGACAGCGTGTTGGTGAGGTTCGCGGCCTGCTTACCGGTGTTCACCACCCTGCCCGTGAGGGTGAGCGCCGGAAAGAACGGCACATCCCACTCGACGTTGGCATTGACCAGATATTCGGGAACGCCGGTCGGCTTGTTGCCTTCGTTCACGCCGCCCTGGGTCTTCCGCAGTTTTGCGTCGATGACTGAACCGCCGGCGATTATCCGCAGGCCGTCGACAGGCTCGGCGTCGATGCTCAGTTCGATGCCGCGATGGCGCTGAACGCCAAAGGGGCCATAGACCAGGAAGCCAAGCCGAGCGGTATCGAGGGTATAAATCGCAATGTCGCGGTCGATCTGGAACAGCGCGAGGCCGGCATTGACCTTGCCCAGCGACAGCTTGCCGCCAAACTCATATTGGGTGGAGATGAAGGGTGGCAGGACTTCGCCGGCGTTGCTGACCGGCAGGATGCCAGTCCCTGCATTCGCCGTAGCCGCGGCCGTCGCGCCCGGAACCAGTCCTTCAACCCGGTTGGCATAAAGCGACAGCCCCTGGACCGGCTTGATGACCACACCAAAGACCGGCGTCACGGCATCCCTGCTATACTGCCCGGTGAGTCCGCCCGCCGCCACGGTAGATGTAGCGTTGGCGGCATAGGACCTGCTGCCGATCGTCTGCAGGCGAAGACCGGCGGTTACCAGCACGCGGTCGTCCCAGAATCCGATGGTGTCGGACATGAACAGGCTGCTCAGCTTCTGGCGGGTGATGGGGAAAGGATCATCGATATTGCCGCCCGAGAATGAGCCCGCACTGGGGCGGGGCACGGCGACAGGATCATAGATGTTGGTCGGCGTCGCCGAGGCCGCATAGAATTGATAGGCGTTGCGGTTCACCAGCCAGTTGATCGAGCCGCCGAAATTGACCTCATGCGTCCAGAAGTCGGACTTGAGCTTGACGCGCATACCTGCCGTCGCCGCCTCGTTATTGTCCGTCCGTGGAATGAACGATCCGGTTGCGGTCGCAGCGCCGGTCACAGCGCTCATCACGCTGATGGTCTGATAGAAGCCGCGTTCCGAACCGTCACGAGCGCCGAAAGCCGCATACATCATCGCATTGTCGGAAATGTCGTATTCCGCCCGGAATTTGCCGAAAATGTCGCGTAGCGTCGTGTTTTGCCAAGGCTGGCCATAATTGGTCGAGGCGTCCGGGACAGCGGGAATGACGCCAGGGATCACCAGCTTGGGGCGCTGGTGCTGCACCTTCACCCTTTGATAAACGACGTCCAGCGACAGACGGAGCGGACCGCTGTTATAGTCGAAGGCGGCGCCCAACACGTAGGAGCTGCGGAATTCGTCGTCGATCGCCACGTCGCCGCGGCGGGCTGTGCCGGTGATGCGGACGCCCCATTCGCCGTTCGCGCCGAAGCGGCGGCTGACGTCGAAGGCGCCGCCGATATGCTCAGGCCCCGTATAGTTGAGGGTCACGCGGTTGAGATCGCGATCACCAGCGCGCTTGGGCATCAGGTTGACGCTGCCGCCAATACCGGTGCCGCCCGGCGCCGCGCCGTTGATGAACGCACTGGAGCCGTTCAGCACCTGGACCGACTGGGCCAGTTCGGGCGCGATGAGCTGGCGCGGGGCGATGCCGTACAGGCCGCCATAGCCGACATCATCACCGCTCAACGCAAAGCCGCGGATGACGAACAGTTCGCCCGCAATCCCGAACCCGGTTGTGGTGCGAACCGAGGGATCGTTTTCCAACACCTGCCCCAAGGTCTGCGGCTGCTGGTTGAGGATCAGCGCCTCGGTATAGGTCTTGATGCTGAATGGCGTGTCGTCGGCTGGCTTGTCGCCGAACACGCCGACGCTGCCGCCGCGCAGCACTGCCGTCTGGTTTTGCTTCTGCGCTGTAACGATGATGTCATCGGCGCTCTCCTGCGCAAAGGCAGGCGCGGCAATGGCGCCAAGCGATATGCCTATCATCAAGCGATTGAAATTGGACGTCACGGATAGTCCCCCTGTTTAAACGAATTCGATGGCTTCAGCCTTACACCCGGCGTCGCCGCCTCGCCCAGGCGACGGCCAGCACGGGCACCGCCAGCGCGGCCCAGGACAGCCAGTCAGCCAAGCCATCGCCCGCGAGCGCCGACACAAGCCCGATCAGGCTCAGCACGCACAGCAGCAGCGGAGCGGCGAACACCGCCCGGAGCGACCGGGCACCGGTTTTGGATTTTGTGGTCATTCGGCCGGCGCCATCAGGCCACCGCTTTCGACTTCACGGACATGTGCGTCGGCACTGGTGCGGCGCTTGCCAAGCCATAGCCGGATCCCGGTCCACAGAATATACAGAGTGAAGAGGTCGAGGATCGCCCACAGGATCTTCAGTGGCAGGGCCCCATAATCCCCAAAATGCAGCGGCTGCGAATAGGAAAGGGCGACCATATACCAGGGCATCTGGCGAATGTCGGTGAGCACCCCCTTTTCAGCATCGACAAGCGCCGGTGTCAGCACATGCTCGGTCAGCTTGCTCGTGCCCTGCAAAAAGACGGCGTAATGATGCTGGCTGCTGAAGGAGCCGCCGGGAAAGGCGATGAACTGGGGATTGTTGCCGGGCCGCGCCTTGCGCACCTCCGCCATCGCCTTGTCGACCGAACCATAGCGTGACGGTGGCAAGGGCGGCTGTCCCTTGTACGTCCGGGTCATCTCGGCAAGCTCACCCATCTGCCACATCTGGCGCAGCGGAGTGGCGGCAGCGTTGATCACACCGGTGAGACCTACGACGCTCATCCAGGCAAGCGTGACGATGCCAAGCAGATTGTGATAGTCGATCTGGCGCAGCCGCTCGCTGCGGCTGACGCGAAGAGTCCCGAAGTCCAGCTTGCGCATGAAGGGCGCGTAGAGGACCGTTCCCGAGACCAGGGCAATGAAGAACAGGAAGCCCATCAGCCCCAGGAACAGCATGCCCGGCAGGCCCAAAAACATGTCGGTGTGGAGCTGTAGCAGGAAGTGCATCAAACCTTCCTCTGTCTCCTGACCCGTCGTTTCCCCCGTCGCGCGATTGAGGACGTGGATGGTCATCTCAGCCCCCTTGCTGTCGGGCCGCGGCGCAGTGGTTATGGTCATCAGTGGCGTCTCGTTGTCGAACGCCATGAACACAGGGACATCGCCCGGTTTGGTCGCTAATACCTTAGCCAGCATCGCATCGAGCGGCTTGAGGCCGGGGCCGTCGCTGGAGGAGGGGGCGCCCGCCACCGCCGACTGGTCCGGCTCGCCCGACACCGCGTCGATTTCATCGTGGAAGATCAGCGGCAGGCCGGTGATGCACAGCATCAGCAGGAAAAGCGTGCAGATCAGGCTGGTCCATTTATGGACGAGATACCAGGCGCGGATGGTGCCAGATGTCATAACGAAGCGGCTAATCTCTGTTAATGCGACCTATTCGCGATAGCGACATCTCGACGAGCACTCAATAGCGCCGACAAATTTTGGTACGCCTATGGCGAGCGTCTACCTGCCCGCGCCGCGGGCAACGAGGCCTGAAAGGCGTTCATCGCGTTCAGGATCAGCCCTGAGTTCGAACCTTTCCCGTTTGCACCATGACCCATAAGCCAAGCAAACAACATGCGATTGACTCGCATTATACGATTGGCTTAAGCGATCTCCGTTCACGGGGGCCACATGAAGCATCATTATCTTTTTTCCGCGTCGCTGTTTGCTGCACTGGCAACTTCTTCTGCCGTAGCGGCCAACGAGATACCATCGTCGGACGATCAGAATGAGATCATCGTCACCGGCGAAAAGGCGGCCCGGAGTCTGCAGAAGACGACCGCTTCGGTGAGTGTCACCACCGAAAAGAAGCTTACCGAAGAAAATATCCTGACCATCCAGGACGTCTACAATCGGACAGCCAACGTGTCTGAAACCTATGGTTCCTCGGGTTTCTCGATCCGTGGCATCGACCAGCGGGGCGTTTCGGGGGGTGGTGACGCGGCGACAGCGACGGTGTTCGTCGATGGTGCGCCGGTGCCGCAGGATGTGCTGTCGAACGGGCCCACCGACATGTGGGATGTGGCGCAGGTGGAGATTTTCCGCGGGCCGCAATCGACCATCCAGGGTCTCAATGCGCTGGCTGGCGCGGTGCATATCCGCACGCAGGATCCGACCTTCAACTGGAGCGTGAAAGGCAGGGCGCTAGTCTCCTCTTTCGACACCACGCAGTTCGCTGTCGCTGGCGGCGGCCCGCTGGTGCCGGGCGAACTCGCCTTCCGCGTTTCGGCCGAGAAGCGGGATTCGGACGGCTATATCCGCAATGTCACGCGCAATGCGCCGGAAAGCCCGGTCGATTCCACCTCCATCAGGAGCAAGCTGTTGTGGACGCCCTCCGCCCTCCCGGGTTTTGAGGCGCGCCTGAGCTACCATCATTTCGAAACGAAGGGCGGCTATCTCTTCACCTATGTCGATGCGACGGTACCCGACTATTTCGATAATCGCACCAACCCGTCGGATTACCCCAACAGCAGCGATGTCGACAACGATCAGGTAACGCTGGATCTGCGCTATGATCTGGGCGGCGGCCTGTCGCTCAGCACGCTCGGCACCTGGACCGATACCGACTTCACCCGAAAATATGATGGCGACTCATCGGCCGCCAGCATCGCCTACAGCGATATCGCGGGCGGGGCGGAAATATTCACCCAGGAACTGCGCCTCAATTATGAAGGCGACCGGCTGAGCGGCCTTGCCGGACTGTTCCACTATAATCGCGATCAATATCGGCGCGCGCATCAGGTGACATTAGTGCCAACGCCCGGCCCGACGATCGCCAGCCTTTTGACCCCTGCGCTCGGCGCGCAGACGGCGGCGCGGGTCGCGACCCTCTATACCGCTGCGCTACCCAACATTCCGGTGGATTACACGTCCGACTTTCCGACCAAGGTCGAGACGATGGCCCTGTTTGCCGACGCGCGCTATCGGCTAACCGACCGGCTCTCGCTGCTTGGCGGCTTCCGTTATGATCGCGAACGCAACAAGATCGGCGGCGAGGCGATCGCGCGCTTCGTAGGCACGTTGCCGAACCCGGCGGACTATGGTCCGCTGGCACCAGCCTTCGCCGGTGTCAATGCCGCCGTACTTGGGCTGGTGGACGATGCGAGCGGTTCGGCACCGGCGGGCACGCGCACGTTCAACGCCTTCCTGCCCAAGGCAGGCATGGAAATGGCGTGGACACCCGACATAGCCACGGCCTTCGTCGCGCAGCGCGGCTATCGATCGGGAGGAAGCGGCTTCAACACCGCCCGCTCGCAACTCTTTCCCTATGATCCGGAATTCACCTGGAACTATGAACTGTCTCTGCGTTCGGCCTGGCTCGACGGTCGCCTGACCGTCAATGCCAATGCCTTCTACATCGACTGGAAGGACCAGCAGACCACCGCCAATTTCGGCAACGGTCTCTATGACACCCATACCGTCAACGCCGGCAAGTCGCATCTCTACGGCTTTGAACTGGAACTGGCGCATCGTGTTTCGCCGGCGTTCGACTGGTATGCGAGCCTCGGCCACACGCGGACCAAGTTCGACAGCTTCGTCACCGATGTGGGGTCCATTACCGATCTGTCGGGCCTGGAATTCCCTTACGCCCCGAGATGGACCTTGGCGGGCGGCGCCAATATGCGGTTCGGCGGCGGCTTCAACGCCAATATCAACGTGAGCTATCGCAGCGGGGTCTATACGGACGTGTCCATCCCGCAGGCGGATGACCGGGTGGGCGCGCGCACGCTGGTCAACGCCCGCATCGGTTACGAGACCAGGCATTGGAGCCTGTCGCTGTTCGCGAACAACCTGTTCGATGAAAAGTACGACCAGTATCGCAACAGCTTCACGAACTTCGCCGTCATCGGTGCGCCGCGCAGCGTGGGCATCATCCTGGAAGCCGGCTTTTGAGCGCCGTAACGCCTGTTGCCGCGATGGCGCTCATTCTCGGCAGTTCCGCCGCCGGCGCCTGGATGCTGCGCCGGGCCTGGAGCCGCAAGGGCGCTAAGGCGCCGTGGCGCTGGGCAGGGCTTTGCTTGCTCTTGCTCGCGATCATCCTTGCCGCCTCCATGCTGGGCCAAGGACGCGGAACATTCACGGCCCTCACGCTGATGGGGGTCGCCGGACTCGGTGTGGTCGCTTCTGGCTACACCATGAAGCCAGCCAAGGCAGGTCGCGCGGCGCGGGAAGGCTTGGCGCCCGAACCGGCGGAGCGGGCGCCAAGCGCATGGCGCACCACGTTGCGTTGGTCGCTGGCCGGCCCGATCGGCATGGTGGCAGCGATGAGCCTGGGCATCAGCTATGCCGTCTGGGCGCCGGGCGAGGCGCAGACGCGGCTCCTGATCGGTGGGTTGATCGTGCCGCTGGCCTGGGGCGGTGCAATGGCCTGGACCTTGGCCGACAGCCGAATCCTGCGCGCGACCGCCGTTTTGGTGGGAACTGCCATCGTCGGCTTCGGCGCGGCAATGCTCAGGGGATTTGCATGACCAAGGGAACAAAAGGCGCCGGCTTTCCATCGGCGGATCTCGTGCGCGCCGTGCTCAAGGGACATAGCGGCCTCGGCCTTGCCTTCGCCGCGCTGCTGTATCTCATATGCCTGACCGGAACGATCGCGGTTTTCGCCAATGAATTCCAGCGCTGGGAGAACCCGGCAGCGGAGCATATGGAAACGATGTCCGGGGAGGCTGCCCAAGCGGCCTATCGCGCCGCGCTGGCCCGCGCGGAAGGGCCGGTCGAACATGTGCTCATCATCATGCCTAGCGAGGATCGCCCCTGGCCGACCATTCGGGTCGATGCCAAGGATGGGAGCCAGACAAGCTGGGTTGCTGACAGCGCCGGGCGCATCACGGGCAAGGTTCGCGACGGTTGGACCCAATTCCTGACGCGCCTGCACATCAATCTCCACCTGCCGCGAAGCTGGGGCGGCTTCATCGTCGGCCTGTCCGGGGTTGCCCTGCTCTCTTCGCTCGTCTCGGGCGTGCTGGCACATCCACGCATCTTTCGCGATGCGTTTCACCTCCGGCTTGGCGGTTCGCGGCGGCTGCAGGAGGCCGACATTCACAACCGCATCGGCGTGTGGGGGCTGCCCTTCCACCTCATCGTATCTCTGACCGGCGCGCTGCTTGGTCTCAGCACCATCATCATCGGCGCGCTCGGAATGGCGGTGTTCCAGGGCGACACGGCCAAGGTTTATGCCATCTTCACGCCGCCTCATCCCGCAGAGGATGCGCGGCCCGCCCCGCCGCTCGACCTGCGCCCGATGTTCGCGCAGTTAGCCGCTCGGGCGCCGCGCGGGCGCATCAGTTATCTCGCGGTCGAACATCCCGCGGAAATGGGTGGCGCTGCCATGTTCGAGGTGGATGATGGATCGTCCCGGCTCGCCAATGCGGACAGCTATGCTTTCGATCGCCAGGGCAGGCTCTATCACGAACAGAAGGCAGCTGAAAACAATGTGGGCCAGCAGATACTGGGTTCGCTTGGTCCCCTGCACTTCGGCTGGTTCGGCGGTGGCACCATCAAGATCGCTTATGCGCTGCTGGGCCTCGGGCTCACCTATCTCGCGGCCGGCGGCGTTACCATCTGGCTGGCGCGCAGGCGGGACAAGGGACGGCCCGCACCCGGCTGGGAGCGGGTGTGGACCGCCCTCGTCTGGGGACAGCCAGTTGCGCTGACCGGCGCCGCGTTCACCGCACTTTTCACGTCGTCGGTCACGCCCTTGATTTGGGTGTGGGCCGCCATAAGCATCGGCGCTCTTGCCGCCGCCGCTCTGTTTCCGTCCGCCACCTTATCGCAGACCGGTCGCGCCATCACGGGCACGTTGTTGATAGTCCTGGCTACGGTTCATCCCGCTTTCCTGGGGACGGGCGACAGCATGGCCCTTATCGTTGATGGCGCTCTCGCGCTGATCGGGTTCATTTTGCTGGCAATCCTTGTCCTTAGGATCTCGGTGCTCAAAAAGATGTCCCGGCTGAACGCCGACGAGTCCGATCGTGGAGGCTTGATGGTACGTGTTTGACGAATGGAGATATTTTATGCGGCGCTTTGCTTCCGTTCTTCCGTTGTTGATGCCGTCTGCGGTGATTGCGCAGACCGGCGAGGATCCGCGCCCCCGGATTATCGTGTCAAGCGCCGCGACGATCCCCAGCCCTCCTGATCGTGCGGTCGTCAGCTTCTCCGTTCACGGCGAGGGCACGACCAGTGACGAGGCCGTGCGCGCCATGGTGGCGAAGCGGGATGCGATCGAGAAGGGACTAGCAGGTATCTCAGCGGGATCCGACATACGCGCCGCGCAGATCGGGATCGCGGAAGTGCGCGGGCGCGACTGCAATCGCAACACTTACGGCAATCCGCGCCTGTCGACCGGCGAATGCGCGATCGTTGGCTATACCGCCGATATACAGATGGAGGTTCGCACGGCGGCGGTGAACGAGGCCGGCACGATGGTGTCGCTCGCCGGCCGTCTCGGCGCCACCAATCCCCGCATCGACCGCTTCTTTCTCGCCGAAGACAAGGAGATCCGCCGGCGCGGTGTTGTCCAGGCGCTGGCCGAGGCCAAGTTGCAGGCGGAAGCTATAGCCCGCGCCTCGGGTGTCAGGCTGGGCGGCGTCCTCAGCGTGTCCAATCTTAGCTTCAATGGCCCCGGCCCGTATGACGATATAGTTGTCACGGCGCAGCATGCCAGCGCGCCGCCACCGCCTCCGCCCCCGCCCCCGCCGCCCGTAGCGGTCGAGTTGAAGCCCCGCGCGATCGAAACGCAGGTGAAGGTACAGGTCGTCTACGCGATCCAACCCTGAGGGTGGGCTATCGAGATTGTCGGCATTCGAGGAGCCATCGCCACTTCTTAGCCGAAAAATTTGCAGGGCAGAGGGCGGCGGCAGTCGACCAACTCGAGCCGTTTCGAGTCTCTCGCCAAAGCGACCGCTCTTGCCAAAACCGGCATTCCAAGGTTCCGAAGCATACCGTCAGGAAGGCGCAGCCATTCCTGACGTCCAGCCCCTCGGCCGACGAGCCAAAAGCCGCCGTCTGGGCAACAGGGATAAGCCATCTCTCAATCCCTCGCGAGCGTTTGTCAGAGCGCCTTGGCAATTTCGCCGTTTCCCCGGCCACTACGGCACTGCCGCTCCAGCACTTCCACAACCTTGAACCGTCCGCTGCGGGGCCGTGCTCGCGTCACTGCGTTCAGAGCCTCCTCCACGGTCCGACTGCTTTCGTGATCCTACGGCCGAGAAACTCCCTGTCGAGGTTCTTCTCCTGGGTCTTCATGGCCTTCTGCAGTTCTTCCCTATTCGCCCTGAAGTGAGCCAGGCGCCGCGGCACGCGGCTGGCGGCGTCATCGGGGATTCGCATCCACACGTGGCCGCGCCGGTCGATGCATGCGAGCAGCAAGGTCCATGCGGCGTAAGCCTCGTCGTGTCCGGCGACCGTCCAGTAGGTGTCCCACCAGTGCCGCGCGAACGCACCGCGCCTCACCCACGCGTCGGCGGCGCGCGTGCGTGAGACACGGAGACTGTCACCCGGTCCGACCGGCCACTCCGGGATATCCCCATTCCAGGCCGAGTCGAAGGCTCGGATCCTGCGGCTGCGCTGCAGTTGCCAAGTCACCCCCGAGGATGCGTCTGCCTCCACGATGGCTGTCAGCCAGTCGCCACATCCGTTCAGCGCGGCGGCCAGGACGACGTCGAACAGCGCCAGGTCCGTCGTCGCGTCGGAGAGCACCCGCTGGCGGATGGCCTCCGGGCACTCCCGTACCCGGAAGGCGATGTGGATCATCTTGTCGATGCCGGCGTCACCGACGAACGTGGTAGAAAGGGTCTGCCGGAGCGCGAGCCAGAGCGCCTCGCCGCGCGGGGGATCGCGTTGGAGTAGCGCCTCGCATAGCGCGACGTAGAACCCCTCGCTCCGGCGGATCCGGCGTCGGAAGTCCGCGGTTGGCTCCTCCATTCCCTCGAGCCATGCGTCGACCGCGGCCGGCGCGTGATCGATGAACGGGATCATGTCCAGCGAGCGGAAGTCCCGCATGTGGAGCGAGGCGCCCTCCGCCCGCGCCTGCTCGATGCGCTCCTTGGCGGTCTCGACCGCCTTTTCGCGGATCTCCCGCCGGCGGTCGACGTCCATCGCAGCGTTCAGCCCCTCGAGCGACCCATCGTCGGGCCCGTAGGCTATCGTCATGGTCACGGCGGCGGGGTCCTTGGCGCGCCGCTCGTCCACGATCGTGATCGCCGAACCCGGGTCCAGCGGTTCCGGGGCAGGCGCCTCCACGACGTGACGCAGGATCGCCGTCGCGATATCGACATCCTCGGGCGATCCACCGCGCGTGCCCACCGCTCTCGGCAGCAGCCATGGTGCGAGCGACGGGGCCACCTGATCGAACGGGAGCCCAACGGTCGCAGCCGCCACGGCCAGCGAGCCGAAGTGGTCGATCCAGAGCGTCGGATCCCCGGTCCAGCTCCATCCATCGTCGACCAGGGCACGCCCGAGCCGCCTCGCGTCGGACTCGTAGAGCAGGCGCATCGCGATGCCGCGCTTCTCCTGGTCCGGGTCGATGACCCGCCCCTGGATCCAATCCCAGCTCGCGTCGCCGATCGGGGCATGGACCATCGCGAGCAGCATGAGGAGCTGAGACGCGATCGCCGGATCAGCGTCGCGGTAGCGCAGGACCAGAGCGTCAACGTCCGCCTCGTCCACCGGCAGAAGCAGGTCCTCGTAGTCGTTATAGACGCTGGAAAGGCCTGCCTCGAGTATGTGCTCGATGCGTTGGACTGCCGGAAGGTCGACCAGCTCGAGTAGAAGCATGCGACTGCGGACGTCGCTCTCCGACTGCGCCACCGGCCCGAGCGGGGCGAGACGAACCTCGCGGGCCGCGGCCCGAACCTGCTCGTCCACCAGCAGCAAATGCTCCGTGGATCTGACGGCGGCCATGGCCCGACCCTCGTCTTCGCGGCCCGGCAGCCCCGCCAGCTTCCCACGATGGAGTGCGGCGAGGGCGTCCGGCACCGTCCGGGCGGCCGCCGGGGTGATCTCCTCGAAGGCGTGATCCTCCATCGTGTGGTAGGCGCCCATGTCGAGGGTGGAGACGTCGATCGACTGCAGCGCCTGCCGCACCGCGTGCACAAAGGGGGCGGGTGGGTCCAAGCGGTAATCCGTCCAGAAGCCCTTCGCCCTGTCGATCCGCCGACGAAGGGGCAAGCGAGTGTCGAGAAGGGTCTGGTCGACGTGCCGGCGCTCGAGCGCGATCATGCTGTTGGCCGGGTCGTTCAGGTAATCGGCCTCGTAGTCGAAGCCCCGGTCGATGTCGGGATCCCGCTCCACCGCAAGCGCCTCCAGGTCCTCATCCCCGGAGAGCCAGAGCATGAGCGCCGCCACGCGAGCGGGAAGCCAAGCCGCGACGCCGGGTTCCGGCGTCAGGCGAAGCACGGCATCCGATCTGGCCCTCAGCACGTCCGCGGTCTCAGCGAAGTCCACCTGGTTGAGAAGGCAGATCCACTTGAGCTTCTCCCAGTCATCATACCGCCGCATGATCGAGACCCTCAGCGCCGCGAGTTCAAGCACATCGATGGCCTGCGCGAGGCCGCCCGGTTCGAGGAGCTGTGCGACCGCCTCACCGAATTCCAGTCTGCTCCGCTCCACGAACGCCACCTCGTGGCCGAGGATCGTGCACAGCCCATCGACGTCGGCCCCGACGCGCGCGACCATCGCCTGCGATCGGGAGCGTTCCTGATCGGGATGGCGGCGGTCCGGCGGATCGACATCCCTCGAGATCGTTGACAGCCACCGGACGCAGCGGCCGATCACGCGCGTCCGGCAATCGGCGTCTGCCGGAAGCGCACGCAACGCCTCGATGGCGAGCGCCTCAGGTGCTCCCGACGACGTCTCGACGATGTCGAGAAGCGGGTCGCAGAGCGGCTGCGCAATGCGGACCACCTCCGACCGATGACGCTCGGGCAGGTTCTGTGAATGCAGCCAGGCCGAGACCAGCGGGGAGAGAAGGTCATCGCCGCCGGTCTCGCCTGCGAGCTGGATCGAGACCGCGGCCCGGAGGATCTCGGCCTTCTCGTCGAGGCCGGCGATGGGGTCCAGCCAGTCCTCGAGCGCGCGATGCACGAGATCCCGGTGCGCGAGCCCGCCGCGCTGCAGATGGTCCAGGAGGGCCACGCCCAGCGCCTGCGCGACGAGGGCGGACGACAGCTCATAGCCGTGCGAGCCCTGCCGGTTGGCGAAGTCGCTGTCGACGATGTCGCTTAGGCGGCGGAAGACCTCGGCCTCGCCCAAGTCCGGCCTCCCCACCATCGAACCGATGGCGCCAAGGTCGAACTCTTTCATCCCATCCAGACGGTTGCGAGCCACCTCGGCCAGCCATGAGAGCCATTCCTGCTCACCGAAGGCGCTCGTGGCCGGGGCGAGCGTCGCCCTGCCATACTCCCACAGGAGACGGTGGATCGTGACCTCTCCGCCGTCGATCAGCCGATCCCGCAGTCGCACCACCAGGCTGAAGAGGCGCGGCGTCCGCGCGATCTCCACCAGATCCTCGTGCAGGTTTGAACGGGTCAGCCCCTCGAGTGCCAGCCGCTGGTCGAGCTCCCCACCCGGCGTGTCGTCGAACGGACCCACTTCGACCACCTCCGGCTTCTCGACAAGCGAGGCGAGCCGGCCAAGGCGATCGGTGAAATGCAGGTTCCGCGTGACGGCGACAACGCGGAAGCGCCCACTGAACTCCGGTGCCTGGAAGACCGAGAGCACGTCCTTCCAGGGCGCCGACACGAACTCGTTCATGCCATCGAACACGACGGTGATCGCCGGACCCTCGTCCGCCGGCCTCTTGAGCACGCGGTCGAGCCGTCTCTGCCAATGCTGCGCGTCGCGAGCGTCCGTCATCTCGTAAAGACGCTCGGCCAGGAAGCGCTTGATCGACGTCCGGGACACGCCCGACAGGTCCGATGCGAAGCGTGAGGGGACGAGGATGACGATGGGCTGCTCGTCGAGGCGCTCTACAAGCCAGTTCAGGGTGGCCCAAGTCTTGCCGCTTCCCTGGAAGCCCATGACGACCGCGGGTGCGTCGGCCGCCGACCTGTCCGCCCACCAGGCATCAAGCCCTGCATGAACACCTGCACGGCGGATGTGCGCATGGGCACCGCCCGCCGCGTCCTGGCCGAGTTCCGACTGCGAGACGCGAGGCTCGCCCCAGATCGACCGCAGCCTCGCGTGACTGACCTGACGAAGACGGTCGAAGCCCAGGTTCCAGGCCTCCAGGTCGCGCGTGAGCGAGGCCAGAGCCGCCTGGCCATCGCGCTCCAGCGCCCGGGCCAGGTCACCGGCGTCGCTCGAGACGATCTGATCCAGCACGGAGGGGGCCGCGGTGCAGAGCGCGGCGAGCGCGGGGAAACCGTCGGTCTTCCAGTCGATCACGACGATGGGGACGCCTGTCTCGTCGCTCTTCCGAAGGAGCTTCTGCTCGAGCTGCTCCGGCGCGGTACGAGTGGCGACGAGGAACCAGGCTTCCAGCGCGGGGTCGAGTCCGAGCGCGTCGTCGACCTCCCCGAGCAGCTCCCGGTCGCTGAGACTGGTGCTGTCGGCGTAACGCTTGGTCTCGATGCGGAACCGCCGGCCCCTGCGTCCCGCCGGGCCTGCATCGCCGCCATGCTGGAATCCGGACTTCGCCACGGCGATCCCAACGCCGAGATGCACGGAGATGAGCGCCGCGGCCACCTTCTCGAAATCACCCGGCGTCAGCGACTGAAGTTTCGTCCTCAGGTCCGTAAGCATCTCATCGGTGGTTGGAGCCGTCGCCATCTACGTTATTGATTCCATCCCGGTCGAACACGCGTTCACTGTCTGCTATTTGCTCAGACGCGACGCAACGCCTCTGACTACCTCGAGATCGAAATGGCTCGATCTTGTCTCGGGTGCCCCCTGCGTCAGATGCTCATGAGGGACGTCAAGGGGCTTGCTTGGGACATCGGGCGCAGAAATAGTTGAGAATCTAACGGTGCGCTATTCTGCTTATCGGGAACATAGCATAAACACGGAGGCATGATCTGCATCTGGTGCCTCAACGATTTTCCGAAGCTCTCGCTTGAGCACGGGATCCCCGAGGCGCTCGGCTGCCCGCCCGACCTGGAACTTCGCGACACCACCTGCGCCCGGTGCAACAATCGCCTCGGTACGATCGACCAAGCTTTATTGAAGTCGTTCGAGGCGATCAGTGTGATGTATGGCGTGCCCCGTAAGAAGGGCCGGCCGCCCACCATCGACAGCTGGCGCGCGATCAGCAGCGAGCATAGGCCAGGCGGACCCCACATCTTCATCAACGGCGGCCCGGGCATCGTCGATGTGAAGGGCAAAAAGCTCTATCCGGCGGCGAAGTCCAATGGCGTCACCGATCTCTGGATGAAGCCGGACGAAGGCAAGCTCGGCTTTAGTATGGAATTCGGCAACGACCCGCGCTTCCTGCCCGCGCTTTACAAGATTGGCCTTAATCTCGTCGCTAGAAACCACGGCGCCGCTGTCGCCGCTCTTCCCGACTACGACCATATTCGCGCTTTCGTGCGCCAAGACAAATCCGCGCCGGCGCTCACAGCCGTGCTGGCGACGGAAGTTATTCCGCGCGCGGTGACGTATACGTCCGGACCGATCGTGAAGCCGGGGCGACCCTATCCCATGTTCCAGGTCACGATATTGGGTGTCACCCTGATCATCGACCTGGCGCCGGATCAGCCGGGGCTTCGCGATATGCGCGGCGCGGCGACGATCATGGGCGAGACCCTCTATGTCTTTCCGACCAAGCGCGCGGCCTGATCGGAACGCCGTGATCATGGCGGCGAGGCGAGCGCGCTTTGCCGAAGTACGGCGGTCATCCGCCCCTGGGCAGTTTGCGGATGGACGGCGGTGACGATCGCCTCGATCACAGGCGGTTCCAGCTTCGCGCGTCCCCAGTCGAGATGGACAGGCGCGTCATAGGCGAGCTCAAGCGGCTCCTCGCCTGGCGGCGCCAGCAAGTTGGTCCAGCGGATGTTGGGGCGGGTGCGCAGGCGCGACGGCCACGCCCCATCCAGTGCGTTGGCCTTGAGCACGATCTGCAGACAAACCGAGCCCATGGTGGTGACGAACAGCATATAGGGGGTGTCCCGGCTGACGGAGGCCCGTCGCAATAGCGCTGCGGCAAGGAACGGCGGAGAATTGCCGATGATCGAGAAGGAGATGCCGACGACCATGTGCGGCAGCAGATCGTCGTCGGGTGAGCCAAGCCAGGCGATGATTTTCGTAAAGTTCGGCAGTTCGTCGTCCGGCAGCAGCGCCACCGCCATCTTGACCAGCGCCTTGTAAGCCTTGGCCGGAACGAAGCGCTCGGTCCCGCCAGAGATGCGGAAGACAAATTCGCCAGTCTTGAAGTTCACGCCGAAATGGTCGCCGAACGGCGTGCCGTTGGCGCGCATCGAGATCGACCGCTGGCCATCGACGATCCGGTGGCGGATCGATGCGGGGCCGTCGGTGCGTCCGGTCTGGCGCACCTTGTTGCCCTTGCCCTGTGTGCCGCCGACCGTGAGGATCGCGCCCATGCTCTTGACCAGCGCGTCGTCGAACGTGCCGAACCGCGCGTTGCAGGCGTCGCATTCGTCGAGCGACGTCACCCATTTATTGCCGAACGCCTCGGGCAGCGTATGCGCGACGTTGCGAAACGCACGGGGGTCCGTCTCGCCGCAGAACCGGCAACGCCCCTTCGTGCCTAACGTGACGCCCGGCTCGCCCAAGCTGCCCTGGACCATGGCGACAATTGCATAGTCAGGGCAGTCGAGCGTCGCATCAGGAGGCGCGGACAGGACCATTCTCCATCTTCATCTATGTCGTGGCAGCGGCGCCGGATCAATCGCGGCGCGGCGACCGCGATCTGGGTTTTGCGCGCGAGCGGTTCGCGCGGCGAGCGACCGCGGCCTCGCGGATCGCCTTCTCGTCTTTGGCGATCGCCCGCTCGGACTGCGCCAGCGCGCGCGGGATGCGGTCATGCAGCTTGTTGAGCGCCATCAATTGCGCGATCTTGTCCAGCGTCCACGACGTCGGCAGCAACAGCGTCGTGATGTGCATGAGGCTCAAGGCCAGATTCTGGCCGGGCTCGACAAATCCTACATTGCTGGCGCCCGCGATCACGGCATAGTGGCGGTCGAGCGAACCAAGTCGATAGGCGATGCCCTTGGTGCTCGCATGCACATTATGGCTCGCCATCTTGTAGTGCGATCGCATCATCGCCCGGCCGGCGGCATCCTCGATATTGCTGAAATTGGGTCTCGAGTTGCCCAGATGCTCCGCGACCCAGCCATAGTCGCCGCCGAACTCCTTGCCGTAACGGCTGATCGCATCGGCATAGTCGCGCTCGATCCGCGCGGCCGCGCGTTTCGAGAACGGCGCATAGCCGAGCTTCGGATGGCATTGCTGATATTGCCCGAGACCCTTTTTCGCCTCGACGATCTCGTGGGCGAGATAGCGTTCGGCCAGGGCTTCGCCGCCATCGCCCAGCACCATCGCGACGCAGGCGACCTCGTGCAGCGTGCGCCATCGCGCCATGGCGCCGTCGGCATAGCCATTCTCCATCAATACCATGATCTCCGACGCGATCTGGATCGCGCGGACGTGGAGATGTGAGAGCGCCTTGTTGAGATGAGCACGACGAAGCGACCGTGAGCGGCTGGCGCGACGATGAAAGTCGGTGCCGATGTCGCGCGACAGCTCGATCAGCATGCGAAGCGCGTCGAAGCCTTTTCCCCAGCGCGCCTGGAGATTAAAGCGAAACTGATCCATCTGGATATCCGTCGCCTCGCGCCAGACCGCCCAGTCGTGTTCGTATCGACGCAGCATCTTGCTGGCCGCGGCCTCGGCGACGGTGTGGATAAGATCTGGCAACGACTCGCTGAATTTGTCGGCATAGTCCTGCAGGCGCGCGGTATCGGCGTCTGTGAGCTCGAGGACGATATCCTCTTCGGACTCGAAGTCGATGACATCGTCGTCATCATCATTATCATCGTCGGCCGTGCCCGCGCCGAGCAGCTGATCGACGATGGAGCCGATCAGCTTTTCATCCTCGGTATGACCCGCTGCCTTGAGCTTGTCGCGCACCAGCTCGGTCGCGATCACTCGCGGCATGGTGGCCAACTGCTCTTCAAGCACGGATTGCAATGAACCCATCGACCGATTCCCAAGAACATGGCGGGGGTGAAATGCTAGCGGAACGAAAGGGAAACGACAACAGAGTGGCGATGCTCTATGCCGACGTCGACTATCGGGCCGACGGCATGGCGCGACATTGTTCGCTCTGCGGGCTGACTATAGGATTCCGAAATCCAGATGGCGATCACCAGAGACAATCACTTCGTTCCGCAATGGCATCAGCGGGGCTTCCTCGAACCCGGCCGCTCGACCCTCGCCTATCTCGATCTGGCGCCGCCCACCAAGGTTCTCGCTGGCGGGCGCTTCATAGAAGAGCGGTCGCTGTTCGACGCGCCCACGAAGCGCTGTTTTTTTCAGACCGATCTCTACTCCACATTCTTCGGCACGCAGGTGAATGACGAAATTGAACGCAAGCTGTTCGGCGATATCGACACACGCGGCTCGCACGCGGTCAGGGCCTTCGCGGGAACCGACATAGCTGCCTGGCACGAGCATTTCGGCACATTCTTCGAATATATCGACATCCAGAAGCTGCGGACGCCGAAGGGCCTGGCGTGGTTGCGGGCACAATATCCTGCGCTTCACCAGAATGAGCTGATGATGGAGATGCAGGGCATCCGCATGCTCCACACCACGATCTGGACCGAGTGCGTGCGGGAGATCGTCTCCGCCGAGGATGCCGGCGTGAAGTTTCTCCTGACCGACCATCCGGTGACGATCTACAATCACGCCCTACCGCCCGAAGCGCCGCAGTGCGCCTTTCCCAATGATCCGGGGATCGCACTGAAAGCATCGCAGACCCTGTTCCCGATGAGCCGTGACCACTGTCTCATCCTGACCAACCTCGAATATGCCGAAAATCCGTCGGTACCACCGCTGGAGAAGCGGATCTTCGCGCGCAACTTCCGCCAGTCGATGGTGCGCACGGACAAGATGATACGCACGCGGCGGCTCACCGACATCGAGGTGGCACGCATCAACCATGTGCTCAAAGCGCGGGCTCAGCGCCATATCGCAGCCGGCAAGCGCGAATGGCTCTATCCCGAACAGCACGCGAGCGGATCATGGGCCGACCTTGCCGCAACTCTGCTCCCGCCGCGTGACGAGCTTTGGCATTACGGCGGCGAAACCTATGTGGGGTTCGAGGACGGCAGCGTCCGCTACCAGGATGCCTACGGCCGGACCGAGAAGGAGCGGGAAGCCCTCAAGAAGGACCCACCGGCAAAGGAACTGGCTCCGCGCGCGCCCTGCGGCTGCGGGTCGGGACGTCCCTACCGCATCTGTTGCAAGACAAGGCCACCTGCGCTGCGGCCAAGCTGGACAGAGCGTAGCATTCGCGAGCGCAATCTGGTCCTTTATCGCGGCATCCTGTCGATCCTGGGTCTCGCCGCGGGCAAGGACTGGACAGCGGTCAGGCGCGAGTTGACCGATGACCAGATCAAAGAGGTCTACTTTCTTTACGAGGCGCTCTGGCCGCTCGAGACCGACCTGCTCGCGCTACTGCCCAAACCGGACGGGCGTCCGCGCGCGGTCTACACCGGATCGCTCCATCCGCAGTCCATCGTCGAATTCGCGCTGGGCGCGTCGCTCTATTTCGGCGAGCTGATCGTTGAAACGCCATTCGTCCATGCCGGCACCATGGCTGAGAAGTATCGGCCGACCGAGCATCCGCGCAGCTATCATCTCGAATTTCTGAAGGCAGTGGCCTTCTTCCTCAATGTCATGCCGCTGGTGGACGCCGGATTGATCAACCTTATCCCGGACCCGTGGACCTTCGACTATCATCTCCGCCGTGAAACCATGGCAATGGCCGAGGAGCGCGCCGCTGGAATCGACATAAGCCTGCGCGGCGAGCCCCGGCTGGAAGAGCTTATGCGTGCCGACTTCATGCGCGACGTCCTGATGTGGCCCCGGGATGCACAAGAGGCCCGGATGCGTGAGAACTTTCCCGATCTGGATGAGGCCGGCATCGCGGAAATATGGTCCGAGCTGGAACGGCTGAAAGAAGAGGATCCGCTGACGGCACTGCAGGACGGCATCTTCGACGGCGGCAAGGAAGGCGGCCAGATGCGCCTGATGCAGATGGGTCCGAATTTCGAGATTGCCATGTATCTCGCGCAGGCGACCGGCGCCTCGATCGTGACCGACAGCGCATTCCGCTGGCGAGAAATCATACGCGCGGCGCGGCCCAAGTCGGGAGCGCGGCCGGCTAGCTTTAGGCGGCTTGCAGACAACTTTGCTGATGCCGCCTTCCTGTTTTCTGACAATCCCGATCGCATCATCCATATGGCACGCGAGGGCGCGCTCGCCGGCTATCCGGCGCTGTTCGCCGAGATGTTCCATTATCTAGCTGGTGCAGAGGAACGCGGCCCCCGGCTCAATTTTGAGGCGGGGCTTGCAGCCCGGTTTGCCCGCACTCATGCGGTGGCTCAGAAAGCGCTTCATAAGCGCGCGGAGCCCGGCAATGTAGGCAGGATCTCCTGCGTCTTCGCGCCAACCGGTATTCAGGACAATACGATCAATCGCCTACTGCTCATGTCTAGTTCCGAGCACCACCTGCCAATGGT
>Ga0307412_10000230_pt1 | contig 37605 bp, 57 predicted proteins | sample DK1Cmetagenome_3_FD_203823 | JGI IMG/M metagenome (GOLD analysis project Ga0307412, IMG submission 203823) | Maize rhizosphere microbial communities from greenhouse at UC Davis, California, United States - DK15-C-1 | ecosystem: Host-associated > Plants > Roots > Rhizosphere > Soil | place: USA...
AAAGCCCAGGTTGCGAACCTCATGTTTCATTTCCTCGAACGCCGCAGCATGCCCAGCGGTCCTACCTGCCTCAATCGCGTTGGCGAACCAAGAGAGGACCTGAGCCTGAAGTGCAGCACTTGCTGGCCAGAGATTGATGTTCTTGGTGAACTCCTCGGCCCACTTCTGACCATCGGTCCCAAGATAGGCCAGGAACTCGCCGGCGGATAGGTCAGTGTGATCGTTGAAATTGTCCGGCATGGTGTGGAGACTCCTCATCAGTCGGGATAGCGCACGTCCCCGATGTGCTCGGTTTGCCATTTCTTGAGTACCCCCAGGAACTCAACGATGTTGGACTGAAAGTCGGGGTCGTCCGGCCCGTAGTCCTCGAGAGTCTTCAGGTACATTTTGAGTACCATTGGACTGAAGATGTCCCGCGCCCGGAATACGAAGAACGGTTCACCATGGATCAAGCAGTCCGCTACGATCTTCTCGCCCTTGCTCCGGTTCGGGTTGAGCATGGTGTCGAACTTGGTCGTAACGAATCGCTCGAGATCGTTCGCCAGATCCTTGAGTACTTGCTTGTCGATGATCTGGTCGTCACTTTGAGGCAGAACCCCAGCAGCCGCGCCGATGCTGTATCGGATGGCTTCTTCGAGACTCAACCAAGAATCCGAAGGCCGAGTCTCAGGCTCATGCTTGTCGTTCACGGCGTTGCTCCACTTCTGAGGCGGTGAACAGGCCATCGCCATCGGTTTGCGATCGTTTCTCGCTGCAGTACGAGAACTCAGTACCTTCCACCTGAGCCTCGCAACTGACATACTCGTCGTCCAGCGCCCTTCCACACCAGCCGCACTTCGTCGACTTACCATCGTAGCCGGCGTCTGCCCGTTGGTAGTTGATCTTCAGTTTGTTCTGGTGGCGATCGATCAGCTCCGTCGCACTCAAGCCGACCGAGAAGCAGAGGTTCATGAAGAACTGGAAGGTATCGACGAGTTCGGATTTCACCCCCTCGACGTTGATGTGCCGAGAGGTAGCCCAAGGCTTCCATCCGATCTCCTGGAGCATCTCCGAGAGTTCGTGCTCGAGGGCAGTTTTCATGTAGACGATGTAGTCGATCAGTTCCTGAGGCTCGACGATGTCCTCGGGGTGAGCGTTGATGTGTCGCTGGAAGTCAGCTTGCCGACCGAAGACGTCGTCGAGACGATTGTGGTGATTGAGGTTGGTCATCAGGACTTCACCCCCAGATCGGACGAAGACATGATGCGCAACAGCCGACTCCGGTTAGCCCGGCGCCACTGCTCGAAGAGCATGTCGACCCTGTTGTAGACCTCGTCGGCCGTGTAGTCGAACAGCACAGCCTGACCCCGTGCGACATCGCCGGCAGCGGCCGCAACGTAGGCGTTGTAGATGGATTCGGCGTAACCCCAGACGACCGTGTTATCCTGGTCATCTTCGAGATTGCTCTCCACGATGTGGTACGGCGGCAAGCAGTAGATGATGAACGCATGAATCCGAGTGAAGTCGATCATCCGAGCGGTGAGCCACCGCACATCATCGAAGCCCTCATGAGTCTTGCGGTTCATGCACGATGCGTAGATGGGCTCCGAGATCAGTCGGTGTCGATCGAAGATCATCCATTGCAGACCGGTCTTGAGGTTCTTCTCGGTCCAGAGCTTCAGATCCACCCCGGCCATCGGCTGAGTGTCCTTGGCGACCACTCGTTCGGCGATCGGAATCTCGTACTTCTCAGCCAGGTGCTGGACCAGTCTGGTCTTCCCTGCACCGTCAGGTCCTTCGACAATGATCACTGATGTCCTCCTCGATCAATCATGCCACCATCATATGCGCTGAAGAAATCGGGTCGCAACTACATTCGGGAATGGCGCAACTCTTCACTCCGCAAAATGCGCTCCGGAGCACGCATGACTTCCTTTGCTACTTCGCCATCCTCCTGTAGAATCTTGTACATCACTTCATCGTACGTACCTTCACCCAGCAAGTAGATGAACCTAGTACCATGAGGGTTCAGTGCGATTCGATCTTCGGACTGAGTAAAGTCAACGTAACTGCTCGTGAGTGAATACCAGATGAAGGTACCGGAACTACTAAGATCGATGCCCAACGATCCGGAAGAGGGCTGCATGATGAACGCAGCAGGTCCGTCGTAGGCTTGGAAATCTCGGCGTCTCTGGTCACGTTCCCACCTTTTAACTCCCCCTCGCAGCACGAAGGTTTTTGCCCTGAGCTTCTTGCAGAGCGCCTCAATCGCTTGGATGTCTGCGATGAATCGTGCTGCGATGACGACCTTCTCATCAGCCTCAAAGAAGTCATAGAGACGATCCTCGAGAACCCTCAATTTCTCATGGCCGATGCGAACTAGTCGCCCTTTCGGGTTACCCGGACTTGGTTCGGTCCTAGCGATACCGGAGGTAATTTGCTGAAGTCGAAGACTTTGGACCAGTTTGATCGAGGCCTCGGTATATTCACCGGTGTGAATCTTGGCAACCATATCTTCGGCCATTGCGTCGTAAGTTTCTGCAGACTCCTCGAGAGGGACATGAATGATCTCTGGGTCGAGTCTGGGAGGTAGGTCATAGCATTCCTCTCGAGTGATAGCGAAGGAGTCTCGGTGGATTAGATTCCTCAACAACTTGGTATTCTTGTTGGTGACCCACTGCTGCCACCCATTACGACTGATGAATACACAGAATGTACCCTTGAAGGTTTTGAAATCCATGGGCTCCCCAGCGACATGGAAGCGCATCGGATACAAAAACATCCACTGAGAGTAAATGTCAAAGACTCGTTTTTTCTTCGTCACCGCAGTACCGGTCATCAGCAACCGATAGTCAGCCACTGGACCAAGCATGTGGATAGATCGACTCTTGGCAGCCGACGGAGATTTGATGCGGTGACTCTCATCCAGGATGATTGCTTGAGGTTGCCACGCTTTGAGCTTCTTGCGGAGGGTGTATTTACCGCCACGTTTCCTCGATCGAAGCAGGCGATTGCCCTTGTCCCGACGAGGCTTACCTTCCTTGTCGTACATCACCGCCCCAGCAGTACTCAGCGCTTCGTAGTTCATCACCACGATGTCCAGCCGATCACGACCGTAAGCGGGAAGATCTTGTTTCTTGCGACCTCGTTTGTCCCAGATGATGAGGTTGTATTTCTCAACCGGACAATGCATGGCAAACTGTTCTTCCCACACACCCATCACCGAGACCGGGCAGAACACCAACACGCGATTGACCTTACCTGCCAAGTGCAGGATAGAGATCCAGTCAATGGCTACTTTAGTTTTACCTGTCCGAGGCTCCATAAGCAGAGCCCCGCCGTAGCCATTGTTGAGCAGGGTTTTCACTGCTGCAACCTGGTGGTGGAATGGCCGCGTCTTCCATCGGTACTTCAATGTCTGCCCCTTCTTCTTACCATACCAAGTCCTTCTTACTCCCCAAGGGCCAACCTCAGGCATGAAGATGTCCTCGGTCAGGGCCATGGCATCATCCTATCGCGCGAGAAAAACTCAAGTCAATGCTACACAGGAATGTTCTTGCCCGTACCAAATCCCTTGGGTAGACCTAGTACCTGGGTCAACCCCGGCCAAGCTACTGCGGCATGAGCCAGCAAGTGTAGCTGACCTAGTTCGCTTTTGGTGCGTGACCTACGGACACTGACCCGATGGTCTTCAACCAGGTGCAGTGCCAGTTCGTTGATGTTCACATCTCGAGCAGGACCCAGGACATGATTCTGGTTCAAACTGGTGTAGTGTTTCATGACTACCCCTTAAATTTACGCGCGCGTGAGCGTCGCTTCCGATTGGGATTGCGGGCGTTGTATTGCTTGATGACCAGCCGAGTTCGACGAATCGCCAAGATCGTCTTGTTGATCTTCTCTGCCCCGTGCATCTCATGAGCAGTCTGGTATGGTTCTCGAATGCTCAGGAACACATTCTGTAGGGTCTCCGGCACGCCAGGTTCGAGCAAATTCATCGGTCGCTGGTGTGGACCCAAAGGACGAGGCTTCATGCAGGCAGGACACATGAACACCCCATACTTCTTTCCCCTGATGGAAGTTTCCCAAGGTCCATCGCATTCACAGAACTGCGTGGGTTTGAACCAGAGGCCGATGACGCGAAGCCCTGTCACGCCATTGAGTTTCTCCATTAAGTTCAACGCACGGTCATTCTCATCCACTTCAACCAAGAGATACCGGGCCATTAAAACCTCCCCTTCATTCATTGGGTATGCCCATCATATCAGACCGCGCTCGCTAAAGGTAAGGCTGGAATCTATGATCTCGTTCCACCTTGACATTTGATCGCAGCCCAGATAAAGTTTACGCATCAGCTCGCCCCATCAACCGGGGCACACCCGATCAAGGAGCATCAACCATGGCAGCAGCCAAGAAGACAGCGAAGCGCGCCCCCAAGAAGAAGTCGGCCCCGGCCCCCGAGCCCGAGGTCGAGGACACCGAACTGGAGGACGACGAAGAGCTGGAGGAGATGGAGGCCGACGAGGTCGAGGAGTCGCCGAAGTCCAGCGCCCAGGAGGTCACCTTCGGGGTCGCCGATCTCTGCAAGTACCTCACCAGCAAGACCGGCAAGAAGGTCACGCCGCGGGAACTTCGGACCCTGATCCGGAAGATGGCTCGCGACAACTCGGGGCGGGTCAACCGGGAGATCAAGGCCGGCAACCGCTCGCGCTACGACTGGCCGGAGGGGCTGAAGGATCCCGAGGTCAAGGCGATCATCAAGGCGTTCAACGCCGGCGAGCTCGAGGCGGACAAGCAGGAGAAGCTGCAGGCGCTGAAGGACCGCAAGGCCAAGAAGACCGCCGAGAAGCCGACCAAGAAGACCAAGAAGCGCAAGCCGGAGCCGGAGCCGGAAGACGAGGACGACGAGGACGAAGACCTCGAGCTCGAGGACGAGGACTGATCACAGCACGCCGGCATGGAGGTCCCAGCACTCACCCTCCCGAGTCTGGGGCCTCCAGCCCTGTAAAGGAGAAACCGCAATGACACAGCACACCTTCCCCGATTTCCGGGGCAACGACAACCAGAACATCATCCCGCCGCAGCCCTACGAAGCACCACCACCCCCAATGTACACCCCGCCCCCGACCAAGAAGCACCGACGCTGGTTGACCATCCTCATCAGTTGCGCGATCGCTGCTCCCATCGGCTACGCCATCGGCGCCAGCGCGGATGACACCAAGGCCCCGACGGCAATCACCACACTGCCGAACGTTCAACCTTCCACACCCGACAAGGTGACGCCGGGCACCAAGAAGGTCGCTCCGAAGGCCAAGGTCTTCATGGCTCAAGACGGTGTCTACCTCGTGCCTGACAACGTCGAGCCGGGTACCTACCGCAACGGCGGCACTGACACCGACCTCTGCGGCTGGGCTCGTCTCAAGGGCACCTCGGGCGACGCGGAGGACATCATCACCGGGGGCTTCGGGCCCAACCAGGTCGTCACCATCAAGAAGACCGACAAGGCCTTCAAGGTCACGGGCTGCGGCCCCTGGGTTCTCGTCAAGTAACATCAGCTCTGGTGAAAGGGTAATGCCGTGAAGAGCTACAGTAAGTCCAGCAGTCCTGCCGCCCTCGAGCGACGCAATGGTGCGATCATCCGACAGTCCCTCAGGACACTCCGATCCGACGTCCAACAGCTGAAGGCGCTCGAGGAACGAGGTCACGGGCACTGCAAGGAGGCACAACGCCTTCGTAATCGGATCGACGGTCAGCGCGCTGAGAGGAAGACTCGCCGTGCCCGAACCCGTCGACCCTGAACTGCTCAGAGCTTCTCGTCGGCATGTGGCTCGTCGGAACCCTCATCTCGAGTGCGGTGCTGAGGTCGGTCACCTGGCGGTGAAGCTCGACGACGGTCACATGGAGTTCATCGTGCTGCACTGCACCAAGTCCAAGCTACACATCGACGAATGCGAGTTCGTGGGTGTGGAATTGGTCATCAGGCGCCGCCGGCGAGACGACGGCAGAAACTCCATCATCATCCCAAGGAGTTGACATGGCTAAAAAGAAGAAGCCCAAGAAGAAGAAGGGCCACGTCGTTCTGAGCTCTACCAGCGACGGTAACACCAAGGCCCGCAAGACCATCGTTCACGGCAAGGTCACGAGGGACGACAAGGGCAAGTCCTGATGGCTGAGCTTTACATCGTAGGACAGGCGCCAGCACGAACAGGCGACGGTAGACCTTTCACCGGCAACTCGGGAAAGACTCTGCTGAAGATGTTCGGCTGGCCCTCCTATGAATACATGACTGCCCGAGTAAATCTGCTCAATCTCCTGGACAAGAAACAGGAACCACTGCCAGGCGGTCGAGGAGATCGATTCGACTATGAGACTGCTAAGCGTGAAGCTCTCCGCTTACGTGCTCACTGGTTCATCTTTTACCCAGAGACTCACGTGATTTGCTGCGGAGTCAAGGTATTCAAATGTTTCACGGGGCAATCACCGCAGCAGCCATTTAAGGGTCTGGCCTTATATCATCGACGGTTCAATACAGTCGTTAAATGTTGGTATCTCCCACACCCAAGTGGTGCCAATCCTTGGTATAACGATCCGACGCTGGTCGAGCAAGCAAAGAAATTCCTCAAGACGCGTCTGCGCGATGCGGCAGCCTCGCCCATCTGATCATGCGCGATCGCCTATCCTGTCAATCCTAAAGCGCTTCCAAATCGCTATCATCGCATCTCATCATCATCGATCGAGCGCGATCGCGCGAGGCGATTCCCCGGGAACACACAACAGTGACCCCCCACTCACCTTGGGGGTCGTGAGCAGGGGGCCGTCTGTTGGATCAGCTCTCGTTGTTGTCCGAGCCCGATTCCTTGGTCGTGCCGGTCTCCACGTCCGAGGCCGGAGTCGAGTGACCCGGCATCGTCTGCAGATAGTCCGGATGTGCCGCGTCCGGGTTCGGCATCTGGATCGAGGCGTCTTCATCCTCGGCGGGACCGCCGCCAGGGATCACACCATCGTTCTCCTCTTCCTGAACGTCCGGCATGTCGTTGTCGCTGTTCATAGTTCACCTCCTTCTGGCGAGGTAGAAGCGGTGTAGGACCCGCCCTGAGGTGGAGCGGGGAGCACTTCCACTGGTGTGTTGGTGTCCTGAACGGCTGCCTTGCCGGCCACTGTAGTACCGGCCAGCGCGACGACCTCGTCAGGCATGCCCGGGCCCATCTTGTCACCGTCGAGCACGATGTTCTTCTGGGTCTCGATCGCCTTGACGATGTCAGCAGGGTTCGTCGTACCCAGCGAGGCGCCCGTGTTCGGGTTGATCGCGCCCGCCATGACGACCTTGACCAACGCGATGGCGATGGCCCAGAGCAGAGGCTCCCAGAACGACCAGTGACCCAGCACGTGGAAATCTCTGGTCGCGGAAAACGCCAGAGCGAGGAAGGCTCCACCGATGACCTGCACGGTGGTAGAACCCACTCGTTCTACGGCATCCTTCCAGAAGGCCTTGGTCCAGATCTTCATGAAGTACCTCCACTGGCGTTGGCTTCCGCCTCCGCGTTCGCTTCGGCGATGACCTGGTCATTCAGGCGCTGGAAGTCGTCGTCCAGCTGGGCCTGAACCGCGGCGGCGGTCGCTTCATCGACGGTGTCGAGTTTGTCGAAGATCGCCTTCGTCGAGGCAGAAACGACCTGACGGGTGAAGTTGTTGTTCGCAACCGCCATGAGCTGAGTGTAGTCCTTCAGCTCCTTCATCTGGGCATCAGAGATTGCCATGTCATCATCCTGATCGGTGGTGGGGGGAGGTGTAACAACGACAGATCCAGCGAGGATTTTCTGGGCGCGAGGGATCACGATGGCCTTCAGTTGATATTCCCGCTTACTGCCGGGGCAGACTTTGCCGTAGGCAGAAGACCAAAGTTCACCCCCAGAGACCACGTTGGGCTTACAACCCTGGCGATGGAACCCGATGCCGCGCCGACCAGGTCTGGTGTCAGGAATCAGGATGCACGGGACACCTGACGTGTGACACTTCCAAGTCGATGGGCAGTTAGCATGAGTGGACTTCTTGCAGTACCACACTGTGATGCCCACGAGCATGTCCAGCTGATCGCCGGTCCAATAGGGCACCTTCGATGCATCGTTCGTGTTCCACTTGCCGAAGACCCCGCCGTAGTCCGCGGTCTCGATCGAGGTCACGTGATGGTTGCCGTCCAGGTTCGCGTCCGCTTGACGCATAGCATCCTGCCACTGCTTGACGCCTTGCGCCTTGGATTCACCAACACCAAACGTCGACTCAGTGCCACCGTAGCCGTTCTGGTGGAACATCGACGAGGTGCCGGCAAGCGACCCGACCATCGTGTGGAAACAGAGGATGTCGTGAGCTTTCATCAGGGGTTCGGTTTGTGTACCGAGGGGGTCTCGTACAGCACCTGGATACCAGAGTCCCATGCTGGCCCTCCTTTCTACTTCTTGGGTTCTACGTCGGTTGACCGACGGTTCTTCGAAACCTCAGGACGAGGCTTGAGTTCCGGTAGGGGCGGCTTCGGAGGTAGGGCACCAGGGCCTAAACCCGGTGTCGTGATGATTGTCCACTCAAGAGTACCGGCCCAGCTCCGGTAGTAATCCGCGAGGTCAGCATTACGATCGGCCCTACTAGCCTCTCGCTCAGCAAACTTCTCCAGATTTTGAATGGCTCTGGCTTCCTGGGCTGCCGTACCGTTTCTCCAAAGATCAACGCCTTTGAAGACCACCCAAACAAAGCCCGCAGCCCCCGGAGCCAGGACTACAGTTAGCCATGTTGGGAGATTATTCATTCTGTGCCTCGTGTTTGGCCATCTTCTTACTCGCCTTCGCCAACCGATTGAGTGCTACGAATCGGTGAGTTAATACTGGGAGGAAAGCAGTGATGATCAAACTAAAGGCAATTCGAGATGTAGTACCCCCACCAACGACGAGGAGTACCGCCAAGCCCCCGAGGGCACTCATCTGTAGAGGCAATCCATACCACTCGATACGCCAGCGATCCCTAGCTACACCCCAGAGGGAGGTCAGAGTACCGCACAGGATGAATGCACTCCACACCCAGCGAACTGAGCCGGCCCCGTGCAGTTGGCGAGTGGGGTCCGTCATGAAGATAACCCCAGCCGCTGCTAGAAAACCATAGAAAGCGCCGCGGTAAGGCCGCCCCTTCTCATTGGCTTCTAGCACTCGATGTACCTCCTTCTTCATCCGGAAACGAACCATCATCCGCTGCGAAGTTACGAGTGACATCAAACTCCCTCATAGCTCCCCCTTTGGTTAGAGGTGCCAAAGAGCGGACGCGAAGGGAACAGCCGGTCCGAAGCAGTTCGCAAACTGGCTGGGCACGCTGTGTCCTCCGCCAATGGCAAAACTTCCATGTGCCGGGTCCCAAGCCGTGTAGGCCTTGAGAACCTTGGTGCGAAGCCACGAAGTGTACTCATCGCGCTTCGCAGTAGAACCACCCGTGATCAAGTTGTTGTCCGGGTAGGTGTTCGGGTACCAGGCACAGTACTCACTGAGCCGGTTACCGTACTGGCTTGACGTGTAGCTCCAGTACAGCTTGCTGACGAAAAATGCCGCGTTCGTCAGGAGCGGCGCCAGAATCGGGTCGCCACCGGTGTACGTGAATCGAGGCGAGGCAGTGGAACCCATGTAGACCGGGTTGCCCTTGAGTCGACGCAGAGCAATGCCGCAGGCCCGGTGATCACAGTGAGCATCACTCGGCGACATCGTGAAGTGAAGACTGTTGGGGTACTGTTCGATGTAGCGCCGCATGATCTCATCACAAGCCGCGATGCCTTCCTCAGTCGGAGTCGCCGTAGAAGAACCAGAGCCAGAAGCTCCCCAGTTCGTGCCGAGACCCTCATCGTGGGTGATGACCGCGCCCATGTCCCCTGCGACAATGGGAGGAACCATGCCCATGGCCCCCACTGCGGACATACCTTCGTGAAGCCGCGCCAGACCCAGTTCATCGACCGTCGGTACTGTGTACTGCTCTTGAACTGGGTTGTGCTTGTAGTTGTGATCTGCCCAGGAACAGACAGGTTGGACACCGTCTGCATAGTGCGTGGGGTCAGGATCCAACCGGAGGGAAGCCGGGGTCACCGGCCCCCTGGACATGAAGACGAAGTGTCCTTCATAGCCCGATGCAAGGTAATGCATCAGAGGCCACATGGACAGCGTCTCGTCGTCCGGGTGTGGAACGTAACAGATAAACCTCTTCATCGTTGGATCCCCGATCATTTTAGGTTGGTAGCTCCTGGGGAAGCGTAGGGACCGCCGGGGCACTTCAAAGCGCCCATGACATGCGGCGCATGATCTTCAAGCTCCCCGCAGTGCTTTTCGGTGTCGGGAGCGCCTCTCCTGTGCGCTCGCCCCTCATAATTCACTTTCGGCATGGTGCCCCTAGTATGCTCGACGCTGGGCGGGTAGGTTCTTCTTGTTCGCCTTGGCGATCGCAGCAAACATCGACCAGGGTTCCGAGTCCAGGTCAAGGGATGACGAATGACTGCTACCGTCATAGTCGTTGTTGACGATGCGGCAAATGGTAGACCCATTCCGAGGACTGCTGTTCAAAGCATCTCGGTGCGGGTTGATGCCGACGATGTTCGCAATCGCTCCAACCTGGATTTCCCAAGGTTCTACTCGGCGGCCAGTGAACATATCAACCACCGTTCTGGAAACAGTGATCTTACCCCCATTAAGGGGGAACCGATGGTCGTTCAGCAGGACCGTGTTTGCCTGGATAGCGTTGTTCACATCGCTAGTGGTATCACTCAGGTCCTGGTAGATGCGACGAGAACGACCGATGGCGGTGAGCTCAGGGATCGACTGTGTCGTTACTACCTGCTTGATCAGACCCGTCGGGGCCTTGTACCTAGCAATGGCAGTATCAAACTGGTCAACATCCTGCGGACTTGCGGAGTATTCATCGATCCAGATATAGAATTGATAGCGGATCGACTCAGACCGCTCGACCCACTTGATGGAGTACTTGTTGTTCGTGGGGTTGGATGCACCGACCAAGTAGGTCATACCCTGCTCATAGTTCATCAGCTCATCGAATACCTGACGAGGTGTAACCCCATTCGGGTACGCAAGTTGCCGAATGCCATAAGCAGTTCCGTTGTCGATGACCGCATTAGCTCCGTCGAACGAAGAGCTCAGGAGTTCCGTGCCCAGCATGTCATGAACAACGTACTGAGCTTCAAGAGTGTCATTGTACGGCGGAACACTTCCAGGTTGATAAGCCCCGGTCTTATCCCTCAGTCGGCAAACCACTACTAGAGTCATGATCGAGGCCCAGACAATGTCAGCACCAGCACTACCGGTGTTTGACGAACCCGAGGTCCAGATCAACTGAAGGACTACCACATTGGCGCCTGCCGGCAGGGATCCACCGACTACCGCACCGGAACCCCCAGAACCACTGACACTCAAGATCTGCGATCGCACAACAGTAGACGGTGGGGTAGCAATCGATCGAACGAGCCAACCAGGCGACCCCGAGGTGTGACCACCATCCCAACTGTAGTTGAACCATCCCAGTTCCTGACCGGACTCACGAATGCGGAGGTAGATCGCCTCGATCCGAGAGTTGGTCTCAACATGCTGGTCACTGGGGAAAGCCAAGGTCATGGCATCGTTGCCGGAACCGCCCCGGTCGTCACCACTAGAAAGGTCAGTAGCAATGACCGAAGTCGCCGGGTTCTTGGTCCAACCGTCGTACAGGCGATCAATCCAGATCCGGGGGCCAGACCAGTCAGAAAGCCTTTCCACACCACCTTCAACGTCGACGGTCAGGCTGAAGCCATCGTCATCACTGCCTCGCCCGGGGTGAGAAATGTCACCCTCAAAGACCACGTCCCCATTGGCCTTGTTGTAGAAGTACACCCGAGAGTACGGCTTGATGATATCCGACCGCTCACCCAACCAGTAGGGTACCTTGAACGACGCCGAGATCATGCCGCCTGGGTCCCCGAACTTGCAGTCCGGCTCTTCCAACAGAAACCCGGTGATCAAACCATCGAAGCGGTCGTTTTTGACTCGGACCGCCATCGGGATGAGAGAGTTGATCCAAGCGCTCATGGGCGAATCGGCTCCCTAAACCTCGGCCAGTAGTAAGCCCTGAAGACAGTAGTATCACCCACCGCGTCAGTACTACCCAGAGGATCGATGTTCCTCAAGAAGTAAATGCGGTTTGTGACACCGGGGATAACCTCAGGGAAACCTCCACCCCCCGTGATCTGTGCCATGCTGGCGAAGTTGAACACCTCGTCCAGGGCAGTCGATGAGCCATAGACAGCTCCACCAGACTCGGTAGTTCCGTCAATTGCGTATGTCGAGTCCTGATTCGGGAACTTGACGATAAGTGTCTGGTCATCAGCAGGCACAAAGTACAAGTAGTCAATGTCCAGAGATCCAGTGCCAGCGACTCGTTGAGCGTACAAGCCCACCCAGCCCAGGACGGTCTTGGTCTGAACCTGAGAGTACCCAGCCACCATGGGGTCAGGTCCGATCGGCAGAGGCACCTTACCGAGGTCCAAGAAGAACGGTCCAGTGACGCCAGCGGGGCATCGCTGAACGTCATTGGAGATTTGGTTTACTACTCCAGTACCATACCGTAGTTGAACATCGATCGTGTCGCCGGCGACTGTTTTGCTGCACCGAGCATAGACCTTGTACTCACCGCGGTTGTCAACTCGAGCAACACCATCAGCCGGGAACTGATCAGACAGGCGGACAGTCATGCCGGCATTGGTGGTGAAAGTGACCCTCATGCCATTCTGCCCAGCACCCGAGAATGCTGCGTTATTGCTTGCCAGCAGAGCAGTATCCGTTGACGCCAGCATGACCTCGGCCTGAATCACCGTATTGAGGTTGCTCGGAGTCCCCCGTCGGCGAGTGGCAATGTGGCTCCACTTGTTGACCAACCCCGAGGGTGCCCCAGAAGCGCCGGTGTTCTGACTCACCAGCAGCAGAGGTGTGGGAACATCGCCCAGGACGCCGGTAATGTCGAAGTACGTGGGATTCGTACCGGCGGCTGGGTTGTTGCTGACCGTGAAGGGAGAACCGATGCATTCAACCCTGGGACCAAGGCCGAACGGTTCAGCAATGATCTTCAGGTCGATCGAGCTGGATGCCGTAAGCGCTCTACGGACCTTCATGGCATAACTAGGATTGCCGAAGGTCAGGAAATACAGCGGCGTATTGCCATACTGTACCTTGAGAATACCGTTCTTCGCCAGCTGGTTGCCCAGCTGAGTGATGGCGGTTTCCATAGCAGCTGCCGTGGAGGTCATGATGTGGATCGGCACCACGATGGTCCGGTTTGGTGCTTTCTCCCACACCAAGCGAGAACCGTGCGACAGTGCATTGTCCGACCAAGACTGGTCATAGTCTGGCGGGCTCAGGTCCACCCGCTGGATATCAACGTAGAAAGGTGCAGCATTGATATCCAGCAATACTCCCGGGGCTGCGGCGATCGAATCAACAAACTGCCAGGTCGTCATATTCAGTCCCTATTCGAGAATCCACCGCGCTTGGCCCTAGTGCTCAAGGCTACGTCAACCCTCTTACCATCGAGGTAAACCTTGAGACCCTTAGCAGCAAGCGCTGTAGCCAAACGATTCACGCTGTCATCATCCAGCGAAACAAGCTGAGCTTCGACATCGCTCTTCGACGGTAGTGTGTCAACCTCCCCAAACTTGAAGCCAGCCGCCTGCGCGGCACGAATTGTTTGAGCCTTGCGGTCAGCCAAGAAGCCCTTGTGGGCCTTGGGCACGTTCCGGCTCGCAGCCTGGATTTTCTTGACCGAATGGACAAGGAATCCGACCTCTTGCTGCATCGTGTCATGGATGGCGAACATCGCCTTCTCGATGAATGACGGCGAGTGAATACCAAGACCATCCTTGAAGCCGTTCCAGAGGCTGCCACCAATGGACTTCGCCTTGCTGAATGCCTCCTGACCCAAGTTGCCGAGGGCAGCAATAGCGCGCTTGAACGCCCCAGCAATAGCACTACCAAGACCACTCAGTGCACTAGCAACGGCTCCTGGCAGAGACTTAGCAATGCTTACAACCTTGGACTTAAGCTCATTCCAAGAAGCAATCGCGTTCTGCTTGATCCGGTTCCAAAGCGCCGTGATTTTACCCGGCAGGCTCTTGAGGAAATTAACTACCCCGTTAGCAACAGCCTTAGCCGCATTAACTACTGCGGACTTAAGGGTGTTCCAGGATGCGATGGCGTTGGACTTGATGCGGTTCCAGAGTGCAGTAAGCCTCGCCGGCAAGGAGTTCAGGAAACTCACTACACCATTGGCGATGGAGTTTGCAGTACTGACCAGGAAGTTCTTCGTAGCAATCCAGGCCGCACTTACCCCCGACCTAATAGCATTCCAGATCGCAACAATGCGACCAGGCAAAGCCGTGAAGAAGCCGATGATCCCGTTGACAATGGCGATCGCGGTGCGGAACAGGAACAACTGCCAGTCGAGCCATAGTCTAATCACGCGGCCGATCATGAAGCCGATGATGTATGCGACCCGCTCGGGGAGTGTGGAAAGGGTGCTTACGATCCCCGTTACCAGGTTGGTGATGAAGGTAAGGATCCTGCCAGGCAGTGCGGCAAAGAATCCAACAACGGCATTGAACCCAGTAACGATGCCATTGATGATCGAGGTCATGACACTGATGAAGAATGTCTTGACGATGGTCCAAGCCGCGATGATCAGGCTCTTCATGACATTGAAGCCGGCAACAATCCGATTCCAAATCATGACAAAGAAGTCGACAAAGGGCCCGGTGAAGAAGTGGATGACCGCCCAGAATGCTGTGACGATTGCGTTACCTACCGCGGTCACAATGTTCCGGAAGGTTTCAGACTTCTTCCATAGCAAGACGAACGCAGCACCCACTAGAAGGATAGCCGCAATGATCAACCCGATGGGACCAAGTGCTGCAAGCCACGTCGCAATGAAGCCTGTGCGGAGGGCTACAAGAGTGGCTCTTACGGCTACAAGAGCATCCTTCAGTAGCAGCATGTTGGCAGCAAACTTCAGAACAATGCCGATGCCCGTAGACAAGGCGCCCATGAGCAGAAGTGCCGCACCAGCTGCCGCAGTAATCTTGAAAATAAGATCTTGAGTCTTGGGTGACAGGTCCGTAAAAGCCTGGACCATGTTAGTAACACCCTGGACGATACCCCTCAAGAAGTTCTGGAAGGGTGCCCCGGCATTTAGGAACAGGACTTCAAGGTTACTCTTGAGTCGCTCAACGTCGCCGGAAAGGTTATCGAGGCGCTTGGCAGCAACATCCGCCGCCGTCGTCTTCGATACTTCCTTGTTCATCTCGGCGAAGCCCTTGGCACCTTCACGGGCCAGGATGTTCGCTGCGGCAAGGGCGCGGTTGTTGAAGATGGTCTTGAACGCCGCGAGACGCTGTGCCTCGGTCAAGCCCTTAGTCTTGTCCTGCAGAATCTGGAAGATCTCCGCAAGCGGCTTAGCCTTACCCTGAGCATCGAAGAACTGGTTAGCTCCGTCCTTCGTGATGATGCCTAGTTCCTTCAGAAGCTTGGAGGCTTTCTTCGAAGTACCAGTCAGCGAGACCAGGATCTGTCGAAGAGAAGTACCAGCAGTAGAACCTCGAATGCCCGCCTTACCAAGCAACGACAGGGCATCGATAACATCCTCGATCGGCAGCGAGATTGAAGCCGCTACACCACCGACATACTTTAGAGATACACCTAGGTCATCGATATCGACGATGGACGCATTTGCCGCACCAGCGAGTAGGTCTGCAACGTGCGTCGCATCTTCAGCACCGAGCTTGAACGTCTGAATTGCTGCCGTGATGATCTTGGCAGCATCTGCTAGAGGAATATCACCAGCAGCGCCAAGGTGAGCGACAGCCTCTCCCACACCATCGATGATCTGCTCAGCAGAAACACCGGCCTTACCGAGCTCCACAAAGGACTCAGCAATTTGGCCGGTGGAGAAGATAGTGTCCTTACCAAGTTCAATTGCCTTAGCTCGGACAGCCTCCATCTGCTCAGCAGTAGAGTTACTGACCGCGCCGAAGAAGTCTAGCTGTCGCTCAAAGTCCGCAGCGGCCTTGATGCCCTTGACAAAGCCTGCAACGATAAGAAGCCCTGCAGCTCCCATCGCCGCGCCGGCTGCGAGGAATACTGTACTAGCACTTCGCAGAGCAAGAAGGGTAGCGATGTTGGCGGCACGCACAGCAGCGTAAGCAGCAATTGCCTGCTTGACGTCGATCCGGATTTGACCAGTGATAGTGCCGAGCGTGCCAGCCAACGTCCTACCTCCCTCACATCATAAGCGCTGGGTCAGCGAATTGTCGGGCTTCTGTCGCACCCGATTGGATTCCGTACTGCCGCAATACTCTCATGCGAGCCGCCTTGATGGCAGACTCTCGGGTTTTACCCTTACGAGCTCTGACCCGTTCTTCAGCTTGCTCGAGTTCGCTCTCGATGAAGGTGCCGAAGAAACCTACCGCTTGATCCAGGCAGTAGCCGACGTAGTCGTCTTCTACCCGGAGGAGATCACTTGGCCGCGTCCCCCACATTCTGCAGTCCTGAAAGAGAACCCAGCACGTCGCGGGATTCTTTACGAAACTGCTCGACATCAGTGGTGCCCCCGGTAGACCACTGCCAGAGGAACATCTTGTCTTCCTCGTTGATGTCGTCGATGTAGAGCAGATCCGGATCTCGCTCTTCAGGCGAGTCTGGTACGGGGTGGATTTCGGGTTCCACCACCATCATCAACACTGCGGAGTCGATCATCTGGAACATCTCATCGACCTTCAGATCCGCGCTGAAGAGTTCCTCGGCCTTGGGCTCACTGCCCTTCTGCACCGAGTCCATGATGAGGCTCATCAGACCATTGGGCACCATGCCGGCATGCGCCATGCCCATGATCCCAGGGTTCTTCACCCGAACGACATTGCCCGACGGCAAGGTCAGTACTGCCCCGGACTTCTTCCAGTTGCTGGCCGACGTCGGAATCGTGGGTTCGGGTTGCTTACGATCCTGCGGTTTGCCGACCGTACCCTTGTCCACGACGCGGGGGTGGGTAGTGGCTTTGCGGGGTTTGGTAGTCATGTTTTCGGTCCTCCTGGGGATCCGTTGTGTACTGGCTGGCTAGGAGATCGCGACAGCGGTCTCGTTGTGAACGAAGTCGTACAGCTTGTTGGTGACGGCCGATCCGTACCCCTTGCCGGCGCACTGGGTCAGGAAGAAGCCGCCGTTGGAGAACTCACCTTCGAGGTCCCCGTCAGCCTTGCACCGGTACAGGATGCAGTGAACATCCCCGCCGGAGTCCGAGATCGCCTGACCCTCAGGCTGGAAGTACGGCCGCGTGTCGGTGCGCAGCTTCGTGAAGGTCCGCTTCGCGTTCGGTGTGACGCCGGTGAGGACGTTCGCACCACCTGCGATGACCTTGTAGGCGAGCAGCGAGATACCGCCGCCCTCGAGTTCCCACTCACAGACCGGGCCGGCGCCATGTGACGCGATCGTGACGTCGTCGCCCTGCAGTTCCTCGAAGTCCTCGGTCTCCTTGAACGACAGGGTCCGTGACGCCGGCAGGTCCACCGCCGTGCCAGGCGTTTCACCCAGCGCGTCGAGAGGTTTCAGTTGAATGTCCCGAATTCCGAACGGAAGAGCGAGATCCGGAAGAGCCATGTGACTTACCTTTCTTCTGGATTGGATCTTTGAACCGCTTCGTACCCACCAACTGCCCCGTCGTCACATCAAAGGTGTGGAGGACGACGACCCCTTTCTTGGCTCCGCAGGTGCTGCGATGACATTTCACCTCGAGCAGGAAGTTATCCATGCGTCCGTGCATGGTCCCTCCGCAGCGAAGTTCAATCATTGCGTCCTCCTGGGGATCGATTAGGGATTACGGGATTGCGATGATGAGTGCACTTGCATTCAGCAAGTCTACTTGCTCCCGGGGCTCTTCCAGGCCTCAATGGGAAACGCTTTTGATCGATTGCGCGATGATCAGGCGCTCGGTGAGGTGTTCGCCGGACCCCCAGTTCCCGTACTCGAGGAAGTGCTCGCAGTACCGCTGGTGCCAGTTGTGCCCGTTCCGGTGGTGCCAGTGGTGGTCTGAGGCGTACCGCCGGCCTCAGCCGTTTCATCCGCCTGAGCCGCGAGATCCGCTTCCTCGGCCGCCGCGCGCTCCAGATGCAGATCCTCGGTGGACTCATCGCCAGCCGCCTCATCCTCTGCGACGGGCTCCTCACCCTTCTCGGTCCACTCGGCACCGACCGCCTTGAAGATGCCCTTGCGGTTCTGGCCGGCGCGCTCCTGGTCGAGGATGTACTTCCGCTTGTCCTCACTGGCTGAAGCGAGCACCTCACTGACCTCAGCCACCGAGTGATCACTCGGGTTGTACGGGGCGAAACCGAGTTCGGCCTCGATCGAGGCGATCTCCGCCTCCATCTCCTCCGGAGTGGCTTCACGGATCTTGTCCACCCGGCCGAGCAGGGCTTCGGCCACCTTGTCATCGACGGTCACCGACCGCCCCTGCTTGAACGTCAGGGTGGCTTCGGCGTTTTCCACACCGAGCCGATCGAGGTCACTCGGGGACAGCTCGCGGATGTCGTCGCCCCCAACGTAAACGAGGTTCTTCATGGTTCTCCTCACCCGCTCCTGATGAGCTGGAGTCGTACGTAACGGTAGATGGTACCCAAAGCCTGGTCATCCAAGTCACGACTGGTTTCCAGGTAGCGGGTAGTGATGATGGAGTCCGGTTCTGAGTTGGCTTGGTTAAGGCCGTGGATCAGTGCTGTCTCTATCCGATCGATGCGGCTGTAGTCGGCCGGCCCGTCATGGATGTAAATCGCCAAGAACTGGCGACTCACCTCCGGTATTTCCTCAGACAGGTTCTCGGATGTACGGTTACCGAAGTTGAACACTAGGAAAGGCTTCCTAACGTTCGCGTTCACCATGGACTCACCTTGGTACATATCTTCAGCTTCAACAAGCTCAAGTAGTGCTGGGATACTACCGAGCTTGGTCATCAACCAGGTGCGTTGGCCTTCGCTCATATCACCCTCCGAATAGACCCTTAGCAACGGCCTCGTGTACGCGGTGACCGTACTTCTCAAGGGTGGGCATGATGATGGCAAAACGACCGCTTTGTATGGTTTCCAACCATTGACCGTAGTCAACACCGTGGGCGAGAGTGATGACAATCTCTCCACCCTCCATGCTGGCTTCGGCCTCCAGACCATCCCGGGCTTCCCCAGTGCGGTCATCCCAGGGGGCATTGAACTGCGCGTCGCTCTCGATCTCTGAGGCAAGTGACTCTGCAACAGCGAGAGCCTCATCCTCCTCAAGCCCCCCAGCAAGCAAACTGCTAAGGGAATCGCCGAGGATGAAGAATCCACCGGCCGGCATCAGGATGCTCGCAGTTCCAGCAAAGCAGTGACCCGGTCAGCAAACTGTCGTTCTGCAGTGTCGGGTGTGATTCGCTTGACCTTATAGCGATCCCCGTTAAGCTCGAACTCATCGTCAGCCTGGATATCGGCGTCCCAGTAGCCGATCATGGTCCAACCCTGGTACGGGATAGAACCTTCCTGGTTGTTCACCTCAGGTTGTGAGGGCCGGCGCTTGTCCGGGATGAGCCTAAAGCGCTGAGGACCGATTTGCTCAGGCTGACCCTCGATCCAAGAACCGGCCCCGGTCTTTTGCTTTGTAGGCCGCTCGAGGATGATGTCTCGGTAGTCAGCCTTGATGAACTCCCTCATGTTTCTCCGAAGAACACCAAGTCCAACGCGTTCCATCAGGTTCCCCTAACGATGCGACCAATCCTCGTCCGACCCTCGGTAGGTCCAGTTCGGGTGCCGGAGTACAGTTTGATCATGTCCTTGGCGTGCTCGTACAGCTGGGACATCTTGCGAGAGGCGTTCCCCTCAGTGATGTCTACGAGGTCAGCATACTTCGCTGCCTTGATTCGCCACCCACCGAGTGCGGCACGCTCAACATCGCCATCCGCCTCAGCCAACAGATCATCGATCTGGTCATCGCTGACCAGATAATCGTCAGCATCGGTATCGTTCAGGAGGCCACGCAAGCGCTCCGCATCGGTGAGTGCCACGACTTACTCCTCAGGATCCTGGTCGTCGGCGTTCTTGGCCTCTTCGATCTGCTTGGCGTCATCCGCCTCGAGCGCTGCGACCAGATCCTTCTTGGTCTTGATGGAGCCCTTGTCGAACTCCCGACCGGCCGCTTCCCGGCGCTCCAGCTCTTCCTTCAGACCACCAGGTCCGTTGACCTTCATGGCCATGTACTGCGACTCACGGAAGTCGACAGCCTCGTCCTCTTCCGCAGCGCGGCCCCAGGCATCGCGCAGATCGGGTTCCTGACCCGGTTCGGCGAAGTTGAAGACCTTGCTCTCCTGAACCTGAGCCTCCGGCTCGGGGTTCGCTTGAGTCATATCAACACCCTCTCATCTTCGGTGTGGAAAGCCGGCCCTGGAGGCCCCGAACACCCCCAGGACCGGCCGTCTACTAGGTCGCCGCGACGTACGCAGCCGGCGGAGTGTAGGCGCCCGCCTGGTTGACGTTCAGGATCACACCCGCACCCCGCTGCCGAACGCCGGTGCCGAACCCGCGCTGGTAGAAGGAGTCGATCAGCGGGTAGTCCGAGCGCTGACCCGGAATCGCCTTGAGACCGCGCATCTGCGCGTTCTTGTGCTGCCGGAAGCCGACGGGGTTGTTGATGTTCATCACGCCACCCGATGCCAGGCCGATCAGGTAGTTCGCTGGCACCATGTCCTCGCGCACAACGTGCCACGGGCCGTAGGTACCGATCTCTTCACGAATAGTGCCGTCAGGTCGCGCGATGATTCCACCGTTGGCCGGCAGGAAGACCCCGCCGCCGTAGTTGGCGCTCGGGATGAAGTCGAACGAAGCACCCGTCGCCACCTTGAACGTAGTGATGACGTTGGCTTCCTGCTCGTTCACCAGGAGCACCAGAGTCGCCCCATCCTGCACACCGTGGCCATGGTGAGCCAGGTGCGTCGCCATCGTGCTCAGCGAAGCCGAGGTCACCGCAGTGGTGAGCGTCAGGAAGTGCGTGTGAGAACCCAGGTGCGTGTACGACTTCCAGGGCGGCGGCACTTCGCCGTCGGCGTTCCAGAGCTTGTACACGTTCACCGGGATGTTGCCATCTGCCACACCCGCGAGGTTCGTCGGGTTGAACAGCGTCCGCAGGACCTCGGTGAAGATCAGGCGGTTGTCGGCCTCGAGAGCCATGTTGTGGTGGTTGTCCAGGTCCTGCCGAGTCGCCTCGGCCAGGAACATCCAGGTGTACCGGAAAGCCAGGTCCCACCACTCGAAGGTGTAGCCACGGTGCCTGCGCTGCGCCCCGCGGTAGCCGACCGGCTGGCCGTACTCCGACGCCTTCTCGAACTGAGCGTACGCAGGAATGCCGACCGTGTCGACTTCGTTGGTGACCTGGAACATGATCCGGGCCAAGAGGTTGTCCCGCCAGTTGTTCTGCAGGCGAAGCGTCTCCTGGATGTCCCGCCACATCTCGTTGAAGTCGGTTCCGTCGACGGCCGCGGTAAGCAGGTCGGCCCGCTCGTTGAAGCCGCTGTCGTAACCGGTGATCAACAGGTCCATCATGCGTTCGGCGAACCCGCGGGTCGAAACCTCACGGCGGAACGCCGCCGGCAGAAGAAGCTTCGGCCGGTCGTGAATCTGAAGCAGACTCATTGAACTGTTCCTCTCTTCCTAGGCCACGCCGGCCGTCGGAGCCATCCCCATGCGGACCACGAGTCGAGTTGCCTCGACGGTGAATCCGACGCGGAAGTTGGCAGTGGCGGTGGTGCTCAGGGCACCGGCAGGGGTCGTGTAGACCTCCTGACCAGCGACGAGGCCGGGAACGTCCACGATCTCGCCGGAGGTCATGATGTCCACCGTCTGTCCGGCCTTACCACCGACCGGAACGGAGGCATTCACGCCACCAGCGACCGAACCAAGGTTCGGGTAGAGAGGTACGTTCTTCAGCATGACGCCGACCGGACCAGACTGACCAGCGGTACCAACGACCACCTTGCCAGTCGTGTCCAGCGAGACGCCCTTCACACCCGACGAACCTTCGGCGTCGAAGGTCAGGTCGGCCGCGAGCCTCGCCCGGAACCCACCCGAAATCGGGTCGTACTTGTCATACCGGGGTGCGGTCATGACGCGTGTTCCTTCCTTGTAATCGGTTCTGTCAGGTGTGGAGACGCGTTAGCCCTGAGGGATCTTGTTCCTCAGTGCCGGGTAGCGTTCGGCGAACTCCTTGTTCTTGTCGCCGCCCTTACCACCGGGCTTGCCTCCGTTGAACGACCCTCCAGAGGGGCTACCATCACCTGCCGCGATGAGCCAGTGCGGCTTGGCCGTAGCAACCGCCTTGACAGCCTTCTCGACCGATGCTGCGTCGATCTCGATGTCAGAGGGGTCTTCGTCGTCCTGATCGATGTCGATGCCGGCAAAGTTGTTTCGCTGCAGTTGGGTGATCACGTCGTCGGGGTCACGGAACTTGGCCTTCCTAGCCGCTTCTGTGATTGCCCGCTCGAGTGCTGACTGCTTGAGCTTCTCACCAAGGTTCTTGACCTTGGCAGCTGCCTCATCCGCGGACTTCTTCGCCGCGGCAACTTCGCCCTCTTCGGCGGCCTTGAGATCGTCCTGGGCCTTCTTCAGCCGGCGATTCTCTCGCTCGGTCAGCTTCTGACCCTTCTGCATCTTCTTCCGGAGCTCCCGCTCCGTCTTCAGAGCTTTCTTCAGACCCTCAAGGTCGTCGGGAAGATCGTCATCTCCCGCATCGCCATCACCGTCTCCACCACCGGTGTCATCGTCCCCACCGGTGTCGTCCCCGTCGCCGTCAGAGCCGCCTTCACTTCCACCGTCACCGGATCCCCCAGTGTCAGTGTCGCCATCGTCGAAACCTCGGATGACGAGCTTGGACAGATCCTCGAGTTCCGAGAACTTAATACCCTTGATGCGCATCCCGCGCTCCCTACTGATTACGGGGCATCCCGCCCCTACTTGGCTTCGGTTCCGTTACTCTCGTTGGTACGGTTCCGATTGTTACTCCGGTTCGGCCCCGTTTGACGCGGAGCGTTCTGCCGGCCTCCCGCCGATGGTGGCGGCGGAGGAGGCTTGCTGCCGTTTGCTGCGGCCTCGGCATTGGCCTGGAGAGGCATGGGAGCGGAGAGGGCTTTGATGCGAGCCTCTTCCTCCTGCTCCTTAATGATCTCCTCTTCCATGTCGTCTGGGAACTTGTGACCGAGCTTCGCCATCTCCTGACGATAGTACTTCTTGGAGATGATGCTACGATCGATCATGTTGTTGAGCTCGTTGACCTTCTCAACATTGTTCCCAGGAAGCTTGTCCCCGATGCTAACATCGACCTCGAGATCCTCTTCAATGAAGTAGTTCTCGTAGGCCGCCATCCAGGCTTTCCAGTCATGCCACATCTGCTTCAGCCGAGCGAGACCCGCATTGTCACGTTCTTCAATCTTGGCCATAGTGGGCATGAACTTGATCGCCAGGGCGATGCCAGACTGGGCAGTTTGCACGTCGACTTGACCGAGAGCAACATCGGTAAGAGCCGACCCCTGGAAAAGCTTGCCTTCCATGTAGCCGATGTGGTCCATGAACGGCTTCAGCGTGCTAAGACCTTCCACACGCCTGAAGTAAGCGCCAGAAACCACTTCCATGACGCGAGCGGGTTGAATGACCCAGTCTACCTCTTTGCCGGAGTCATCGACAGGGCGACCACTGTCAGTCGCGTAGACACCGAGCCCTTCAAGCGCCAACGCGGTCTGCTCGTCAGTTGCAGCCTGGCTCACACCGACCAGAAGTCGAATGAAACCTCGAAGCTCCGAAGAGCCGAACAGCTGGCTCTCCCAGTCGATGTTCTTGAACCAGTAGACCGGGATGGTCGTGATGGGGTCTGGCAAAGGGCCTCGGGGGATCAGTTGCTTGATCTTCTTCGGCTGAGGGCCGTACCACTTCGGATCAAGCTCATACAGAGCCTGCTCGCGGAAGACCTTGCGAGTGTCACCCACACCCTCGTACTCATAGGTGAGTTTGTTGATGACTTGCTTGGTGGCATCGCGCTCGTCCGCGATGATCTGAACGAGGTGCACACGAATGAGTTTGTCCGGGTCGTCATCCTCGTAGATTGGAACGACAATGCCCGGATGAACTGAGTTGAGCGAAACCCGGCTGCCATCAGATTTAGCAGGGTCAGCAGTCATGTGGAAAACGAAGTCGCCTCGAGAAACACCCGAATGCTTGGCGACCTGGAACCGGTTGATGAACTCCTCACGGTCGAGGAACTTCGTCAGCCGAAGATTGAGTTCAGAATTCTTCTCAGGATCAGGGGCGGTGATCTGCAGGCCCTTGAGAAGGAAGTGCGAGGTGGTATCGACGATCGTGCGCGCGTTGGGAATATAGATCGGCTCTTCGCCGTCCAGTACCCTCAGCTTGAACTGGGTGTCATCGTTCCAGTATACCTCATCGTACTTGATGTACGACGCGACGCGCTCCCGAACATCTTCAGGGAACCAGTCAGGAGGCTGCCCCAGAAACGGCTTGATGCTTGCGTACGGGTCGAACCCCTCCTCGCCCGTGTTTGCCATCTCACCGCCTCCTTGATCCGTAGTTCACTGCGCCCGTTGCGCGAGATTTCATCTTGAGAGTACTTTGTCGTGCCTTGCGAGTGTCATCGAACTTCTCCATGTGACCCTTGTAGAACCGACCCAGGGCTTCTGGCCCATGGTTGTCCTTGTCCAGGGGCACTTCGCTGTCGCTCTTGACCTCGCTCTTATTCTCTGGCCACCGATAACCGGTGCGCATCTCCCAGCAGAGTTTGACGCAAGACCGATCGACAACCAACTCGGGGCGCTTCTCAGGGTGACCGTCAGGCAGGTGAGCCGGCCGCAGCTTTAGTGCCTTACGGATGAGTGCGTTCCGTGTCTTGATCTCGCCGCCAGTGTTTGCGCGGACCGTCTTACCCAACACCCGCTTGAGGACATTGTTGTCATCGGGCTCTGCCGGCGGCCCGTAGATCATCAGGAGCTTGCTCATGAGCGGGTGATCCTTGAACTCACGAGCGATTTCCTCAGTGTCCTTTAGCTGCCAACGGTGCTCACCGATGACGTACACGTTGTTGAACTCGTCAACCTGAATCCAAAGCCAGACCCAGTCATTTGTGTAGCCGTAGTCTACTGCAGCATACAAGGGCCACTTACGGTTGTAAGAAATGTCCACGATGTGGTCGTCATCGTCCCACTCCTTCATGACGCGGCCGACCTTGTCAACGAACTTGGCCTCGTACTGCCGCTCGAACTCATCCTCGGTCAGGTCATCCTCAGCTTCAAGGATTTCCGGGTCGTTACGACCACCGGGGAAAGCTACTGTGTTGGTCCAGGAAGGCATCCGGATAGACCACCAAGTGCGCTTCTTGGGATCTTGTCCTCGATGGAAGCTCTCATACAACAGGGAGTTCTCACCGTTACCCTCAGGAACCCCACTCATGAAGCTCCAGCCGCGCTTGTCCGACAATGCCGGCCGGACGTAGTCACCCCACATCCTCCGCTTGTGGCGACCGGCCTCAACCAGCAGCACAAAGTCGAGACCCTCACCCGTCAGCGTTTCAGGGTGCTTGGCGGATCTGCACTCGAGGTCAAAACCCCACCTCGTCTTGATGTGCATGTTGCCGTTCTCGACATTGTTCAAGAATTTGCTGCAGAGTGTGTCAATGCCCATCTTCTTGAACGAGTCATATACAACCCGAAACTCCTTCTCTGCGTCGGAGTACTCAGGGCCGATGATCCAACCTCGCGCAGGCTCACCCAGGAAGTTCTTGACGAAGGCCATAGCCTCTACTTCCTTGCCTCCAGCCAAGGTTTTGCCCCACCGTCGGCCATTCACCAACACTCTGTGCCTGATGTTGTTATAGTGAACTACCTGCTGCCCTTGGTGTGGAATGTACCCCGTTTGCGCGAAGTAGATGTCCTTTCGGAGGATCTTCCCCTGCGGAAGACCCCCCAGGTCAATGATGGTCATTCAAACAGCTCCGGGTGCTCGATTTCTACCTGAGCAAGCCCAGCGCCAGTCTGAAGCAGCCACTTGGGACGATCGCCTTCAACGGGTAGTAGCCCAAGCATCTGGCGATGGTCTTCGATCTCCTCAGTGTCTTCCATCTGTCCAGTGAGGTAGAATAGCCGCAGTTTCTCGCCATTGTCCAGAGCCTCAGGCTCCTTCGGCTGAACCGTGGCCATTGTCTCTTCCACACCACCGTACTCGCTGCCGCTCATCTGTCGTGCAGTGTAGTTCTGACCCATTACTACCTCCTTTCTAAGTTTGGTGCGGGAGCCCTCCTCAGCCCTCCCAGGGTATTGAAGGACCCCCGCCTGCCACCCCGGTCATCCCCTCACAGAAACCGGAATGGAAGTTCATCAGATGCCGCTGACCACCGCCACCTTGAAAGTAGCGCCCGGCGTCTGGTACGTGAGCGCGCAGAGGTTGTTGATCGACGAATCCGCGTACCGACCGTCGAGCGGGATGATCCGGATCTCGCCCGCCGCCACGGACTCGACGTTGTCCGGCTTGGCCGCCCCCGTAAGGTCATCGGTGCCAGGTACCGCCAGCGTGACCGTCAGGGCACCAGCAGAACTGTTCCAAGCGAGCAGGGACAACCCGGGACCGCATTGAACCTGGTCGCCGACTGCCGAGTTCTGGAACGGGATGGCCTGACCGCGAACACCCCTAGCAAGCGTAGGTAGAACTGCCATGTCTCCTCCATCAGAATAGCGTTGTCTGGGCCTCGTGGGTGCTCGGGTCGATGCTGACGACTAGGAAGGTGAAGTCGCCGACTTTGTGGTCCAAGTCGCCCTTAGAAGGTCCGACGCTGCCACTGGGGTGAGTATGCCAGAGAACTATAGAATCCCTAGCCGCTTGATCGACATTGTCTAGCCAGTCGATGAGCTCCATGATGATGTCCTTGCCGTGCAACTCATAGGAGTCTCTAGGACGCATGGATCGATTGGGCAGCTCAATGACCTGTCGATTGTGACTTCTAAACCTGAAGATATCTCCAGGAGGCGGCAGGAGCACGCCGCATGCTTCATTCGGTCGACGCTCAAGGCCAATCCGAACCATCTCAGCTATTAGCTGGGGGCTCAGACTGAAGGACATCGGGCGGACTGCTAACCGGCTTGACTCCGAGGACTCCGATGGTGAGCTCACGTTCTGTCACCTCCAGTTCCTCAGGCATGATGATCCCCTTCTTGAGCAAGGTCTGCCGCAGGACCAGGTCGGGGGCCGGCGTGATGATCAGAGTAGGGGCTTGTTGATCCCTCTTCTTCTTGGGCGGCTCAGGAATCACCTGGTTCTGTCCAGGCGGCGTGAACGGATGCTTGAACGGATGGTCATCCTCACTTCGACCGCAGGTAATGCACTTGACGGGCTCTTGGGCCTCATTCACCCCAACTCACCACTTCCGCGTCCTCGAAATCGTCTTCCACACTGCCTTCGATCACTTCGCCGCGATGGCCGATGTGCGCAGGGCGATAACCCTCAAGTTCTCGAGGCATTTCGACCTCAGAAGGGTTAACCATTGCTACACCCAGAATCGACTGCAGTTTGATGGAAATGTCTGTAGTAGTCGGTTGAACCGCCTTGCCGAGAACATGCTCAACCATCCACTTGGCGACATCAGCCTTAGTGCTGGCCGGAACTACCGGCTTACCCTTGGCATCCGTCTCATCATTCGTCAGAATCCCCGTCAACACCACTAGAGCATCGACGGTGCTGCCGTTCATGCTGGCGCGAACCATCGACTTGAAGTTCTCCATAGCCTGCTCATGGAGTTCTCGAGTGATGTACGCCGGTTTGCGGCCACGGAAGGACCCATCGGCCGCTCGGGGGCGACCATGAGCGAGTTCTTCCATGTCCCAATCTTCAATGGGCTTCCAGAGGGCATCCATGTCGACCACTGAGACTCGCTTGCCCTTTTTCAGAGCACGACGCGCGCGGGCACGGATCCGCTTAGGAGTCATGACGAGGCCATCCTCGTTTTCATCCCTGTCATCGATCAATCCCCGGTGGCCGCGCTCCTCCTGCTGACGAGCAGCTGCGGCAAAATCGATGACGTGCGGTGTTGCCGGGTAGTAAATGCCAGCTTCCATGTCGCCCGCGCCAGTGTCGTAATCCGAGGCTTCTGGGACCCTCTTCTGACCCAGCTTGTTGCGCGACATGGCCTCAGCAAGTGCTGTTTTGCGTTTAGCCATGTCCTACCTTTCTCAGTTGTCGTCGATATCGCTGTACCAGGGAGTGATCATCGGCGGCCTTTCCGGCGGCGACGGGAACGCCCCGCTTTGTTCAGCGCGATCGCCACCGCTTGTTTCTGAGGTCTCCCGCTCTTCCTCAGTTCCCTGATGTTGCTCGAGATCGTTTTCCTGGACTTGCCCTTCTTCAGCGGCATTGTCAGTCATCCCAATCCACCTGCTCATCCCCGTCGTCGCGTCGTTCTATGAACAACCAATCGGGCAGCGGAACCATGTCCACTGTCTTACCAGCCATCGAGTGAGTGCAGTCACTAAGGAATTGCCACTGGCCGTTCCTTATGTAGCTGTGGCACTTGGGCATCGTCCTAGTTTCAGACTGCAGAATTGAGGGGTCGAACGTTGGGTGCTCGAGATTACCGTCCCATTCCCAGTAAGGTCCGTCAGGAGCCCCCGGCAATTCCCCGTTTAGCCCCGCCACCGGTATAGCCACAGCATGCTCACAAGCGGGACACCACATCCAACAAGTGCGCCATTTGTGGTGAGGAGCACCATGCCGATAGGTGTTGCGCACGATCATCACCGGGTTAGTCATCGTTCCTCCCAGCAAGGGCGAACGTCAGGCCAGTAGACCGTGACATCAGCGTCCAGAGCGAACATCAGACGATCTGACCACCGGTCATCATCCATCAGACTACCCTAAACCGGCCCACGAGCAGCAGGACGTTCTCGTTGTTCAGGCTCCACCGCGCCCAGAGCTTGAAAAAGCCCACCTCAGTCGAATCATGGGATTTGCCGGCAATCAGAGAGTATCGGCCGATGGTTTCGACCGTGTCTCGGATACTCCAGTCAACCTCGGGGATAGTTCGACCATCAGTGACCTCGTCATCGGTGAAAGCCAGTTCTACAATGTCCTGCACGAGTGTCAGGTCGTTTTTACGGAGGTCAGTGATCAACCCCTCCACCGTCTCCTGTGTGCCCACGTTAAGGGTTCTCATCAAGCACCTCCGTTCTCCACCGATTGAGGACCCCTCGTTGCCACCGGACGGGTACCCCATTGCTGCGATTGTCTATTCCGGTCCGCCACCGCTCAAGAACCTGACCACTCAGGACATAGTGCTGAGTAGGAATTTCACTCTGCACGTCCCAAACGATAGTAAGCTCTTGGCCGGCCAGTGTGGAGATATGCCAAGTCAATGTCAGGTCGTCGCCGGCAACCCCCCGCACATCCCATGAAATAGCTAAAGGGTCACCGACGATCGACCTAACATCCCAGAGCAACTCAAGGGTGTCGTTCAGCATCGCTCTGATATCCCAAGTAATAGCTAGGCTATCACCCAGGAGTGCTCGTGTATCCCACACCACCGACAGGTTTTTGCCGGTTGGCCCCGTGATGTTCCATAGTAAAGCCAGGTCTTTATTAACCAGCAAGACTATAGACTGAACATCCCATGATAGGGCCAAGCTTTGTCCGGCCAGCGACCGAGCATCCCACAGCAGGGAAATCGTGTCGCCCAAAACGACCCGAACGTCCCACGATAGGACCAGCACATCCCCGATCGCCGACCGGACGTCCCAGGTGACCAGCAGGGTATCACCCAGAACAGCCCTGAGATCCCAGAGTAGGACAGCATCGCGGCCTGCCACCCCTCTGATGTCCCAGAGCGCTTGTAGAACATCGCCGATGACCGCCCGGGCATCCCAGGATAAGGCCAGCGGATCACCAATAGTCGCCCGGATATCCCAGAGCAAGGTCAGTTCTTTAGCCACCGAGACAACAGATGACTCAATGTCCCAAGATAGGGCTAGGTCATCAGAGATGATCGACCTAATATCCCATGATAGGTCTAATGTATCGCCCAGGGCAGCGTGAATGTCCCAAAGTAGGGCCACCTGATCATTCACTAGTGCGCGAATATCCCAGACGCTCACGAGATCATCAGAGACCGCTGCGCGCACGTCCCATGATAAAATGAGCGCATCGCCGAGCGCGGCCTTAATGTCCCACGATGTGTCTAGTGAGTCACCAACAACAGCCCTAATGTCCCAGGATAGCACTAGGTCATCGCTGACTATGCCCCGGATATCCCAGCTTAGGGCTAGCGTATCGCCAAGCGCCGCGCGCACATCCCAGCTAAGTGCTAGCGACTGACCAACTGTTGTTGTGCCTCCAGCAGCCAGCTTGACCTCAACACCTACCGCGCCCCACCAGTCAGACCCGCCAACAGCAGAGACGCTAGCGCTAGTAGTGCTATCAGCAACCGCGAAGTTACCAGCACCGCCGGAGGTGTTAAGGTTCACCAGCGCCCGCTGATTACCACCAGCAGACGCATACGCCGAACCACAAGCAAAAAAACCAACTATCCGAGTGCCGACGTTCGCAGTAGCCGTGCCAGTTGAAGATGTGCCGGAGTTACCAAAAGCTGTGACGCTAGCAGGCACTGACCCGTCATGGCCAATGTATGAAACACTAGCACCCTCCATGTCTCCACCGTTAGGTACAGTGACAGAGACCGTGTGAGCGCCGACGTCAGGATTTTTGAGGTAATACACATCGACATAGCCAGAGGTCTGGTTATTAGTAGCTACTGTGGCCAACCGGGTCATAGCAACCCCGTTAAATGTCACAGTAGCGCTCTGAGTGGCCAGCGGTCCTGACCAAGCAAAGCCAACCAGTAGCAGGTTTGCTGTAGCGCCCACCGTGTGCGACCAGCTAAGTACTGTGACCGAGGCTGCCTTTTGACCAGCTGACGAAGGGCCAACGCTGTCAAAGTCCGCCGACGGAGGCGGTATGACAATTTCTCTTACTGCTAGCGCCGTAATGGCCCGGTCATCGCTAGTAGCCTGTGTGCACCCAACTAAACGAGCTCCTTGGCCCGCTGTAGTCTCTCTGACCGCCGTCCACCCATAAGCACCAGCATCGTTGCTAAATAAAAGTGTGGAGTTCGCTCCAGCGGGCGCCGGCGTTGCACCGCCGTAATACACCCCGGAGTACCGCATCGAGTCAACGCCCGTGCTGCCGTCGTCCACACTCTGCTGCGCGATCGCCCCATCGTTTTGAACTACCACCACGCCAGCGGTCTCAGTGTCCGCCCCAGCCGTCTGAGTAGAGCAAACCGCCCAGACGGTTGTGCTAGAGCTAGTTCTGTTAACCACTACCGTTTGAGCGCCCGTGGGTATGCCAGCCCCCAGGAAATACGCCGTCACGAAACCCGGCTCAGTGGCCGTGTCAGCAGCGTACGACGCTGAGATATTAGGGACATCAACTCCGCCATATGTGACCGAAGTCACGGGATTAGCAAAGCTGACGCCGCCAAAAATAAGGATCAGTACGCCTCGCGGCGTCCCTGTCGGAGTATGCGTCCAGTTGAACGATGTCTGGTTGACAGAAAAAGAGCCTGAAGCGTGTGAGCGCGAAACTGCGTCATGAGCGACAGACATAGTAGTCCGGCTTCAACTTAAAGCGGCGGGGCGGCCACTGACCCGGTGCTGGGGGGTCACGGCAAGGCACGGGGGTAACCTCACCGGATCACACCGGGCCAGTGGGCTTGTCCGCTGCTAGGCTGCCGTATCGCCTTCGCAGCGGATGGTCACGCCATCGGCATTGACAGCCGCAGTGTTCGCCGCGGTCCGCCGAATCCAAATCGCCTGGACCGAGCCAGCCGGGATGTTCCCGATGCTGAGCCCAGTGGCCTTGGATGTGGGGGAGCTGAATGTCTGAGACGCCGGCGCGGTGTTCTCATCAGCGACCGTCTTGGCTTGTGCCGAAGCACTACCTTTGGCCGTCACGCCGGTCGTGTCCACACTGATCGCCGCAGCAGCACCGCCTGCCGTTTCAGCGCTGAGCCAGACCACGACATTCTCCCAAGTGAGAGTTGCATGGTTGTTGTGCACGAAGATGCAGCGGTATTCAGCCTCAGAAGCAGCGTTCTCAGGGCCCGTGATCACGTCGAAAAGAGCGTGAAGAGTAGCGTCAGGGACCTGAGTGGTCGAGATCTGATCACCCAACGACCCCGCTGCCGTTCCAGCGGTCGTATCGCCGGCGGCAGCAGAGACTGAGAACTTGTACAGGATGTCGCTCGCGGTGATAGCCACTGGATAACCTCCTTCGGAGCGAACATGAGGAATAGCGATGATGACATACTATGACGACTCATTCGGAGCTGTCAAGGACGGCCACGCCCTGAGGGCCCGCTGACTCGCGGGCGCATGACCGATGGCTGGAATGAAAGTCATCGGGTGCCGAAGCGGATTGATGACCGCTCAGTCAGTTGTGTCAGGGATGATTTCAATCTCGGCGATGCCGGCATGTTCGATGCACGTCTCGCAGTTCTCGATGTCGCACTCGCTGCCGATCTCGTCACGGTACTGCTTCATGGTGAGTTTTCTCATGCTAGACACTCCTCCGAAGGATGGTGGATAGCTTCATACCTACATCATATCAGACCTCGCGATGAGTCCATACATTGTACCGTAGTACACACTTTTTCGAGACAGCTCTAGAATCAGCACGTGGAACGGTCCGTCACGCTCCGTCACTTCTCCCTACGCGCAGTTACCCCGGGGGGTTGGCACTATGGTGCCTGGGCAAGCGATTGCCCATGCGCGCAAATCATGGCACCAACGCGCCGAGGGAAAACGCTTGCCACTATTGCATTCGCGCGATTCGCGCGATAGTATTGAGGCATCAACGAAATAAAAAATAAAAAACCGAAACTTGATAACTCAAAAGCGACGAGCAGGTCAAACACGGTATCAATTGCGCATAGGGCGCATTGAACAATTATGGAATGAGGGAATATCATGACCGAAATGACCACGAAGGCATTCGCCCAGGCGATCGGGACCGACCCGAAGTCCCTGCGCAAGTACCTCCGGGACACCACCCCGCGCGATGAGCACCCCGGAAAGGGAGGGCGCTGGGTCCTGCCGGGAACCAAGTCCGCGATCAACGCGCATCGCAAGTCCTTCGCGAAGTGGCAGAAGGACCAGGCGGACGCCCAGGCGGAGCGCGCTGCCAAGGCAGCGATCGAGGCGCAGTCCGCTCTCGAAGCGCTCGAGGGATCCGACGAGGACCCCACCGAGACCCCCGAGTCCTGATCCATCGCCTGCAGGGACCCCCCCGATCCTGAGGGGGTCCCTTCGGAGGGAGAAAAAATGACTCTGACCATCTCGAAAAGGATCGGAAAAGTCCTGATCCTAGTCCTGGCGGGATTCGCGATCCTCATCCTCGGGGTCGCAATCGGATCCTATCCAGAGAATGGGGACACTCCGAAGATCCTTCAGTGCCCGATCCCGACCGAAGACTCATGCCACATGGACCACATCGGGAAGGGGAGATGGATCCTGATCCAGGACCACCCCTGACAAAAAGGACCCCCCTCTCTGAGGGGGGACTCCTTGTGTGTCCACATCCACGCCGTAACTAAGTTACCAACCTGGAACATCCTATGTAACTTTTTTACATAGCTCGGATGGTTACTTTGTTACAATGTCCACGTTCCAGTGGTAACTATGTTACCAATCCGTCCACGACGGAAAGCGCTTGCTGAGCGCGGGAGCACCCGCAATGCTAGCATTGAGCGAAAGCGCGCAAATCGCCCCCTACCCCCTTGGGTGCTCGTAGCAAGCGCTTGCCGCTCACGGGTACGAGCAAAAGCGATTTTTGGGAAAGCGCTTGCCACGGAAAGCGGTTGCCGGTAAGTTACTTACGAGTAACGACGGTGTTTTGGAAACTTCTTTTCAGACACTCTGTCACGGAAGATTTTGGGGTCCAAACTCTGGCAGCTCCTTTCCAAAAGTTCCCGTTGCCTCCATAAGACTATACACCACTGCACCTCAGGCGTGTCATTTCCACACCCGAGGCGCAGTGATCAGTTCACTCTCACGGCGTCAGTCAGAGAGCGTGCCCTCGGTAGTAGACCGCGTGAACCCCAAGGTAGAACCTCATGCGTCCGACTGCACGGTCGAACCCTTCCTTCACGGGGCATGCTCCCAAGTTGGATCGTTCCATGCCCTTGATCCGTTCGGGATTTCTCCGCATGGCGAAGACGAAGTGTGAGTCTTCGAGTGGTCCGTCGATGTCAACTGCGGTCCCGCAGTCGCAGGTTGCCTGGGTGTGCTGTTCTGGGTGCGGATCGGTCCAGTAAGGGTTCTCGGTTGCGGCCGGCATGTCGGGTCCGATGGTGATTTTCTGGTCGGTCATTTCTCTTCTCCTTCGTTTCAAAGAACGGTCAGTCTTGTGAGAGTACTCCTTGGAGCCCTATCCCTGGGCCCTGTTCTCCTCAGAGCCTTGTTTCATCCCTCAGTTGTCGGTTGAGTCGTTGAATCCGTCCCTGATGAGAGCGATCAAGAACCTGTACTCTTCGTCTCCCAGGTCCTTGACCCTCTCGTCGCCCTCTTCGAGAATCAGGAGGAACTGATCCATCAGGTCGCTCGCAAGTTCCAGCAGGTTATCGACCTCGTCCTTCCCAAAGCGTTCGATCCCCTCGCGGATGATTTCCGCGTCGACGTTCGGTTCGTCGTATGAACAGCGATCATTCTCGTCGTGCTCGCAGTCCGGGATGTTCTCGATCTCCTCAGCGGGAGAACCCTCCCAGTCAGGGTCGCGATACCCAGGCGGAAACTGCTCGGTCATTTCGTCGCCTCCTTCGGCACTACCATCAGGTCGCTCAGCGGGCAGTTGCATTCCGGCGGGTCGTACGTACCGTAGAAGATGGAACGGGCACCGATGAAGTCGATGTTCTTCGTCGTCCACCTGAGGTTCGGGTGATTCCTGCAGGTCAACTCGATGTGAGCACCCTCAGGTTGCGTCTTGTCAATCGCGGTCATCGTTCACTCCCTTCAGAGTTCGGTGGTGCAGCGACGGTCGTCGTCGAGGCAGGAGTCGAGATCAGTCTGGTGGGTCGGGCAAAAGTCGATCGCGAGACAGAGTCGAACGAATGCCCTGTGGGTGAGGATGTCACCCAATTCGTCAAGGTGGTCGAGAGCGAACCCGGTCTCGTCGTCGAGAACCATCTGTGCCAGGTTCGCGATGATCTGTTCGGTGAGTTCTTCGGCGGTTGGCGCCTTCGGTGTCGGTACCTCAGTCATCATAACCCCTTCGGTTTTGGTGTTGCATTTGATTACAGTGTAATCATATCGGTGGGGGAAATAACAAGCAATAGCAGGATCGTTCCCGCGGTGGCATATCAGTGCCCATGTTTGCTCTTTGATGCCAGTTTCCCAAAGCCCTGGTTACATCTAGTGATCGCTTCGTCACTTAAAGTGTTGGCACGCCTGTGGCAAGTTGGCACGCCTGAGCGCGGCTCCGCAGCGGTCTCTCCCGGGAAGATTTTGAGACCAAAAACCCAGCAGCTCCTTTCCATGCCAGCAACTTCCCATAGTTTCTCGCTTATACACATGTCGTGTGAGACATTTCCGCTGACGGATTTTCTGTCAGGGCTTGTTCCAGCTACCGTAAACGCTGGTTGATGTGACTTAACCAAGATACTTTCTCCCAATTCACAGCCAGCCCACGTCATCGTCCCATTCCCATTCGCAAACCCCGATCTGACGTCACAAGCATGCTCATCGCGCATCATCGATCGAGTCGTGATCATCATGCACGCTTCTTCGCAGCGATTTGGAGAAACCGTCAATCGCTTTTCGGCAGCTCGCTCGCATCATTCGGTGCATCGCTGATCTCAATTTCCTGATCGGCTCCCAAATCAATGACCCTAAACCACAATCTCAGTGGTATGAAGTAAAGTCGCCCATCACCTAAACCCATCAGCGGATAGTACCTCTGCTTCCCACCCAGCGAGTCCTCCTCAGAGCCTTCTGAGTCATCCCTGTAGCCTTGCTTCACTGCCCTGTGCTCTTTAGAGCTGAGTTGGTTATCCCAGTTAGCCCGCCACGAGTCATGATCAGAGCCATCGCGTCGCCCCCACCATTCATTCCCCATCTATCTTGGCCTTCCTTGCAGCCTTACGTAACTCCCGCACTTCTTTCTCCCTCTTCATGCGTCGTGCCCACTCAGCTTTCTCAGCAGCCTTACGGGCAAGGATAGAGTACAAGAACCACTCACCCTCATAGCGCCCTTCAGTACCCTCGCCCAAGTCCAAGATAGCCTTGAGTACAGCCTCATCCTTGGTCCCTTTAGCTATCAGATAGAAAGTCATACTTCCCCTCCCTCTACCTCTTCATGCACCAGGCGATTGCGAAGAGTCCCACCGCTAGCCCGATCGCCACTGCCGTCCTGGTAACCTCCACCAGACTGAGCAGGTCCAACAGCCTCATTGCAAATCTCCGTATACCCGTCGACGAAAGCCTGTAGCAACTGCTGAGCGATGGTCCCCATCTCCCGATTCCCCGCATTCCTGATCAGCAGATCAGCCGGCACCGAGAACAGTTCCTCATGCCGTCGCCCAGCAACATCCATACGTTCAACAATGACCCGCACATTGACTAGCATGACGGACATCCCATAGTGTGAGCGCAGGAGTGGTTGACCAGCATCTTGTCATTCTGATCGCAGTAGATCGAGCAGACATGATGGCATGTGCCGCAGTGCCCCTGCCCCACCTTATCCCCTTGCTTAGCCTCCAGCATCCAGAAGTAAGGATCTTCAGAGTCCCACTTCGTGATCCAGACATTGCCACCCTTAGCGTCAAGCCAGGGATCGTCATCGAACGTCTTCCACACCAGCCAGGCAGCCTGTCCCTTCGCCCACCTAGTCCTCTCCTCACCGCTCCAGAACTGGTAGGCCGGCCACGAGTGGTCTACCCGGTCAGTCAGGCCTAGATTCACCCACCCCTTTTCCACCTCAGATCTCGGCACCCTCAGCCGATAGGTAGAGAACTCGAAGTAAACAGCATCCTCCCCCTGCGTCAGCTCCTGCTTCTTCTCATCCCCTTCACCTGCCAACGTCTTCGCCAACTTCATAGCCTCAGGGAACTTCTCCTTGAACTGCTCTACTGCAACCTGCGCCATCGGCCTCAGTAGCTCAACATGCACTACACAGTTCGGGTTGATGTAGTGCTTGATCTCCCTGTACCAGACCGTAGATTGCCAGTGGAACCGCCGTTCCCAGTCCGCATCCCATGGTTCCTGAATCACCGGCGAATACTCCCATTGACAGATGCAGCCTTCAGGCCGCTCCATCTTCTGTGCCCGCTCCTGAGCATAGAATGCAGCTACCTTACGTTCTTCCGGTGTCGTGTCCTCGTCACTCATGTTTCTTCCTCTCGTATGCCGTTGGCGATATCGCCACTACCTTACCCTCTTCATCCAAGATGTGCATCATCAGAGAATGGTGCAACTTCCCGCACATCACGC
>Ga0307412_10000231_pt1 | contig 37497 bp, 61 predicted proteins | sample DK1Cmetagenome_3_FD_203823 | JGI IMG/M metagenome (GOLD analysis project Ga0307412, IMG submission 203823) | Maize rhizosphere microbial communities from greenhouse at UC Davis, California, United States - DK15-C-1 | ecosystem: Host-associated > Plants > Roots > Rhizosphere > Soil | place: USA...
TGCGGGCTTCGCGGTTCCAGGCCAGATCGCGGCCAGTGTCAGTGATCAGGTATGGGCGCTCTCCCGTTTCCATGGCCTGGCGTACGCGCAGGGAGTGAACCGCGTCAGTGACCTGTTTTCTCGACAGACCGCTTGCCTCGGCTAGTTGGGTCGCGGACAGAGGGCCGCGCTCGAGCAGCAGCTTCAAGAGGATCATGGAATGTGGTTGGCTCATGCGACCCCCAATGCAAGCTGTTGGAAAGCGCCTTCCCGGACGATCCGCACAATCCGACCCTGCCGGATGTCGTTCTTCAGGTACGAGGCAAGGTGGCCGGCTGGAATGCCGGTTGCTGCGGTGATTTCGGCTCTGGTCATTGGGCCGTTCAGGAGCGCGGCGCGGATCTTTCCGCTCTGGCTGTCCTCGCGCATGCCGGTGCCCTTGGCTGGGCCTTTGGTGCCGGTCCTCATGGTGCGGCGCATGGTCGAAGGTGCACCGCGGCGGCTCGTGGCGTCAGCCTTCTTGCTCATGCCCTTGAAGGTGCTGAAGTCGTTGCCTGACTGGCGGCGGCGCTCGACGTTGGCGGTACTTGCGGCCTTCCCCTCTGCAGAGCCGAGAACCTTGGTCCATTCGACGGGTTCGGTGGAGAGGCCGATTCCGGGCCAGATGTCGTAGCTCATGCCCGCACCTCCCGGTGGCGATGACCGCCGCAAAGGTCTTCAGGGATCTTGGTGGAGCCCTCGGCATCGCCGAGATACGCCAGAGCCCAGTCGATGTGGTTGCCCTTAACGAATGCGCCACGCTGGGCACGGTCAAGGATGTTGTGGGCGTAGACAGCCCAGCGGTCTAGGGATTCGCGGGCGCGGATCATGCCGCTTCCTTTCGGGCCTGCGGGCGATAGCTCGCCCAGTCGAACGGCACCCAGCGCGAGGTCTCGGTGAGCCGGTCGAAGGTGCGTTCGCCGATGAACTCCTTGAACCCCTTCTTGTCCTGGTTCGTCAGGAAGATCGACGGCTTCATGTCCCGATAGCGGCGGTCCAGCACGTCGAACAGGATGGTTTGCTCGCCGTCCGTGCCGTACTGAACGCCGATTTCGTCGAGCACCAGCAGCGGAACCTCGGCGTAGATGTTCAAAACCTGCTGCTCGCTGCGCTCCGAGTCCTTGCGCCACGTGCCGCGAACGGCCCGAATGACGCCCATGCAGGTGACGTAGAGGCCGCAGTGATGGGGCATCAGGGCCTGCAGGATCGCGGTCGCCAGATGGCTCTTGCCCGTGCCTGGTAGGCCGGAAAAGATCAGGCTGCTGCCGCGCTTGGCGTTGGCTTCGAAGTCCTGCACGAACTCGGCAGCGATGCGCAAGGCGGCTTGCTGCTCGGCAGTGCTGGCGTTGAAGTTGTCCAGCGTGCGGCCGATGAAGCGCTGCGGGATGGCCGCCTCGCCGATTTGGAACTCGAGTTCTTGCCGTGCGCGCTCGGCCTTCTTCTCGGCTTCGGCTTGACGGTTCGCGGCCAAGCGTGCGTCTTCGCAATCGGGGCATGGCGTCCAAATCTCACGCTTGCCCATGTAGCGCATGCCGCTCGATTGGTAGGGGCCGTGCTCTGCGCATTCCATGTCACGGTCGCCAAGCGGCTCCTTGAGCGTGTAGACGGCCTCGGCGCCCTGAGCGACCCGAGCCACGAGGTTTGCCAGTTTGAAGTCTTCAGATGAGCGTTCCATCAGCGGTCACTCCTTCGCGGTAGTTAAAGTTCTGAAACCCGGTGTGTTTGCCGGTCGATTTCGAGGGGCGCTGGCCGTTCAGGCGCAAACACTCGGACTTGAGGTAGCTCGCCGGATCGGCTGGCTGTTGAACCACGGAACTCCGCACGGCATCGATGACGATGGCATCGCCGTAGTCCTTGCAGAGCTTTCCAACGAAGGAACCGCATTGGGCTTCCGGCATGCCAGCAGTGCGGAGCAATGACTTGCCTGCCGCCCAAAGCTCAGCCTTGGTCAGGTCCGAGGGTCTGACGGCATCGCCGTCCGTTCCGATAGGAACGGTATTAACCGTAGGTGTAGATGAAGAAGAAGATGTAGAGCCGTCACCAATGGGGGGCTTTGGTGCGACCTTTGGTGATTCATTGAAGCGTGTAGATTCACCCCGAACGGTGCGGACATACTCGTCCTTCACCATGCGGCTCGAGTACCAAACGGGGCCGGGTTGGATGGCGACAAGAGTGATGGGGTCGCCATCTTTGCGACCGCTGCGCGGCGTGTAGATGAACGCCTCTGCCACCGACTTGTCATCGCCCTTGAGAACACGCTTCTCGACTAGCTCCTTGATGAGCTTGATGGGCGCGTTGGCAGAGTTCGCCAGATCGGCCAGGGGCCACCGGACAAGGCCGTACTCATCCGAGTCATGAAGCACGCAAAGCACATCGACCCAGATGCCACGCGCGGCCGGCGAGCAGCGGCGCAGGTTGGCGTTATTCCGCCAGTCGGCGGGGTAGAACTGGAACGAAGGACGACGCACTAGATGCCCCCGAGCCGGATAGCCTGGCGCCGATGAAACGAAGCCTCCCCTGCCTTCTGGCCTTCAACCGGGTAGCAGTAGTGCCGCTGGTCGGTGCTGCGGTCGATGCGTTGGGGGCGAAGATGGGGGGTGATGGCGCTGGGCTGGCCTTGCCAAAAGAAGGCGCTGTTGGTCGATGCAGGGAGGTGCGCGGGCAGCAGGCCGGCCATGTCGTCCATGCCGTCTGCCATGTCTTGGGTAATGGTGGCGTTCATGCGACGGCCCTCATGTTCACGCGGCTCGCAGCCTTCTCGATCTTTGCGACGAGAGCGGCCTGCTGAGCGACCGAATCATTGAAGGCGCGCATCAGGTCGGCGACTTCATCACGAGGCTCGACCGGAACCGGCGTGCCGTAGCCAAGATCCGATGCGATGAAGTTCATGCCATCGTGGTAGCCCTTGGCGCGCGCAAGGCGCAGCACAAGAAGAACCTGCTCGGGCGACAGCTTGGCGGGACGGTCCTCGTTCATGCAGTCGAGCAACATGCGCTGCGCACTGTCCGGGGCCTTCTCAGGCCACAGGAGCGGGCCTACTTGCTTCGAGCCGCCTGCGGCTGTGATGCAGGCGATGAGCGCGTCATTTAGGGATTCCATCGAGAGCCTTTCCGAAGGGTTGCGAACTTTTCGTAAGCGTTCGCAAAGCTTTTTTTGGACAAAAAAATGAAGATCGATGCATGCAACAAATCTTCGAACTCGCCTCAGTCGCTCTCTTTGATCTGCTCGTTATCGCGAGCAATCGAGGGGCAACCTGCCACGTAGCAGAAGATCAGGAGGACGATGTAGAGGGCGAGGAAGAGGTAGGCCATGGCTCAATCTCGCGTGATGAAGTCGTGAATCAGGTACATACCCATGGCAAGCACGCAGGCTGCGCAAACGACGACGACAGCGAGAAGTTCATAGAAGTTCATCAATCACTCCTTGTCGTCAGGCTTCGTGAGCAAGAGGAAGAGGCCGTAGCCGGCCAAGCCGAGGCTGATGAGGCACAGGACGAAGATGAAGAAGTCCATGGCGGGTCAGTCCGCGTAGTCGTCGAGCAGAACGTCGATGACCACGTACAGCAGCACTGCAATGGCGACGAAGACAACGGCAATGGGGATGAGGTCGGCCATGGTTCAGGCCCTCGCCTTCGACTTGGCGCGGCGCTGAACGCGCTTGTGCAAGGTCAGCAGCTTGTTGCCGATCTCGAAAGACGGCTCCTTCGTGCGCTTGGTCGCCAGATCGCTGATAGTGGATTGGTGCGCCCCGGCGAAAGACGCGATCTGCGCCTGCGTCATGTCCGCAGCGCGGAGGTCTTGAAGGAGTTCGGGCCAGTTCATGACCGACATTATGGGCCGTCCCATATGGGGTGTCCCATTCATTGTTGCTATGGCAGCGCTAGGTTCCGCGCATGAAAACTATTGGCAACCGCGTTCGGGATCTTCGTAAGGCGAAAGGATTCGCCCGACAGAGTGATTTAGGGAAGCTCGTCGGCGTGGATCAGTCCGTCATCTCCGACATCGAGAACGGGGCCGGCTTCAAGGCTGACGTTTTGATGGCGTTATGCGAACACCTTGATACAACTGCAGAATATCTAATGCTCGGCGAGGATCAGGCGGGTGCGGGTGAGGCCGAAATACTTAGTCTGTTCCGAAAAACTAATGACGAAGGCCGCATTGCCATGATCGTTACTGCACGCGGGCTGCAAGCGGTTTACCCACGAGCGGAAAAGGTTTCCACACCTTTACAAAAGATGGGAGAAATGCCCATACGCGACGTAGTACGGACTGATACATTGGTTGCAAAACAAAGAAAACAAAAGCAGGTCGAGTACTCCATTTCAGGCACTTCGAAGCAGAAGGGCACGCAGGGTGACAAACGCACAACCACAGCCGATACCAATACAGAGCGACAACCATCAAAGCGTGGCAAACACGCTGCGTCTCCTGCTTCGACGAGCAGAGCGGGGCGAAATTGACGGCTTGATCTATCTAGCCTCCTGTGTGGAAGGAGAGGACAAGATCGGGCTCAGTGGCCGATACACAGACAACATGGCCGAGGCAGCCGCATCAGCCGCTGCTGGTTTCAACTGCCTTTTGGGGCACACGGTGTGCACCGAGAGGGGTGCTTCAGAGCTACCACGACGATTGAGAAAGGAAACGCGCCAATGATCAGATTTGCCACGCTGTCTCTAGCCGCAGCCGCATTGGTTAGCGGCTGCGCCCAGAACTTCCGGCTGTTGGAAGATGGGAAGGTTCACCACGGCGTGCTCCACCAGGCATCCAAGACAATCGAGGCGACGATTGACGGGGACCGCTACTCTGGCCCAGCATCCCAAGGGATGGCAGTCGGGTTCGGCCAGACGTTCTACAACGGCAGGATGGGCTTCGGAACAAGCACCGTAGCCAGCGGCCAGTGGCAAGCCCTACTAACCAACTCCCGCGGCAAGGTGATCCGCTGCCAGTTCCAAGCAGCTCTGGGCTCCGGCCAGGGTGTCTGCCAGGACAACAACGGGCGTAACTTCGATATGGTGATTGGCTCTATACCGGGCGATCCACCAAGCACCGCCAGCCGCCAATGCAACATTGACCCACTTGGCACAGGACGATGCGGAAGCTAGCCTAGCTAACGCCCTCCCCGCAAGCCGCCCACTGAGGCGGCTTTCCTTTGCCCTACACATAGCCTCGGCCTATCGAGCCTCGGATATGGTTCGAAATTATTGTGGCATTTCTATGGGTTGACCCATTGTTCATTTGTATGGGACGGCCCATACTTCATTCACTCGCCAACCAACCCGGAGCAGTGAATGCCAACCAAGAAGCCCTCCATCGAAAAGCCGCTGACGCCGCGGCTGCAAAACGAACTGACCATCTTCGCCGGCCTGATCGGCGGCACTGCGGCACAGGTGCTCAACGCCGACAACGGCGAGGTGTACACCATGCTCGTTGGCGAGGCCACGCACGCCTATGACGTGTTTCTCAAGGCTCATGGGGTGGCTTCGTCATGAGCGCACGTACCTTCAAGGCCGGCGAAACGGTCTACAGCCAACATGGCCAAGAAGCTGAGTTTGTCGCTCACTCTGGCGGAGAGTACATCGTTCGCCCGCTCTATGAGGACGACGAAGGACAGCAACCGGGCGACGTAGAGACGTGGCGCACGGTCTTCCGCACTCCGCCTGCACCCAAGCTCGACGCCGAGACTGCCGCGGCGGAGAAGCGCCGCGCTGAGTTGCAGCTTGAGGTGAGTGAACTGGAGGGCCAGAAGTACGCATTGGAGCGCGGCGAGAAGGAGCGACTGGAGCGCATCAAGCGCCACGACGAATTGGCCGACCTTGAGCGCTATCTGGCTGGCGAAATCACTCACTACGTCGCAACGCACACCTACTACCCGACCGTGGAAATCATCCCAGTGTCGGAGACGGTCGAGGACTACCACAGCAATGACGGCTACGGCCTTTTGCAACTCATGCCGCGCAAAGGGTGGGACAAGAAGATCCATTGGACCGTCACCTACCGGACGCGAGGCCGCTATGAAAACTCTCGCACGTGCATGGTTGTGCCGTGCTGCGGTGAGGAAGCAGCTCAGGCGAAGGCCGTAGAGATGGTGCAGGAGATGGTCGCGGCCTATCTCGGCAAGGAACGCAAGCAGCGGAGCTATGTCGATCAGCTTGTGAAGTGCTGCGAGCGCTTCGGCGTTGAGGTGCCGCAAGAGTTGACTGAGGGCATTGTGGTTTCGATGCGAGAAGCTACAGCCGCTCGGATCACTGAGCACCGGGCAAAGCTGCTGCAAGCCGAGGCTGAACTCGCAGCAATTATGGGGAGCGCATCGTGACCACCACCCGCCACGAACTGAGCCTAGAGCAAGAGGCCATCTATGACGGCCGCTTTCAGCCTCGCTTGCCGCCCCCGACTCGTGAAGAACTGGCGCAGGCACAGCGGATTCGTGAACTGCTTGGAGATTGCGCTGGGCTTACTTTGGAGCAAGCGAAATGAGCACAACACGCTTCGCCCCGCCACGACTCGGTGAAGGCCAGATTGAATATCTCTGGGCCACTGACTGCGTCGTGGACATCGTGTGCCATCTCGACTACGACGCTGCAGAAGACGCCGAGCCCTACGGCGACGCTCCTTACCCCGGCTCGCCCGAAAGCATCACCCTCGGCGCCGCATACGTTTGTGGTGTGGACATCCTGCCGCTGCTCTCCGAAAAGCAGATCAACGAAATCGAAGAAGCCGCCTTGATTGCAAGGAGCACATCGTGAACGCCTTCCCCAACATCGAGAGGCGCGACTCCGGCCCGACCTACTTAGACCGCACCTTCGACGCCGCAGACGACCAGTACCGCGACGACTACGACGCTGCCCTGCGCCGCCACCGCCGCGAGTTCAACGCCATGGAACTGGGCGACCTGTGCTGCGACAACGCGCTGCTGTCTGCTGTTCGCTCTGGCGATCCTGCGCTGGTCGGCAATGTGCTGCTCGGCATGTACGAAACGAAGCTGCGCGAACTGGCGGCTTGGGCTGCGGAGGCGTGACATGAACTTTCTCACCACGCCTTTGAGCTACACGCGCGACCAGCGCACCTCCCGCGATGTTTGCCGGGATGCCGTCGCCATCGAAGGCTTTGCAACCCGCAAGCCGATTCCTTCCTGGCAGCGCGTGATGTACGTGGTTGCCGCGTTCGCTCTGATCGTCATCTGGAGAACTGCATGACCCACCCCGAATACAAAGACGGCGCTTATCTGTTCTCTCCAGTGTCAGACAACCGCCCTGCCCGCTTCTGGCCGATCTGCGTTGTCCTTGCGCCGATCTTTGCCGCGGCTGTCGTTCACTTTTTCTTCCGAGGCTGACATGACCCGCTACCAAGTCTTCAAGCTGTTTTTTACCATCCGTCGCCACGACCTCGGCGTGATCGGCGCGGCCCGGATGGCTGCCCGCGAGGCAATGCGCGCTCTTCCGTTCTAAGGACCATCATGCAAAAGATTGCTACCGCCTTCGTGAAGGCCAAGAAAGCATTCAGCCCAGCGCTGAAGGACAAGACCAACCCCGCATTCCGCAGCAAGTACGCCGACCTGGGCGCGTGCCTTGAAGCGGTGAACGATGCCCTGCTGGAGAACGGGATTGCCGTCTACCAAGAGACGCACGACGACGCTACCGGCGTGACCGTCGAGACCGTGTTTCTGCACGAGTCGGGGGAAACGATCCGCAGCGGCAAATTCCACGTTCCAGCGTCCAAGCAAGACCCGCAAGGCTACGGCTCGGCCCTTACCTATGCGCGCCGCTACAGCCTCATGACGGCATGCGGCATAGCACCCGAGGACGACGACGCCAACGCAGCGACCGATGCGAAGCGAAAGCAGGACGCAAAGCCGCCAGCACCCGCCCTCGACATGAGCCCGAAGGCTCGTGCGCAGCGCATCACTGCGGGCGTGAAGGCGGGCGATGCAGCGGGCGCGGCCATCGTGTTGGCGAACGAGTCTGACAAGGCCCGGGACGCAATCTGGGCCTTCCTCGATGAGAAGACGCAGGACGAACTCACGTCCGCATGGCCGGAGGTGGAGGCATAACCGATGCCAGTACGCGACTACCGCGCCTATGCCCTGTCGCCCAAGGGCAAGGCCGCAAGAGCAAGGGCATACGCGCGGCGAGTCGCTATCGAGCGCGAGAACAAATCTCAGCCAGCACCTTTCAACACCGCACCACTGGTGCAGGCCCTGACAAATTGGAGAAACGCATGAACCTCTATATCGACATCGAAACCATTCCCGCCCAACGTCCTGACGTGCTGGAGGAAATCCGCGCCAACAAGCAGGCAGACCTCGACGCGGCTCTGGCAGCGATTGCCCCGCCCAGCAACTACAAGAAGCAGGAAACCATCGACGAATGGATGGCGAACGAGGCCCCAAAGGTCGTGGCCAAGCTCAAAGACGCATTCGAATCGGACGTTGACGACACCTATCGTCGGACCAGCTTCGACGGCGCTTTCGGCCAGGTCTGCGTGATCGGCTACGCGCTCGGTGACAGCCAGCCCGAATACGTCAAGGCCGACGATCTGACAGCGGCGAGCGAGGTGGCTCTGTTGCAGGCATTCTCCTGCGTGCTGACGGACCTCATCCCCCGGAGCGAGGAACTCTCGACCACGGTTGTCGGGCACAACGTCGCGGCCTTCGATCTGCGCTTTCTGGTGCAGCGCCACATCATCAACGGGGTTCGCCCGCATGGGGTCATCGCACGTGCCGCCCAAGCCAAGCCGTGGGAGCAAGAGAAGGTGTTCGACACCATGATCCAGTGGGGCGGCAGCGGAGCCAAGGCTGGCGGCAGTCTGGACAAGCTCTGCAAGGCTCTGTCAATCCCCTCTCCCAAAGGCGCAATCGACGGCTCGAAGGTCTGGGACTTTGTGAAGGCCGGCGAAATCGTGCAGGTCGCCGAGTACTGCGCGAAGGACGTTGCCGCTACCCGCGCCGTGCACAAGCGCATGACGTTCGCTGCCTGAGGAACCGCCATGACCGAATACCAACTGGCCGCAATGTCTCGAGTCGGCGAGCACGGCGAACCCATCTTCCGCGCTCCCTCTGTTGGGTGCCATGGGAAACCGACCGATACTGTCCTGTGGTCTGCCTATGCGGATGGCCGCGCTGACGAGCAGGAAGGTTTGCGCGGCCTGCTGTTCGACGCCTTCATGAACGGCCTCGCATGGATGCAAGCGAACGGCGACGAGCCCCCTTCATCTTGGGCGGAAGCGGCCGATTCCTACGTCGCGGGCGCATGCAACACGGACGGCCTCTGCACTTCCTGCAACGGCTCAGGCGAGAAGCAGTTCATGACGCAAGGCCACGGCCCGGACGACTACGAAGTGACCGGCAGTTGCAGCGAGTGCGGCGGGACTGGCGCTGTCCTCGTCGCTACTGGAGAGACATCGTGAGCGCGGCTTCTGTTGGATGCCTGGATGGCGAGCAGGCCATTCGTGATGCGCTTGCTGCTGGGCCTACGCCGGGGCCGTGGCGCGTCTTCAATCACTCGTGGAGTGACACGAGCATCTTGGCCGTTGACTTCGATCATGCGGTTTGCCTGCTCGACATCAACTATGCGACCGAAGAATCGCAAGAGGCCGACGAAGCGGTGATGGCTGCAAACGCCCGCCTGATCGCCGCCTGCAACCCCGAGACGATGCGCGCCCTTCTCGCCGAACTGGACACCCTGCGCGCATCACTCTCCACCAGTAAGCAGGCAGGAGCAGAGCCGGTGATGACGTGCCGCCACTCGAATCGCAGCGACTGCGCGCTATTTGGGATGGAGGATGCCGCGCAAACGAAGACCGCACGCCCCTCACGCGAGTGGTACGCCGCGAAGATTCAGGAAACGCTCGACGACGATTTCGCTATCGGTTCCGTTGCGCCCCAGACCGACGCCGAATTGCAAGCGCTGGAGCGTGAGCACATGGGTGACCCGGACAAAAAGACGGGCATTTACTCGCCGAACCACCGCATTGGTTGGTGGCTGTCCGCCGCGCTCGAAGACCCGAATACATGTGAGGAAATGAAGTCTGACATCCGCGACTGGTTTGCGTCAATTGGCACCATCGCCACATCCGCTGTGGCGGATGCGCGCTTGCAATGGCTGCACAGTCCCGCATCCGGGAACGTTGACGGGTGGGAATGGGGCATTTTCAAGGTCAAGTGGGGCAGCCGCGAAGGCGAGCACCAAATACGGCATACCTTTGCGGATTTCTCCGACCTTGACGAAGCAATGGCCGCGTCGGGTGCCGTCCTCGCATCGCGCGAGGAAGCACCAGCCACCCCTGCCGCCGCAACACCGGCAGCGCCGGGTGAGGCAGATGCTGCGAAAAAATTGTGGGAAACAATAAAGATTCTTGGCTTGAGCAATGAAAAACTTGCGCTGCAAGCAATTACCGCCGCCCTCTCCCACCTCGCGCCCGTGGCAGCGCCTGCCTCAGTCCCGCAGGCCATTGAGCAACTGGTGAGTGCCCTTACCGGGTCGAAAGGCTGGCTGCGTGATTACGCCCGAGGCGTGATCGAGGATGCGATTGATCGCAGGCACTTGGACGTGGCAGCGCCTGCGCCAGCTTCGGAAGCGGTGGCGTGGAGTGGGTGGGCTTGCCAGTACCCCGGCAAGTTGCCTCGGCTGTACGGCGCAAAAGAAATCGCCGAGGTAAATTGCGACCGCGAGAACGGTGATTGCATGCTGCTCCTCGCCACCCACCCCCCAATTAAACAGGAGCAACCCGCATGCATCAATGGCACGCTGAATACCTCGCAGCAGCTGCTCGATGCCGCCTGGCTGGGCGCTACGCAGAAGCCCGCAGATGGCTCTCCAGAGCGCGTGGGGCAAGACTCACATACCCAGGAGGGCGGCTCCCCTGAGCTTTCCGATGCGGTGGCGGCACAGAGGAAGTGGGTCGATGGGCATAACGAGCGCGTCACCACACACATGAGCGCATCGGGGTTTGTGCACCCACCACTGCCGGTCCACCACGATTCCGCCGCAGGCCAAAACCTATTCACGGCAGAAGAGATGTACGAGTACGCAGAAGACGCATTTGCGCATCAAGCCAAATTCGCCACCCCCACCCCAGGCGATAGCGCCGATGCGCCCGTGCAGCAGGCGGGGGAGATTACAGACGCGATGGTCGACGCCTACCTTTCCGCCCAGCGCCGGACTGTGGAAGAGGCCGACAAGTTCGGACGGCCGAATGTCGGCGGACTCCATACCAACACAGTGCGCGAAGCGTGCCGCAATGGGCTCCGCGCCGCACTCAAGGGCGAGCAGCCTGCACAGCCCTCTGGCAGCGAGCGGGGGGAGGTGTGATGGACGGCGAATTGCACCAGAACCAACTCGCGCCCGAGGCCAACAAATTCCACGTCGGCAACGGCGACGACGGCAAACACTACTGGCTCACGCCGCATTCGCTCTACCAGAGCCTAGACGAGGAATTCTCTTTCGACTTCGACCCGTGCCCGTTCCCCAAGCCCGAGGATTTCGACGGCCTGACCTGCGAATGGGGTCAGTCGAGCTACGTCAACCCGCCCTTCGGATCCATCATGCACGAGGGCAAGAAAAAAGGCCCGACCGCTTGGGCACGTAAGGCAATTGCCGAGCAGAAGAAGGGGAAGCGCGTTGTGCTGGTCTACCCGATGGACAAGTGGGTGCTGATGCTGCTCGCGGCCGGCGCCAAGGTTCGGAATCTCGGCGATGTGCGTTGGGTCGCCACGGAAGACGGAACCACCGGCAAAGGCACAGGACGGCACATTGCGTGCTTCGTGCTAGAGCCATCTGGCAGCAATCAGGAGCAACAAGCATGACCACCCCGAAGCTGCCCGAGGGCTTGGAGCCCGTTGCGTGGCAATACGTCAGCGAAGACCCGCTCGATGGCGGCCAATTGATGCTGTCCGAGGAAAAGCCGAATCGGCGCGCGCTGTGGCCCCTCGTCCGCCTCTCCGACGCACAAGCAGCCCTCCAAGCGCTAGCGGCAGAGAAGGATGCGGAGATTGCAGCGCTGAGGGAGGCGCTCGCCAGTGTGAAGAACGCAGGAGCGCCGCTCGCCAACATCGCATTCAACCTGGCGCAGCAATCGGGGCGGGTGCTGGACAAGCGCGAATGCGTTCTCTTCGACAAGTGCTGCAAGCATTGGGACGCTGCAATCGACTCCGCCCTACTGGCAGAGAAGGAGGCAAAGTGATCGAACTCGCCACACCTGAAGAGCAAGACCCGCGCCGGGACCAGCCGATCAAGCGCTGCGCATCCGACAGCGACGGCGATTGCACCCACCCATCATGCCCGCAGAACCGCGACAACGAGCCCACGCGCAGTGGCCGTTCTTGCCCGCTGTGGACCGAACCGGAGTACTCATGACAAACCTCCCCCCTGATCTTGAGGCGCTGATGCCGGAGCCCTTGGCCCTTGTCGCCCAATTCTGCGGCACATGGCGCGAGTCCGAAAGCGTGCACTCGGAGCCTGTTTTCTCCGCCAACCAAGTGCGCTCCACCATCGCGGCAATGATCGAGGCCCTCTGCGCTCGCGTCAAGGCTGCCGACGACAAGGCCATGGAAGGCGATTACATGCTCGACAGCAATGATTGCATTGAGGTGCTGCGCGGGACATGGTCGTGGGGCAAGGATGCCGCCTCTACCGGGCGGGGAGAGGGGGGAGAGGGAGCATGAGCCACCAATCACTTATGGACCGGGCCATGCGCCTGACCGTCGCACTCGAAAAGCTCAAGGAGCGACAAGACGTTCTGCGCGAGAAGGCTGGTCAGTGGACCTCCGCTGCGCTGGCTGGCGGCGACGTGGCGAACATGGCGCATTCGTCGCTGGAGAGTCTGCTGTTCATGGCTGATCGGTTGAACCGCATCGTAGATGAGAGCATCGAGGCTATCGAGGGCAAGGAATGATGAAAGTCACACTCACCGCATGGGCGGCCCGGCACTTCGAGCATCCGCCAGTCGAGAACACTCTGCGCATTTGGGCGCGGCAGGGGCGGATAGTCCCTACGCCAATCAAGATCGGGCGCACCTACTATGTCGAACCGAACGCCCAACACATCACCGAGGTTGTCCAATCCGGCAACCTTCTTTCCAGACTGCGAGCAGCGTAATGGCAGCACGTCCACGAGCCCGGCCGCGCCGGGAATGGCCCACCGGCCTACATGAGTCACGGCCGGGGTATTTCGTCTGGTTCAACCCGGTCGCAAAGAAGTACGTCGCCATCGGACGGGTGACGCTGGCCGACGCTCGGCTCCAAGCCATCGAGGCCAATCTGTGGGCATCCGAGCAACTTGGCAAAGCTCGCCTGATCGACCGGCTGCAACAGAAGGACAAGACAGTTCGGGAATGGCTCAAGGAGTGGATCGGAGAGTTGACCCTTGCCGAGAACACCCTGAAAAGCTACAGGTCGAAGTCGAAGGCCATCAACGAAGAGATGGGCGACCTTGCACTGGGCCGGTTGACCGTGAAGGACACAGCCAAGGCGCTGGACGAAATCAAGAAAAAGCGCGGGGCACCCACGGCGCAGGTAGCCCGGTCAGTCCTGATTTCAGCCTTTGGCAACGCGATCACCAAGGGGCACATGGAAACCAACCCGGCCTTGGTGACTGAGGCGAAGAAGACGACCGTTGCCCGCCAGCGCTTCACGGCCGCCATCTTTGAGAAGGTCTGGGCGGGCCTGCAAGATGGGCCGCCGTGGCTCCGCAATGCAACGCTGCTTGCGATGATCACGGGGTTGCGCCGCGAAGACATTGCCGGGCTGAAGTTCACCGATGTGGCGGATGACTATCTGCTGGTTGCGCCGAAGAAATCACAGGGCATGGTGAAGATCGCCATCCCGCTGGCGCTCTACTCGGAGGCGATGAAGATGAGCCTGAAGGATGCCATCGCTGTGTGCCGTCGAACCGGCGTCGTCAGCCAGTACATGGTCCACCAGACGGAGCACACGGGCCGAAGCTCGCCGGGCCAGAGAATATCCCTCAGCACCGTCACCATGCGGTTCTCTGAATACGTCGCGAAGGCGCTGGGCGACGGCGAGAATCTGCCGACCTTCCATGAGCTGCGCAGCCTCTGCAAGCGCTCGTACCAGGCGCAGGGCGGCGTGGACACCAAGGCGCTGCTCGGCCACTTGGCAGACAGTTCCGCGGACCTCTACGAAAACAATCGCGGGGCCGAGTTCAAGAAGGTGAAAATCGGCTGAGTTCCTACCGATGTTTGATCGAATTCCTACCGCCTCTAGCATCCATGCGGTTTTCAAGGCGATCCGAAATACTGCCCGAGAATATCATCTAAAACAGGCTAAGTCGTTGATTTTGTTGATGAAACGGCTAATTTCCATGGCTCAACCAACAAGCCCAAACAATGCATTGCGACTCAATGAAATCAAACACTTACGTGCGCATTCCTACCGCACGAATCTGAGGCCCACCGGCCTCCCCCTGGCGCGGGCTGCGCGTCGGTATATCTGAAAAAGGAATGGATTTCTTATGAGCCACCACAGTAGCAAACCGAACCCTGAACTCAGCGAGGCCATGCGCAAGCTGCTGGGTGAGTACCCGAACGGGCGCATGAACGCCGATGACTCCGGCGCCGTTGCGATGCAGGTCGGCGTTGAAGAGGGGCGCGTCGTCCTTCGCTTCCCGAAACCTGTCGCGTGGATGGGCATGACTGGCGACGAGGCGATGGGCTTGGCCCAACTCCTGATGAAACACGCCCGAGCCGCTGGCATCACCGCCCCTGTCGTTCTGAGGATCGGCGAATGAGCAAGACCCACAAGCCCATTCTCTGCCTCGATTTCGACGGTGTTATCCACAGCTACACCAGCCGCTGGCAAGGTGCTGACGTTATCCCTGACGGGCCGGTTGACGGCGCGATCGCCTTCATGCTGGGTGCGTTGCACCGCTTCGACGTGGTGATCTTCAGCAGCCGCAGCAATCAACCGGGCGGCCTCAAGGCAATGCAACGCTGGCTGAAGGAGCACGCCGGCGCCTGCTGGTGGGAATCCCCGGCTGGCCCCGGCCTGGAAGACGTGCGCTTCGTGACCGAGAAGCCTCCAGCTCTGGTCACAATCGATGACCGCGCAATCACCTTCACCGGGGCGTGGCCCTCTCTTGAGAGCATCGCAGCGTTCAAGCCATGGAACAAGCCCTGACCGCCCCACCCCAACCAACCCAGCAGGAGACAGAGGGATGAAATCGGATCGTGAATTGCTGGAGGCTGCGGCGAAGGCTGCGGGGATCGATGGCTGGTGGTCTGGCAATGACCTGTGCTTCGGCTTCAATGGGAACAAGAATGTGCCAGTGCCTTGGCGCCCGTTGACCGATGACGGCGATGCTCTGAGGCTGGCGGTGAAGCTGGAAATCGACACCTTTACCGGCACGGGCTACAGAATGTGCGAAACCGACCTCGGCGTGACTTCGGAGCCCATTGGCACAGACCCCATGGCTGCAACCCGCCGAGCCATCGTCCGCGCAGCCGCTGCAATGGCTGGCTAACCCTCCCCTCTCCCTCTACAGACGATAGGATAGAGACATGACCACCGCCATAATCGCCAGCCAGCTAACGCCCGAGTTGGAGCGCATCTACTTCGATGCCCTGCGCCATTGCGATAAGTACGGGATCGAAGGCGAGAACGGCCTGAGGCAAGTGATGGGGGCGCTCGCGCACAGGGCGTTTCTGGAGGCCATCGAACGCTTCATCAAAATGAAGCGCCAGATCACGGCCTTGCACATGCCACAGTACAGGCTTTATGCGGACGGCCAGTTCGAGTGCATCCCGCAAAAACTATCGCCCAAAGAGCAGGAAATCATGGACCAACTAGACGAACTGATCGAGATCGCGTGGCAGCGCTACAGCCCGCCCCAGGCGGCCGGCCTCACCAAAGCCCAGCGGGAGTATCTCGCCCAGTTCATGCCGAAGAAGTTCGACAACACGAAGCCGTTCCAGCCGGAAGAGATTTTGCCGAGGGCGTAGGGCTACGCGGCGCCCTTGATCTTTTCGACCGTACGCAGCCCACCCAAGCCGAGCATACCGAGCAGCAGCGGCCACAGTTCGGAAGTCTCGATCACCGGCAGTTCGACGGGATGACCCAGCGCCTGAGCGATCATGAACAGCGCCGGGCCGCCGATGAACTTGAAGCCAACGGCCAAGCCGCAGATCCAGCCCACAAATGGCCTCCACCCCGAGACAAACAGGCGCGTGCTGGCTGCTTCGATCTTGTTGGTTTCGGATTGAGCGGTCGCAATCGCCACGTCCGCATTGATCTGGGCAAGGTCGCCCTGCTGGGCCAACTTGATCATTTCCAACTTGGCTGCGTCGGCCGCGCCCTTGTCGGGAAGGATCTTGTCGAGCAGTTGGGAAAAGACGGGGATGAGGGAAAGTAGTGCGCCCATGGTCAGGCTCCTTGTAGGTTGGATGCGATGCGCTTCGACCAGCCACGACCGAACATCCCCCAAGTGGGAAGGCCGGTCATGAATTCGAGGCGCACACCGCTGTACATCGCTGCGGCGCGGTCGCCGTTCAGCATCGCTACTGCTGCCAGAGTCATTGGGCCGAGAGCGCCGTCTACAGTCGTCCCAGCCACGCGCTGCAGCCACTTCACGGCCTGCCCTGGCCCGCTGTTCACGGCGGCGTCAAAGACGTGGAATCGGAGAGCCTCGGGCAGTTGATCGGCCTTGATGGCGTCCCAATACTGTTTGCGATAAATGGCCTTCGCCGTCTCCCGCGGCAGATCGCGCATGGAGCCGTCATAGCCGTTTGCTCGGGCAACGTTCTTCGTGACGCCGAACATGGTTTCCCCTCCGGGGTCTGAGGGGTAGTTTGCGTATCCACCTTCGTGGCCGATCATCTTGTCGAAAGCCTGTTCGAAGTTCATCGCGCCGCCTTTCTGTCTGCCTCGATCGTCTCCACGCGAAACCGCAGGATTGCGATCTCGCCGGAAAGGGTCATGGTTTGACTGTTGCCAGAGTTGACCGTGACCTTCAGATCCTTGATCTGATCCTTCATCTCCTTGAGCGTCTCGCCTTGATTGCCGATCTGGTTGTAGAGGCCATAACCACCAGAGACGAGGACTGCGGCCACTGTCAATAACCACGTCAGGGAAACGCGGGCATCGATGAAGCGGGGGATGTTGCGCGGAAGGTCGCCGGGCTGGGTGTCTTGGCTCACTGGCGAGCCTCCAGTGCAGCAACCTTTGCCTCAAGCTGCTGGATCGCATGCAGCGCGGCATAAAGCAGCGCCTGCTGGTTCGGCGCCTTCCACGTGCCGCCTTCTTGGAGCCACGCCGAGTCGATGGCCTCGAGATCCTGAGCAATGACGCCGAGCCGATGCAGGCGTCCGTCATCAACCGGCATTTCGGTCACGTCTTGCCGGAAGCGGAACTGCTTGAAGTCGATCTGCGCGATCTTCGAAAGCGAGTCTTCGGTGGTCGGAACGATGCCGGTTTTCAGGCGCTGGTCGGATGGCGTCACGCCCCATGACACGGCGCCGAAGCCGGAAATGTTCACGTACAGGCCGCTGCTGCTGATGTTGCCGAGTGAAAGCGCGGCGCCCTCCTTCTTGAGATAGGCGCCTTCCGTGTACGCGAGAGACACGAAGCCGGGACTGTTGGTGAAGCTTGCAAGGTCGGTCGGCTTGCCTTGGACCCTGTCCCAGATGACATACGCCGATTGTGGGATGCCATCAACCGAGGAGTAAACGTAATTGTTCACACCGTCCCAGGTCATCGTCATCGCGTTCCCTGTAGTCCGGCGAACAAATTCCGCCGCGGCAATGCCTCCAACGGTCGCAGAATTCCCGGCAACATTGATGGGCCACGTCACCCCGTAGTCGGTCGCATCGATCTGCAGACGCAGTTGGGTCGAAGCACTCCAGCCGATTTTCACGGTGTTGGCGAGTTGGGAGGTGCCCGTTCCCTGCTGCACAGGGGTGTAGCCCAATGCCGCGGCAATCGCTCCTGCCGTGTATCCCGCGCCATCCCTGAGCTTGGCGATGAACGACGCCAACAGGTTCATGTTGTTGTCGATGGTCGACGGGGCGTCCGTTGTCCCGTCTGCTGCATTGGATGCCGGGGTTTGGGACAGACTGGCAATGTCCGTGTAGAGGGGCATATGAATCTCCGGCGTCTCTCGACGTTAGGTAAAATGCGCGACCGCCTTCTGCGGTCATGAATGGAGCCGAATGCATTTCGACCCGATTTTTCTGGGATGGCTCGGCGCAATCGCCGTGCTTGCCATCATCAATCACTTACGGGGAAAGTAGCCCTCCCCCTGCGGCTAGGCCCGGCAGCAGCAGTGCTGGTGCAAATGGCGGTTTTTCTACAGGTGCGAGCAGGCCGGGCACAACGTTTTGCGCTTGGCGCTGCGAGATGCTGATGCTCAGATTGCGCAGCGGGTCGGAAACTGCAGCCTGGCCGAACGGAATCCGCCCCGCCAGGCTGCCCAACATGTCCATGCCGCGACCGAGAATCAATGCGCCGCTGTTGCTGTTGTTCACTGCCGAGCCCACCGGCTGGGACTGCATGAGGCTGGCAACCCGGCCAGTAGCGCGCAAGCCCGACACCTCCTGAGGCGAGAAGAACAGACGCAGCTTTTCGTCGCCGATCTTGTTCAAAGCCGCATTCAGGGCCGATTGCGACACCTTGCCGGTTTCGTCGCTCGCACCGCTGAGGGCCTGCTTCTTGATGTAGGTGGCGAGAGTGTTCCGGATGGTTTCGATGCCCTGCGGCCCAACCTCTCGAGCCACCGAGCGGGCGTCATTCACTGTCCCGTTCAAGATGAACGACTGAGCGAGCTTCTCCGGGTCGGCCGTGCGGGCGTCGGCCAACGCACTGCGGACGAGGGGCGAGCTTTCCTGATAGCGATACTTCGCCGCGGTTGCTGCCCGAGCACGGTCCACGGCGTCAATTGCGGCGCCTGGCTGTGCGTCAGCATTGCGCATCGCATTAGCCAGGCCCTGCGTCACTGGCGCATTGCCAAAGTCCACGCCCCGGGCATTTGTGATGGGCCGGACGCCTACCGAGTCGAGACCATTGATAACAGACCGCGCCGCGGCAGCCTCGTTGCCGCCCTTTGCCAACTCGGCGGAAAGCAGAGAGCGCAGGTTTTTATAGTGCTGCGGAGTGAACGGCTGTTGACCGCTTTGGAAGGCCGCCATGTAGTCCGTGATCGGCTTCGGAAGAAACCCAAGTAGCGCATCGTCAGAGGCCCGCGCGATCCCGGCGTGCAAGCCCTCGTTTGAGATTTGGGCCTTGTAGCCGGGCGAATTCTTGGCGAGATCCCATGCGCCCTGCTCCACCGAGCCCAGCGCGGCGTTGGTGCTCTGCACGCGATCCTGCACCAGCCGGCCAGCGGTGATCGGGAGCGTTTCCGAGCGCGCGCCTGCGTCGTTCAGGTTGCGGATCAAGGTCGCGTTGTTCTGGTTCTGCATCATCGGCAGGCCGTGCAGCTCGCCGTCTGCACTGTTGGCCGCCATCTTGGCAAGGTTCTGCTCGCGCGTGATCTGCACAGGGTTCTGCGAGATCATGCCGCGCGTCGGCTGCACGCCAGTCGCGCGGAAGTCGGCGAGGCGGGACACTGCAGCGGGGTCGAGCTCGCGGCCGGAGCGCAGCGCATCGGACATTTCAGCGCGCAATGAGCGGCGCACGGCCTCAGGCAACTGGCTGTAGTCCGTCCCGGCGCGCTGCATGATGGTCGATAGCTGCACGTCCATCTGCTGAGGGGTCATGGCCGGGGTCAGGGCACGGCGTGCGGCGCCGATCAGTGGCTGTACGGCACCAGGGAGCATGCCTGCGCCAACGCCGCCAAGCAACGCCGCCCCGGCTTGCTGCCATGGTCCGCCGCCAGCTTCACGCGATGCGCCGCCAGCAAGGCCGGCGCCCGCTGCGGACGACAGTTGCTGCACAGGGTTGGCGGCAAGTCCGGTCATGACCGTTCCGACCATGCCGGGGATTTCTGCGCCGAGCCTGGACGCGCCGCCGAGAGCACCCGCACCCGCCACGAGCCGCGAAGCATCGCCAATCACGCGCTCATTCGCGGTTTCAGGCGAAGGCAGACCAATTTTGTCGGCCAGTCGAGTGGCGAGCACGCTAGCGGGGGCGGTTTTCCCAGTCATGCCAGTGGCACGGTCGGTCAGGTATCGCAACGGCTCGGAGATGACTTGCACACCCTGTGCAACGCCCTCCAATCCATAGCGCGCGGTTAGTCCGAGTTGCCGCGGAATGCTGTTGATCGTCTTGCCAGCGGAAACGGCTGCAGGCTCATCCAACACTTCGTAGCGACCCTTCGGCGCGTCGTCCAGGACTTCGTAGGCCATTTACTCTTCCTTCCACTGAAGGCCGTTGGACACCAGAACCTTGCCGGTCGTGGTGTCGCGGATGCGCTGGCCCCTGTTCGACGCATTGGGCGTGGGCAGCGCGTCGAGCACCTTTGACGGCTTGATGGGGTTCGGCGCAGTAGCATCGGAGGCGACATCCGAATATTTGCGCTGCAACTCCATCAGCGTGCCAAGCGCAGCCTTGCGGGCCTCGACGGGCAGCGTGCGATCGCCAACACGCCCGGCCATGGTTTGATAGTTGATAACGTCCGCATTCGATTGCGGGCCTTCCATGCGTGGGACATTGGACACGAGCCAGCCGCTGAGTGCCTCGAGCTGTTGCGCCTTCGTGCCGCCCTTCAGTGGCTGGCCTACGAAGTTGGCCGCCGCGTCTACGAGCGAGCCAACACCGCTCGCTGTCGGGCCTTGGTCGAGCAACTGAGAGGCGAGATTTGAAATCTGCGACACCTGCCCCGCACGCTTCCCCTCTGCCGTCTTGCCGGTATCGCGGACCACATCAGCCTTTGCCGTATCCACCATGCGCGCTTCATTCGCCTTGTTTTGGGCTTGCTCAGTCGGCGAAAGCTCAACGACATTGCCGGACGGCTGGCGAGCATTCACCGCCCCCCGAGTCATCACCTGAGCGACGTAGCTCTGCGTCTCGGGCGGGAGCTTTTTGAAGTCACCACCCGACGCAAGCCATGCATCAGCGTTGCCTGGCCCCCAGTTGTAGGCGATGGCCGCGAGCGTCGGGTTTTGGTAGCGTTCGTTCATCGCCTTCCAGTATTCCTGCCCAACACGAGTGCGCTCCGCTTCCGTGCCGTCCTTGGCTGGCGCCACACCGAAGCCCGGCGCAGCGTTGGTGCCGGGCATGACTTGCATGAGCCCTCGCGCACCCTTCGGGCTGACTGCGTTTGGATTGCCGCCGCTTTCGGTGGTGACGATGGCGCGCAGGAGCGGGTCTGTCGGCATCTGGGCCGGCTGCGAGCCGCCGAACATGTCGAGCCGCGAGCGGACGACTTTCCTGCCGTCCGCGTCGAGCGTGGGCGTTCCCTCTTGAAAGCGAGCCGCTTCTTCCGCTTTGGCGCGCTCTGTTGGCCTGACCAATGCGGCTTGCGCTTCCGGCGCCCCCCTCATGACGTTCGTGACACCGTCCGGGCCGACAGTGAGCCCCTTGGATGGGTCGCCCATGAATTCTCGCGAGCCATCCGCCTTCACGACCCACCCCGGCTGTTGAGCAGTGCCAATGTTCTCCAGTTCCCACTGCTTGGTGAGATCCTGGCCACCCATCATCTTGTAGCGGGTGATCGCGGCCAGCGGCACGCCCTTGAGACTGCCGGGCTGCACTCCTGCCCCCATGTTTGCCGGAACTCCACCAGATGCGGCGCCGGGCTGCGGCGATCCACCCCAGCCAAATAGCGAATTGGGGGCGTCTGCCAGAGCATTTGCGCGGGCGGCCTGCGCTTGTCGGAGTTGCACTTGGCTCGCGTTCTCGTCCACTTGCGACTGCAGCAATTTCATCTTCAGCGCGTTCTGCTGCTGGGCGGTCATGCCCTGCATCGCCATTTGCACGCGCTGGCCCACGTTCATGGGCGTGGTGGATGGGCCACCAGCAGCGAGCAAGCCGATGCCCATCTGCGCTTCTGGCGTCTGGAGAAAATCGAGGATGCCCATGTTCATTCCTTAGAAAGTGCCGGCCGCGCCAGCGCTAGCAGCACCACCAGGCGCACCAGAGCTCGGGCCTTCGGCTTCACCAGGCGCGCCGCCCATCAAGCCGCTCGTGTACATCCATGCGTTGGGATTCGCGTTCGGATCGACGTAGGGGTTCGTGGTCGCGCGGCCGTAGTAGTTGTTCGGGTCCGACCCGCCATTGGCGAAGTACGCGCTCATGTCGCGGTACTGCTGCGTGCCAGGCTTGGGCATTTCCATGCCGTACTGGAACGTGCCGTACTTGCCGCTGCCCATCAGACCCTGAGGCCCGCCCTGGCCGGTGTAGTTCATGCCGCTGACGACGCCGTTTTGGTTGACGAACGATCCGTTGTCGGCGTTCTGTGCGACCTGTGGCGTGTTCTGCATCGGCGATGCGTTGTTGGCACCGCTGGCCATATTCGCAAGCAGGCCCTTGATGTTGTCGTTGCCGGCGAAGTTGAAGGCGTTCGGGCGCACGTTCTGCCTCGATCGATCGAACCCCACTTGCTGCCCGCTGATCTGGCCGAGCAGATCAGGAACGAGCGCGCGCATGTAGGCGCTCTGGTTGCCTTGGTTGTTGTAGGCCTGGTTCTGGGCGTTGCTGAACGGCTGTGCGGTGTAGGCGTTTTGCAGCGCTTGACCTTGCATCAGGTTGTTCATGATCCACGGCTGTGCCGCGGCCCACGGCTCTTTGCTCTGCGTCTGCGAGCCCGCACCACCGCCAGAGCCTCCGCCCTTGTCGGAAAGAGCGCTACCCACGACGCCCACCGCGGCGCCTGCGACTGCGCCCCAACTCATGCTGCCACCTCGATTTGCTTCATGCTTTGCTCCTGCAGCCGGAACTGCTCGTACTCTTCAAACGTTTTGGCGATCACCTCGGCTTCGATCTTGTCGAGGTCGGTTTCATTGGTGGGGTTGAGATGCATGGTTGTCCAGACAACATCCGTCAGCGCGCGCACGGCACGCTTGGTCCCCGCTGCGGAAACCATCGTCATCGGCCCGCGCAGGCGCTCTAGGCCGCCCTCTTCGGTGATGACAAGCACCTCGCCCATGGAAAGCACGTTGCCGTGCGCGTGCTTGTGGATCTTCCCGGCGATCAATGTGCCGGCCGGGATGAAAATGGTTCGGATGTAGAGGCCAGGAGCGAACGTGTGTTGCAGCGGGCAATCCACCTCAGGCAAGTCGCCAATGGCCTCTTGCAGCTCGAATAGCTGTTTGCGGATGCCGCCATACAGCGCGCCCTGAACCTTGGCGTCCTCGACGGCCAACTCCCGCTTGCCGTGCATGTCGCCCGAGCGGAATGGGATGATGTTCGTCATCAGCCGTAACTCTGATCGTCAGAGTAGCCGTTTTGCTGGAACGTGTTGCCGTAGCCATTGGCCGCGGCGTTGCTGTTCAAGCTCGATGCGGTGTTGCCGTTCTGGCGGTTCCACCAACCCATTGCGGCCTGACCGAGTTGAGCTCCGCCAAGCGCCGAGGTAAGCGGGCTGCTCGACGAACCCATGTTGCTGGTCGTCGTGCCGTAGCCCTGCCCCATGCTGTTGGCTTGATTGGAGAACTGCGACCAGTAGTTGAGCGGGGTGTTCTGGATGTTGTTCGCGTTGGTCAGGTCGTTGGAGTTGTACCCGGACAGCGTCCCCAGCAGGCCAACCCCGGTCGTGAGGTTGTTCATGTTCTGGGAGTAGGCGTCGTTGTACAGGTTGCGGTTGAACTCGTTGTCCCAGCGGTACATGCCTTGCTGGTTGTTGTAGTCCTGCATCCGCATGCTGTTGGACACATCGCCGAGAGAGCCCTGCAGGTTCTTCTGGGCGTTTTCGTTCATCTGCTGAACACCGGCATTCCCGAAGGAGCCGGACCGGACCATCGCCGAGTTGTAGGCGGGCTGGGTGGTCAGGTTGTAGTTTCGAACAAGGTCGCCTTGCGCCCTGTCGATGGTCTGCTGAAGGTAAGGATTTTCCTTCGCAAGATACGGATTCGTGTAGTCGTCAGCCATGTTTGCTCCAGCGCATCACTGCGTTAGGTTTCAATTCCCCGTGAGGTAGCGGCACTCCCTGAGCGTCCCTGGCGATCCGCCAACCTCACACATCCAGCCGGCCAAAATGTATTTGCTGCCCGCTGTCCCGGCCTCTACGGGGGCACTGTTCCTGATGAAATCGCCCTGCGTGAACGTCCCTGTCGTCGGCACAGAACTCGCCACGAAATCACTGCCCGCAACCCGTCCATCAGCCAGCAGATTTACCTTCTGCGCAATCGCCCGGAAGATCTGAGCGAGTGCGTAGTTGAGGTCACGTCCATACGCACTGTCCGGGCCAATCGGCAGTTGTGGATTTTCGATCAGTTTCATCGTTTTCCTACCGGAATCGGCTTGGCATCGAATGCATATTCTTTGTGGTCGCCGGTAAAGTCGAAGCGGATACGGTGAAAACGCCCCGATTGCCGGAGGTCGAACTTGCCATCGTTGATTGCATTCGTCGGGCCGGTGACGAGTGCATCACCCTCGTTCATCTTGAAATAGCCGGTCGCCGTGGCGGTGGTTGGCGACTTCTCGAATCGAATCCGGGCGCGCTCCAGCATGGTCACGGCATCGTCGTCACCCATGTCCCCGGTGGTGAAGCTCGACGCGCCCGTGGCGCCACTCAGCGCGACGAGTTGATGGGAGGTGTTGAAGTAGGCCGAAACCACTCCACCAGCAAGCCAGAACTGCGAATCCAGCGGAATGCTGGGCAGTGCGTCGATGGTCGCCGCATACGCATCCAGCCCGTCAATGGTGACGTTCGGGGCGATGTAGTTGATTGCCGCTTCCACACTGAGGTCGTTGCGGCCCCATTGCTTCTTGCCCACATGGTAGACCAGCGTGAGGTCGCAGGCGCCCGTCGAGTTGAGCGACGGGAAAAACACTCGGACAAGATTGTTCTGCTTGTCGTAATTGGCTTTGGCCCGGTAGCGGTAGGCAGGACTCGAGTTGTCCAGGAACCATTGCCTCACGACACCCGTGCCGATTGGCACAGGACGCACGCCATCGAACAGCCAGAAGTTGTCGTTCGACACGATGAAGTGCGCGCCGCCGATGTCGCAGATGGCTTCCGGGCCGACTGCGCCGGCATCTCCACCGGGAACGAGGTTCCATTGCCACACCACCGGAGAGCCGGCGAAGCTGCCGACGAAGATGCCGCGGTTCTTGTAGGCGATCACGTAGTCCCCGAGCGGCAAGGCAGCCTGAATAGCCCCTTCGACCGCAACCAGGCGCCCCGTGTTCGCCAGCGTCGAGACATTGGGCGTCCAGTCGGTCTGGTCGCCCTGTGCACAGTTCCACCACCGGTCCGGCGACTGGCCGTAGGTGCCTTCGTTGGTATTGAAGGCCAAGACGAAGTTGTTTGACGCGCTGACGACGATCTTTGCCTTGGGGGCGCCAGCAATCGCTGCGAACGAGCCCGAAGCCGACGATTGCATGTCATCGGAGAGGTTCGTTGCAATCGTGGTATCGCCGAACTGGCAGAACGACCAGCGGGATTCCGTGGAGCCCGTGTAGGTGCCGGCGCTGCGGTCCGTCCACACAGCCCCGTTTAGCTCGTAGAGCTTGGTCTGCGTGCCCGCGAAGATGCGGCGCGACCCGTCGAGCTTCGTTGTCACCACCGCACCGCGAGCCTCGGCAGCCAATGCCGCCGCAGTCGTCGCTACAGGCGTCGGTGCCCCCCTGAAGCCGCCTTCGTAGGGCACAACGTTCGCGCAGCTCGTGAGGATGCCCGGCGTCGTGCGATCTGCATCTGGAGCGAACCCTGCAATGGGCGTCATAGCGTTTTGACCACCAGCACAGACCCCGAATGGGTCGCTTCGTCGTCATCGTCTTGCAGGGACTTCACTTCGCTCTTGAAGAGGGCATCCCACTCGGCCGCAGACTTCGTGTCCTTGACGAACAGGCATCCTTCTCGCAAAGCCGCGTAGAGGTAGATCGACGGGTGGTTGGTGTAGAGCCAGTTCGATTCAGCGACCGAAAGGGTCGGGAAGCGCGCGTAGTAGATGACCTCGATGGGATAGGCGCTGTCAGGCACTGGCCCCAGAAAGATGCTGTCGCCGTTGATCGTGTAGTAGTACGGCTGGCCGGTGCACCCGCCTTCGGGGAATCTCGCCTCCAACTGATCCAGCGTCATGTACTGGAGAGACGGCGCGACCACGCCCGTGATGGACAGATCGACCAGTTCCAGCCAATCCGAAGGCAGCGCAACGGCGCGCGTCGTCGTAGATGCGAGGATGCCCGTGGACGAGATTTGCTTGCGGATGCGCAGATCGCGTGCGATGCGGCTCTCGGCCAGGCTGACGAAGCTCGGAATCACAGCGCCGAGATCGTTTCGGTTCATCCACAGTGCGATCTGGGACACCAGCGCGGTATAGGTCTGAGTTACCGAGTCTCCGGTGTCGATGACGATAGCCATGCTCAGCCCCTTTCAGCCAAAAGAAAACCCGCCGTAGCGGGTTGGGTGGGGAGGGTGGTCATCAGCGGATCTCGTAGCGCCAATTGGAGGTGGCGGCCGTGTTGACGCCATCGGATGCCGTCAAAGTGAATGACCCGGCCGCAACTGTGACGTGCACCCCGTTGGTCTTTTGGACAGTTCCCGCCGCCGCAGTTGATGGAATGATCGAAATTGTCGAACCAGCAACCACATTCGCGTTGTTCACAGTCACGCTCGTTGTGCCCGACGACCACCCGAAGGTGCCGCACATCGCGGCGGAGCGATCCAGCCAATTTCTTGCGAAGTTGTTTGTTGTGTAGGAAGGATTTACCTGCGCGGTCGCGCCTCCAGTAAAGGTTGCAGTCAACTCGAACACGTTGTCCGTGACGTTGTTTCCTGTTTGGGTGCCCTGGAAGTTTTGACCGCGGGCGGTGACATTCGTGCCCCCCGTCTTGTAAATATAGTTGTTTCTGGAAATGTTGCAGTTGATGGTGCCACCATCAAGAAAGTGCATCGTCACGGTGGTCGCGCCGCCTGCATCCGCCGACATTTGAAGACGGTTTCCCGAGCACGAACCGCTTGTTTGGCCCGAGTAGCGGATTGAGTAATTCGTGTTCAGCGAGATAGCGGTGTTGTTGTCCATCACGTTGAACACGCCGCTGTCCATGTAGAGCACGCCGAAGTTCGCACTCGGGTATCCCTCGGCAGTGTTGTTGGTGACAATGTTCCCTTCGCAAGTAGTGCCGCCAACGCGAATGACGCAACCAGCAGAGGAAACACCCGTTGCCTTTACATTGTTGTTGTCGATCTTGGTCCCTGTCGTCACCGTGCCAAGCAACGGCCTAGCGTCGATACACGCGCCAAATCCTAAGATGGTGTTGTCGGAAACGTTGCAGTTAATGGCGTCCCGGATGGAGACAAGTTGCTCCATCGTCGCGTCATTCGTAGACGCTATCATCGTGTTACCAACAACGGATGAGCCAAGACCACCCGACACAATGGGGCGTCGGCACTCGTAGTAGCTGTTGCCGTTGATGATGCTGTAGTCCGCGGCGGTGCCATTCAAGTACGTGCCATGGTCCCAGCAATGCCGGAAGGTGTTGCCTTCAATGATGAGGCCACCTTCGCGAGCCGCCGCGCCATAGTTCCCCGAGGACACCCCTTCAATGACGCCGCCAATGTCGCACCCGATGATCTGCACGCTCACGTCATCCGTAGCGGCGGTGCTCGGCGGGTCGTAAGCGATCCCGTGATGGTTGATCGTGTTGGTGTCGGCCTCGTTGTAGTCCGACTTGGGAATCTTGCCATCGATAGTCACGCCGAAAATCTTGTGGCGCGTCGAACCCTTCAAATTGATGCCGCACTTCGGCACACCGTCAATTCGAATGTCTCGCAGCGTTACGCCGTTGCCCGTGACATAAATCACCCCGTAAAGAATTTCCCCCTGCACGCCGTTGAAAGTCGGGGTGTTTTTGATGGTCCCGCCCCCGATGATTGAGCATAGGTCAGCCGCCGCAATGACGCTGGAAACCGTTGGCGTGATGAATTGGAGCGTGGCGCCAGACTTGATTTCCAACACGCCGCCAAGGCGGCTCATCGTCAGTGTGTCAGCCGGGATGATCCCGCCTTCAACAATGACATGGTCCACCGCATCAATGGCGGATTGCAGCAATGGTGTGTTGGCGGCAGCAGACGCCGCAGCGCTCACGCCAAACCAAGAAGACATGGCAGCGCCAGTGAAAAGACGCTTCCAGCGCCGCCCACTCGCATCAACGATTATCGTGCCCCCGTTGTCGGCGCTGGCTACGTCAGAAGCATCGCGCCAGAACTCGCCCGCAACGCTTGTGCTGGTGAGCCGAACGACAAGCGCACGCCCCGTGTAAGCCCGCAACGCCGTGTAGCTTTGCATCGGCAAAGCGTTGTCGAGGATGCTCTGCGCATCAGCAGCCGCGTATGCCAGCAGATCGACTCCATCCGCCGCAGCAATCGCTGCCGTGGTTGGGCGAGCGTCGAGGTCGGATTGGACGGTGCCTGCGGTGGTGCCGATGGCCGCTGCCGCGCCGGATGCCGCAAGGGCCGAGTTGGTCGGGCGCCCAGCAAGGCCGGTCAGCGCGTCCACGATCAGCACGGACGTGTAGGCATCCTGGCCGTTCACGGTGATGTCGTAGAGGCCGTCCGCCACATAGAACTCGAAATAGCCGTTGGCGTCGGTCGTCAGCGGGTTGGTCACGGGCGTGACGCCATCATCCGAATAGATCGTCGCGGGCGTGGCAGTGCCGGCGAGCTTGACCAGGACGCTCCCGCCGATCACCACATCACCATTGCGGCCGGTTACGTTGTTTTGATACTTCTGCATCAGAGCTTCCCCTTCCAGACGCGGAAATGAGCCAGCGCGGGGTCGTTCGCCAGGCGCTTGATGTGCTCAGGGTTCGCCATGAACTCGGAGAACAGCAGGTTGTTGCGGTTGCAGTAGTCCTCAACGACCACGAAGGGGATGGACGCGGCGTGCTTGAATTCGCTTGACCCGTGAAAGCCCTCTTTGTGCAGGGCCTGGGTGCGCTCGACGATGGGCGTGCAGTCCTGCGTGCGCTGCGTCACCATCTGGCCGCCTTCGAAGTGGAAGCGGGTGCGGAGCATCAGCAATCCTCGACGGGCGAGACGATGACGATGCCGGCCGCGCTCAACTGGATTGCCGCCACGTGGGTGACGCCACGCGGGACGGCCAGGACGACAGCATCGCCAGGCTGCACCAGAAGGTCGGTAGCAACAGCCGTTTGCGCGCCGACACCGATCCGAACACACGCGGCCACACTGGCGGCGATGCGGACGTAGCGCGGCACTTCGCCGCTCGATGCGTTGGGAAGCGCGCCACCAGACGACGCGGCGCCAGTGGTGATGCTGACACCGGTAGCGGTGACGGTAAGGAAGTCGTCCATGTGAACTCCGGCGCTTCGCAGCGTTAGGGGAAATGAAGGGGGCCGAAGCCCCGGCGCCGTTAGGCGAGGTGGTAGTGGATGTAGACGCTGCCGACGAGGCCCGCGGTCGTCGCGGCGCCAGTGCCGGTGATGAACTGTGAGGCGGTCATCTTCTGGACCGGCTTGCCGTTCGTGCCGAGGTCGGCGGCAAGTGCCGTATCAACGACCTTTTCCGTGCCGCCGAGCGCATAGCCGTCGATCAGGATGTCGCTGGTGGTCGTTCCGTCAGCAGCCACGCCGAAATCGCCAGCAGCGGCGCCGGTCGATTTGGTCGTGATGTCGATCTGGAATCGATCGATGATGATCGTCTGCCCCTCGGGATTGGCCCAAGAGAACAGCGCGCCGCCCGTGGTCGCGGCCACGCCAGCGATTGCCACTTTGGCGACCTTCATGCCGCGGAAGATGCCGCCGAAACTGGCGACCTCTTCTGCAGTGCTGTCGGTGACGAAGCCGATGCCGCCGTCAGGACGTTGGCGAAGTTGTGTGCCCATTCTGTGCTCCTTGATTGGGGAGAGCCGGAGCCCTCCCCAGTGGTTTAGGCGATGTCGTAGACGGCGCCGTGGGCCTTGGGATTGCGCATCTCCAGCGTGTACTCGCACAGGATCTGCTTGCGGTCGGCGTCACCGGTCTTCGCGAGGTCTTTCACGGAGAACGGGCGCAGATACGCCACGGCCACCATGTCCGACTGCAGGATGAACACGTCGCGCGTGCGCTGGAAGCGGTTCGGCACGGCCTTGATGTCGCCGAAGTCCGAGGCATACACCTCGATGGAGGCGAACACCTTGCCGTCTTCCGACTTGTCCATGCGCGTGGCGTTGCCGCTGAAGGTCGAGAAGGTCTGCTTCGCAGCGCCGCCGAGCATGATGGTGTCCGGCTTGCCGCCAGCGGTCCATTGCAGTTGCAGAACGGCCTTCATCTGCGCTTCGGTGAAAGCGCGGGTCGTGCCGTCCGTCTGCGCGGTGTTGCCGGTGTAGCTGGCGAGCGTGGTATCTGCCGCTTTGGAGGTGTTGTCCACCACCCAGCCGAGCAGGCCGCGCGATTGACGCGGAGCCGTGGCGGTGACGTTGTTCTGCGTCAGGCCGAATTCCATGTCGCGCTTGAGTTCGAGCGACTTCAGGCTCATCTGGTAGCCCATCTCGCTCTTGCGGCCGGCCGATTCGACGGCTTCCTGCGAGCCGGACACCGATGCCGTCTTGGACGAGATCTGCGTGCGGTTCGACAGACGGACGGTCGGCGTGGCGGCTACTGCGGTTGCGTCGTCGCCTTCGGCCTGGGCATTGGCCGCAGCCGATGCGAGGTCTTGGGTCTGCCACTCGTGCAGGGTTGCGGTCGCCTTGGATTTGGCCGCCATGTTCAGGAACGGCGTTTCCGTGGGGGCGATACGGTAGATGGTATCGGTGAGGTCTTCACGGTTGCCGATGGCGGCGGTCGTGAGGAAGGTATTGGTAGGTGCGCCCATGTTTGGCTCCAGCGTCTCTCGACGTTAAGAAATCAATGAGGTGAACACGTCTGCCGCGGCTTGCACGCTGCCAGTCTTCGCCAGGCGCTGATACGCGGCCGAGCGTCGATCCAACTGCGGCGACTCGCCACCCGAGGGACGCAGGACGCGCTCAGGCGTGCTCTGGATCTTCTTGGCGGCGGCCGATGCCTTGACCATCATCTGGTCGTACTTCATTGCCTTGTACGACTGGGTAATGGCCCGGTGGTCCGTGACGGAATAAATCTCCTGCTCCGAGAGCCCCTGAGTCTTCAGGTATTCCCTCAGTTCAGTTGCGCCAGCCTTGCGTTTTGCTTCGTCCTTCCACTCGGGAATGTTGGCGATGAGTTTCTCTCGCTCACTCTCGACGTGGGCTTTCAAAGCCTCGGCATGCTCCGCATGAGCCATCGCTTCCAACTGCTGCCGCTGGTGTGCCATCTGCTGCCATTCAGCTTGTCTCTTGGATTGGAGGTGCTGTTGGCGGAGTGCTTCTACCGGGTCAGAGTCGATGAGCGCGGCCCAATCTATCTTTTGCTGCTCTTGCAGCTGACTCTCCAGCACAGCCTGGGCCTTCTGCAGCCCCTGCATGTACTGGTTGCGTTCGTCACGAGCTTTCGCCGTCTCGGCTTCTGCAGTTTTGCGCTGCTCGGCCAATTCGGTTGTCTTCTTCGTGTAGTCCGCTTGCCGCAGCCCGCTCTTGTGGGCCTCGGCGATCTGCGCTTTCGTCAATTCGACCGGCTTGCCGTCAACAAGGACGGTGACGGTCTCATCAGCTCCAGCGTCAGATTCTTGGGTGGCGTCGTCGCCGCCCTCTTCCTGCGCATTCGACTCGGCAGGGGGTTCCTGCTCCGCTTCTTGCGCTCCCGCCGCGTTTTGATCCTCTTTTGGAGGGTCCAGAAGGGCGTTGAATGCTTCTGATGCCTGGTTCAAGTCCAGGCTGCCCGTTTCCGGGCTGGTGGGTGTCGAAGACGTGTCCACGTGTGCTCCTATGCCGACGCATCACTGCGCTGGGCTGCTCAGCTAAAAGACCCTTGCGGGCCGTCTATGCGCGCTGAGCGAACGCTAGATTCAAGGGTTGGCGGTCAGCCAAGAGTCAATCTCGGCAATGTCCGTCTGCACGGCGTCAATCTCGCTCGTGCGACGCACAAGATCGTCATTGACCGGCCGCATCTGCTCTTTCAAGAGGTCGATCTTGTCGGCCAGTTCCTTGCGCTTGTCGGCGATGGCCTTGCGAACGACCGCGGCCATCAGAGGCCCACAACCTCACCGGTGGTGAGCTGATAGGACGCATCGCCCTTGGCCACACGAACGTTGCCGAGCTTGGTTTCAAGCACTTCGCCTTCTGCCTCGGGGTGGAAGACGGCGGAAATCTGGTGATCGCGGTTGTGGCGCGCGTGGATGATCTTGGTCATCTCATGCCAGCCAATGATTTCGCGCGATCCAGCATGGTCTGCTGGTGCTGCAGCTCCGCTTTCGCCAGCTTGCCCGAGTCCAGCGACGATTGCAGCATCGCCTCCAACTTGTTCAGCAGCGACAGCATCAGCCACAACTTTTCGCGCCCCTCTTGATCCCTTGCGGGTGATTTTGTCCATTGTTCGGTGATCTCCTGTTTGGCATCGGCGAAAACCTGCTGGAAAGCCTCGTTTTCGAGAACTTCCTTCGCGCGGTCTGCGTTGTAGATGCGGCCTTCGAGGGTCATTGCGTCACGTCCGTTGCAATCTCATTGGTGGCGGCGGCGGTGGCAGCGTCATCGAGCTTCGCTTTGCTGCTGATGTTCGCCACCTGAATCTTCGTGGCGGCGTCGAGTTGGGCTTTCTCCCACTGGAACGCCTGTTCGCGCTGGTGGGCCGCATCGGCGTACTGCGCCTTCATGGCGGCCAACTGCGCTTCGTTCTGAATCTTCAATGCATGCTGCTCGGCCTCGGAGCGCTGGCGGTTGTTGTCCACCTCGGCCTGCATCTGCATGCGGGCCTGCTCCAGTTGCGCGTCGTAGTTGCGCTGTGCCTCAGCCGTCTGGGCCTGGAACTGCGCCTTCAGTTGCTCGATCTGGGCGTTGGACTGCAACTCCGCTTGCTTGCTCTGCGCGCCGATCTGGGCCTTCATCTGCTCGATCTGCATCAAGCCCTTCATCTTGGCTTCTTCGGGGTCAGGACGCGGCGGCGGCGGATTCTTCTCCGGGTCGTTGAAGTAGTCGTCGGGGTTTCGATGCCCCATGAGCTTCACGATGTCTGAATGCAGGTTGTAGACGTTCTTCGGGTTGGCAACACCGATGGCCATGGTCTGCGCCTGCTGCTGCGAGATCGCCATGAGCTTCTGGATCTGCTCATCCTTGGAACCGATGCCCAGGCCGACATTGATATTCACGTCGAACATGTTGCGCCACTCGCGCGGGTCCATGTCCACCCAGCTCCCGGAGACGCGAACCTGCACCTTTTTGTCCTGGTGCTGGCTCAGCAGCTTGAGCATCATGCGGAACAGGTCCACAAACCCCTCGGCAAAGTTGCGCGCGATCAGGTCTACGCGCATGTCGCCCTTGTTCGTGATGATCTGGACGCCCGTGGCGGTCTGGTTGAGCGCCTTGGAGTCGTTGCCTTGTGAGTAGCGAGTCCAGCCGGTGCGCTGCTCCAGATCCATTTCCAGCCACTGCATCATCTCGGTGGACGACGACAGATCGCCATGGCCCTGGTCGAGCCGGCCCACCATGCCGGGCTGCTTGATGCGCACGATGCCGCCCGGACGCGAGGTCAGCAGGTCATCGAGATTCACCTGCCCGTCAACAGCGAAGTACCGCCCGTTCACTTGCAGGAACATGTTGTCCTGCTGCGCGCGGATGGTGTTCGTCATGATCTTCTGCGACTCCATCGCCAGGTCGGCAATGGACAGCCCGAAGAACTTGTGCGGCATCGGAACCGGCGTGATCGAGATGAACGGGGCTGCATCGCATTCCTCGTTCTCCAACAGCACGTCGCCTGCAATCGTCACCTTGCGGAGCTCGGCAATGCCGTCGCCGTCATAGTCGCAGCGCAGGTAGAGCTCGTTCACCCACACCAGACGCTGCGAGTCGTCGCCGGAGTTGTCCGTGCCGATGGAGGCGAATTCGTCGTCATAGCTCAGGCGGGCGACGCGCTCCGCATTCAGCGATGCCGCGGCATCGTCGGAACCGATGTTGTCGATCTTGCTGCCCGAGAACCCCATGGAGCGCAGTTCGGACAGCGTGCGGGCCACCCGATGTCCCACCATGCGGGCGGTCGAAATGCTCTTGGCTTCGCGCGAGATCAGGAATTCCTCGGGCGGCACGTTGTCGATGACGAGCTTGCCGCCCTTCATCGAGCGCTTGAAGGCCACGTCATACAGCATGGCAGCCGGCTCCTGCGCGATCTGCTGGAGCTTGGCCTGCATCTCTTGGGCAGCCTGCGCGGCCTTCGGGTCGCCCTGCTGCGCCGCTTGCATGGCCCCCTGAAGCTGCTGGGTCAGTTGCTGCACGAACTCGGCGCGCTGCTTGGCGTCTTCCTCATCCGGGTAGCTCGTCTGGTCGATTGGCTCGACTTCAGGGTCTTCCAGGATCTGGGCCAGTTCAATCTGCGTCAGGCCCTTGTATTCCTCGCGCTTCTCTTCACTGCGCGTGTCCCACCACACTTTGATGATGCCGTTCTTCTGCAGCAGCGCATCGTTGAACCACGTCGAGCAGATGGCGTGCCCGTTGTTCTTCTTCATGAACAGGTAGTTCAGGTAGTCCGTGCACTGCTGGGCCTTCTCTTCGTCGCCCTGCTGCGCTGGCTCGAACTCCACCACCTGGTCATCGCCGACGAACTTCGCCATCAGCTGCGGCATCATCGACATGATGGTGTTTCGCACCACTGTGGCAACGAAGGTCGAGCGGCCGGCAACCTCGGGCGGGGCAAGGTCTAGTTCGGGCTTGCCGAGGTAGTAAATTTCTGCCTTGCGCCGCTGGTCGGACAGCTTCCCACCGAAATAGCCGACAGCCTGGCGCAGTTCGGCATCCGCCAGCGCCTTCAGGTCTTCATCGGTGAGTGGAGTGGGTTTTGCCATGTTCGGGGCGCTTCGCAGCGATGCCTTTAAGTGTGTTTATCTGCTTCCCAAATACGGGTAGTTGAGCGGCGCGTATGCCTTGGGAGGCTCGTACACCACCGCCATGAGTCCGAATGCATCTGACCCGTGGCTCGCCCAGTCATGCTCAGGACCGAGGCCGATGCCGCGGATCTCGTCTTTCTTCTCGTGATACCAGCCGAGTGCATCCCGGCCCGCTTGGGTCGTCTCTTCGTTGAACCAGATCGACGGGAACAGGTTGCGCACCGCTTCAATGCGTTGCGAGGCAGCGCCTTTACCTTGGTTCGGAACCACAGTGACCGTGTAGCCAGCCTTCTGCAGCGCACTCTCATACGACACGTCAAACACCTTGTCCTGCGTCGAGCCATCGTGCGGGAGCCATATCTGCGCCCTCGCTGGCTCGTAGCCGCGCGTTCTGAGCCACTCGAGGTGCGTCCCAATGGGCTGCCCCACAGCTTCGTAGTAGTCCAACACCCGCACTTCGAGCCCGATGAACTGGCACACCCACATGGTGAATGCGTCAGCCCTGGCCCCAGTGCCGCCAATGTCCACAAACACCCGCATCGTCATCAGCGGGTCAGCCGGAACACGCCCGATGCGCCCCGTGGCCTTGGCCTTGGTCAAATGCGCGGCAAAGTACGCGCCCTCCACGACAGAGGCGTAGGCGCCTTCCCAGATGTGCTCGTACTGGTCAGGCCGCTCCGCAAGGTCGCGCTGCCTGTCTCGTTCGAGTTTGGCCGGGAACTTCGGGTTGTCGCGCCAGTTGAGCTCGACGATCTTCACCAGCGGATCTTTGGAGTTGCGATACCGCTTCTCCACCGCTGCCGCTTTGCGCTTTGGGTTCCAGGTCAGCCAAAGCTCGGCATTCCAATCCGTGTCTTCTTCACGCAGCGTCGGGATGAGCGTCGTGAACGCCTCATCAGACACCGGCTCGGCCTCATCGACCCAGCACAGCAAGATCCGTCCTTTGGACTTGATGCTTGCGATATTCCGGTCCAAGCCCGCAAAAGCAAAGTGGATGCGGTCATCCTTGCTCTTTACGTACTTGTCGCCGATCTCGTAGTAAGCCAGCAGCCATGGCTCGCTCTCGATAGCCCGCTTCACCTCTTCAAGCGAAGAGTCCTCCAGCGAGTTCATGAACTGCCGAGCACAGAGGATGATCCCGCTTGTTCCAGCGTTGCCATGGATGTAGCCCTGCACCGCGGCCATGAGGGCAAAGCTGCGGGTTTTTGCACTCCCACGGCCCCCTCGGGCTCCGCGTACGTCCGCCCTGCCGTCGAATACTGGAATCAGCTTCTCGGGCAGACTCAGGCGAACAGCGCTCACTTCGTCATCGGCACCAGTTCGATGCGGCTCACTGTCTCGATAGCGCCCCCGCCGTCGCCGACATGCTCTGCACGCGACAACTTCGGGATGTGGTACTCCATCACGTCCATCAGCAGCTTGAACGCCACTGCCGGCCCCTGCTTCTCGTCGGCAGCGATCTTGGCAAGCCACCCCTGCAACTGATCGACGTTGCCCTCTACCAACTTGGCAATGGCCTCCCGAGCCAGGCCAGTAGCCTTATTGGGCGTCCCCTTGACGCGGCCCTTCCCAGCGGCAGGAGGCTTGCGCTTTACAGCAGGCGGCACTACTTTGCTGGCTTGGTCGGACATGAAATGCTCCTTCGAGTGCCTCGCGGCGTATTCGACGGTTGAAATAAGAAACCCGCCCGATCTTGCGAAGGGGCGGGCTAAGGCTGGTGGTCAGCCAAGGAGAAATTGGTGCTGGGCTCGGTCCTGAGCGTGTAGCTGTTGGATGACGGACCGGCCCGACTTAAATGGTGCATCCCGGGTGGTACAGGCGTTTTGCAGCAACGTAGGCAGCATGCGCCAGTTCAGGGGTGATGAAGTTGCCGAGGTACTTCCTCTTTCCATTCACCTTAATGTCCGCACGAAACCTCTTCTTGTACTGCGACACGCCCAGTATTCCGGTGCTGCTGTCGATGCGTGCGCGGCGGATGTTCTGCATGTTGATGTACATGTCCACGTCACGGAGATTCGGCAACCGGTTGTCGTCCTTCTCACCGTTGACGTGGTCGATCACGTCTCGCGGCCACTCCCCATAGGAAAAGAGCCATGCCAACCTGTGCGCAGCGTAGATAACCCCGCCAACACGCAGATAGCGGTGCCCCTTCCCATCCAGCCATCCGACAGGACGGCCATTCGTGGCCGGGTTGCTGGTCACTCTTGTGAAGACCCCGGTTTCCGGGTCGTAATGCAGCAACTCCCGTAGGCGCGCGGCAGTTAAATCGTTTCTCATTGGGTTGCCCCTACACACCCCAGAACGGGGCCAAGGCTCACACTGAAGACTCACGGAAGGAGCGGTGTGCGCGCTCTTTATCGGCCGGCCAGCCTATCCGCAGTCAGAAAACGAAAAAGCCGCCTCAATTGGGCGGCTTATGCAAATTTTGGAGGCACCTCTGCCGTCCGAGCGCGATTGTTGCAGAAAAATCGGCAGCGTCAAGCACTTTCGTAAACCTGATTTACATCACG
>Ga0307412_10000232_pt1 | contig 37136 bp, 33 predicted proteins | sample DK1Cmetagenome_3_FD_203823 | JGI IMG/M metagenome (GOLD analysis project Ga0307412, IMG submission 203823) | Maize rhizosphere microbial communities from greenhouse at UC Davis, California, United States - DK15-C-1 | ecosystem: Host-associated > Plants > Roots > Rhizosphere > Soil | place: USA...
GCTTCAGGAAGACACTGAGTCCCTTAGGTACATTCTCGGTCTAGTAGAGGATGATCAAGAAGTACAGGAGAATTTGCTCCAGCACACTGAATGTTTGATTGATGACTTGGAAGGGTTCACCGATAACATTTGGGAGAAGGCTCTTGAACTAGACCGTGTGACCTCCGTCCCAAATGCTGCGTGGAGCTACTATATCGGCATGATTGTAAGGCCGACAGAGCCTCCATCTGAATCGATTGACAAGGAAGAACAGGATCGTATCCGAGACATCTTCACAGCATTCCTTGCTAGGAACGCCCGTGAAGCTCAACGGCTTTGGGATGATGCGAGAGAAGAGGCGGATGACCTGAAGGCCTATTTGCTGGCTTCGGAGCTTGACGATGACTCGCTGGATGAAATTTTCGGTAGTACCACTGTCGGCCCCGAGTCTCTCGCAGGTCTGAACATGTCGGCTGAACGATGGGAGTTTCTGGCCCAGGCTCATTTCGTGCCCTTCGATGGTCAGGTTCTGGAGGAAATTGGCAACAATGCTCCAACCGCAGAGGCGGCGTATCTGATTAGGTGCTGGGCCGATGCCCGTGAATACGTCAACCTACGAAAGCTCGATCCGATGACTGTCGGTTTGATCAGCGCCGCGCGCAGTGTGCCTATTGGTGACATTGCCGAGATGTGGGAGGGTTTGGTTGAGCGAGAAGAGTCTAGCCAAGCTACTGTAATCAGGAGACTTGCATTGGTATGCGCCAGGGCTAATGCCGAGAATTTCGTCATGCCCGGCAATTGCAGGGGCATCATTGCGTCGCGTGCGTGCGATGCGAGTCTTTCGCAACGTGAAAAGCAGGAGCTTTTGCATCAGGCTCTCAAACTGCATGTCGATTGGGCTATGACCTCGTCGATTCTGGCTTCGCTCACCGGCGGATATCCTGAATTGTTGGGGGATAAACGAACTGTGCGGTTGCCGAATTCGGAGCTTGATGTTCGTCTTTGTCAGGCACTCAATGATCGTGGTTTTGTAGGTAAGATCAAGCCGGAGAAAGACTATATAACGGTCTATACCAAGCGAGTTGGCAGGCTCTAGGCAGGGGATTTCAACCTGCCGAAAATGGATTGCCTAAAGCCAAAAGGTGGCGCACTCCACAGCAGGTAAATAACCCCTGCTCGGTTAGCGGTCAGCTAGCTGCGAGAGGAGGTCATAGGATTTCGATCTCCTCTGGCTGGAGCCATCCTGCCTCAATCACTCGCTGTTTCGCCGTCGCAGGCTGAGCGGTGTAAACCACAATCGCAAGACTTTCTTCGGCCCGGCTACAAGTGACGTACAGCAGACGACGAGTGCGAGCCAAGGAATCATCTTTGCCCTCACGCTGATTTTTTACGTCGCTATCAGAAGCTGGTTTGACCCCCAAGAGCTTGTCGTAACTAAAAAGGAAGCCACCTGCTTCTTCATCATTGAGGATGACCATGACTCTGGGGAACTCCAAGCCCTTTACACCTTGGTGCGTGTCGAAGGGGGAAAGCCCCTCGGTATAGCCAGCGAATGCAGCCATTTCCGAAAAGGGACGTCCCAGTAGAACCTGGTATGCATGTGTTTCTAATGCATCACGATCCGATGTATCGGGAGGGGCATCAGTGGTCGCGCCTGTTAACAGAGCAGCTACGAGGCGATCAGGGAGATCTAGTAGGCCTGTTTGGAATAGGGCATGGGCCACGTCACCTATGAGGGGATCGTTGTCATCGAACAGCTCGCACAGTGACCCGGTAGCGGCTCCTGCTTTTTCAAGCAAGGCTAGCTGGTCAGGCGCCTCTTTCATGGATTTAGTATCAAGAAGCGGAGAATGAAGTCGGACAGCTTCCATGAGGCTGAAACTGTTCGTCTTAGCGGCTTGAAGAATAGGGGCTACCCGCTCGAAGAACAGTTTCAAAATTGGCAGTGTTCCGTCCAGTAGACCCGTTCGCAGATGCTCTACCCCATACAACGGTGTGAACACACCCTCAAACCCCATTCGGCGTCCGGCCATCTTGTGTTCAAGTATTAGGGTCTTTCTTCCATCCTTGCCTGCTGCCCACTGAGCGTCGCCGGTGATGGCTGCCATACGCTGTGCGATATCCTCCTCCAGCCCGAAACCTTGACCCGGTGCCTGTTGGGTGCAAAACATTCGCACCGTACCTTCGACAGCGTCCGGCTTTGGCTTCTGCTGATGACTGTCTGCGCCCGCGCGGATTACGTTGATAAGATCAACAACCCTTGATGGGCAGCGACGGTTCATACGTTTTTCGGGCACAGCCCAATCTGGAGGGATCGCTTCCTCCAAACGCAACTTCCCATCGTTGTAGATGCGTTGCATGGTATCGCCGAGAAGCCCGAGACAAAAACGGTCAGGGATGAGGGATTGTGCTTGCAGAAAAGCGTCCATGAGAGGCCCATAAGTGTCTTGGCTCTCATCGATCAGAATTACCGGATGCAGATCCGCCATAACGTTCAGCAATGGAGGCTGCTGAATAAAAACAGCGGCCATTTGAATGACTTCACTATGATTTAGGGCTTGCCTACCGCGATTGTCGCCGGTAGGGCTGTAAATGAATGTCGAAATCTCATCCAGGGAATCAAGGCGACGAGCTTTGCTATCCCTTGAGGCTTGATTTGCTAGAAATGTCTTGTTTTGCCCTCGAGCCTTTCCGAGCTTCTCATTAAGCTCGCCAATATCTTGCGTGAGCTTGGCCCTAAGCCACTCACGAATGTCGGCATTAAAGCCTTGAATCATCCGCCAAGAGAACGCGTGGATAGTTGATACGACCACCAATGGATCGTGTTCAAGACGGCGGGAAATTTCCTCGGATGCAGCATTTGTATAGGTGATGATCGCGATTTGACGCCCTTCGAACGTCAGCCGTTGCCGCTCCCTACTCTTTAGGTTTTTCACGGCCTCGACCAATGAGTGGGTTTTTCCAGAGCCGGCACCGGCGTATAAGAAAAAACTCTTCGGATGGTCGAGATTCAGACATTCCTGAATGATCTGATCGGCATCTGGAACATCATCCGTAGCAGCTTCCGGCTGACGGCTCATGGCGTCACCTCGAGAATCGCTGAAGGGATGATCAGTAGCTCTTTGCTTTTCCTTTCGAGCTTGGACTGCAACCATGCCAAGCCTTCATGGATGTAAGTAGGCACCTTCAACGTGGCGAAATTAGAGTCGCCGAGAACGTGTAGTGCGAACTCAGCCTTATCACCATCCTTTAGCTTGGTGAATAGCTCTGTGCCAAGCTCTAAGGATGTTTCTGCTTCACGTAGCGCCTTGGCGAAGGATCGCATCAGCCCGCGCCCCGCTTTGTTAGCAAAATGCTCTGTATTGCTCAAGACAAGGCTGTCTTCAAAGGTATTTGGTAATGCTTCGACATCTAGCCCAGTTTTGGGTAAACGGACAGTAATGGGCGTCTGATAAGCGATCCTGATCGAAAACAGCTCGTCAATTTGCTGAGCTTTACTGTCGAAAGGCAGATCCAGTAATGAGTCCACATCATGTCCCAGGCCTGCTGCTCGCATCCAATGGCGCACGGTTGGGTTGTTAGTGGTTTGGCCTTTCTTTCGCTCGACAGGTTTGCCGACCTGTAGGAGACCCGCGTCCAAGTCAGTTATCACCAGAGTGACAATACCCAACGCATCGATCAGGGGGCGGAGCCGATGCGCGTGGCTTCCCCCAATATCCAAAATGGTTATGTAGCACTGGTCTAGGAAACGAAAGTGTTGCCTCAAAAAATGTGGAAGCATCATGCGCTCAGCGGCCCCCTCAACGAGGATCACCGCATCCGCAAAGAACAGGTCGGCATGTTGGGCCCGAAGGTAACGGGTAACGAATTCCTTCGTTTGATTGGACTCGCCGAACACTGTACCTAGGTTCGAGACGGTAGAGACTGGGATTGATATCCCGGCCATGCCGGACGGAAGTCTGCGAAAGTATCTCAAGTTTTCGTAGTCAATTTCATGAGCTACGTGGCTGGAATGGGAACTGACCATCAGCTGTGTCCTGAGGTTCGGATACTTCGCTAGCAATGGGTCGCTGCACAGCACATGGTAGGCGTGTTTTATGAATGCTTGCTGAACCTGGACGTGCAGGTGGGCCTCCGGTTCTTCGATTAGAACCAAATGTATAGGCTCAACACCAGTAGCGCTTTGTTCTTCAGGACTTCTGTACTTCTTCAGCCATTCATCTCGAAATGCCATCAATCGGAATATCATTGAGATGAGGTTTTGGTAGCCGAGCCCGTTGGACGTCTCCGGAAGCCTAAGAGGCGGTGCGCCAGGGGCTCCTCCAACAGAATCCAATTCAAACAGCACAGCTGCTTCGTGGTTCATCCCGTCCGTAGGGGCGAGGCGGGTGGAAACTCGGATGGACGGGTCTGAGTTATTCGGATAGCCCAAGCCGGCGACTTCCCTGAGCGCAGGCGCGAAGCTCGTGCTCAAGCGAGTGTCAAAGGCAGTTTGAGCTGCCTCAATTGCTCTGAGTGCCTCCAAATCTGAAATATCTGGGCTATCGCCTGGATCGAGATGCCTGCTGTAGTACGCTCGCAATTGTTCCGAGAGCTTCCTGCCCGATCCATGTCCGCCCTCTAGGACGCCTTCGTCAGCGCTGTCACCAAAGCCGCGTTGAGCATTGATTTCGTGGACTCGAATCAGGTCTGTTAGGGGATTGCGCTCGAGTGGCGTTGCAGTGGCCGCAAGCGGTTGCTGGTTAGCTTTACGAGTTGCAGGATCTGGAGCCCGTAGCAGGCCTGGATCAAGTCGGTACCATCGGATCTTGAAGGTTTTACCGATTCGCCGATTCAGGTAGTCATGCAAGCTCTGCGGCCAGAGCGGAAGCGATGGTGGCTGCGTACCTAGCGCTGCCTGTTTTTGAATTTCCTGCTGAAGCTCCCTCACTCGTGCTCGCTCTTTGCGGTAATCGACAAACAGCGTTGGCATATCATCTGGTTCCAGCCGGAACCGCATACCGACATGGCCGCCTTTCCAAGTGAAGTTCGGTATGAGATCTCGAATGTGATGAAGCTCGCCCTGAGCTGCTTCAAGCCAAATATCTAGCGTTGGCAACCAGTCAGCCCATTCATTTGCGACAGGGATGGGGAAGCTATCATCTGCAGCCTCCCAAGCTTCACCAATGGCGTCGATTGTGGCGAGATGGCTCAGAGTAAGATCTTGCAATCTGAAAATCGACGCTTTCGAAAGTAGGAACTTGCGCAAGGCCAGCATCGCAGATGATTTGCCACTGTTGTTGGCTCCGACGAGGAGTGTGGTCTCGGCTGCGAGGTCGACCCGTACCGATAGGAGCTTGCGGAAGTTCGCGATTTCCAGATGCTGAATTTGCATAGTCTCTTCCCTGATGACTGCTCAGCAACGGAGCGTCCGGCTGATAGATGCTGGAACTCTAGCTTAGCCGGCCCGGCACTCCAACTGCTGTGATGGGATTTCGCCATCATTGATGCGTCTGTGTGCAGTGGAAACAAGTTCGTGGACTGAGTGATAGCACTGAGCTATGGTCGCTAGCAGGATGTGCGTGAAGGCTTGCGATGACTTGGGAAGGAACGGAAACGATGATTTACCAATGCAACGGATGCAACAGGACTACCTTCGAAACAGCATGCCCGTGGTGCATGGGCTCCCAAGTTTCGCCGTCATCTGAGCTCACGTTGCGGCACCTTACTCCGCTGGATCCTTCGTTCTATCCAGATTTTCAATACAGATCCAAAGGCTTAATTAAAGACTTCCTCGGTAAGAAGAAGGAGCAAGCTCAGCTCAACGACCTTCTGAACAACGTGTTGAGAAAATACGCTGAACTGAAGCAGCCATACTTCACTAACTTCATTCACACGACTCGCGAAAGAGCGGGGAGTGATGACACAGGTGTGCCTGGCCCTCGACTGGATGGCGTTTACAGCGAGAGGGAACTGTTCAGGGAGGTCTTGATTCGCAAAGGCTTTGACGAGCTAGAAGGGCTTCCATCTCTCTTGGACAAACTGCTGCAGACTACCGCCTTCAACTCGGCTTATCTGGGCTTCTCGAGAGAGCTGACCCGCCACATTCGAGTTGATCTGGCAGACACCTTACGTTCTTGGATTGAAGAGGCTGGGACAACGTTCAGGTCTGACTTAGCCCTGTTCTACTACTACCTTTGGGAAAATGATGTCCCCTTTCCCAATGTCCAATTCAATCCCCAGGCTGCCTCCACATCTGGCGTACCGCTGCTTCCGCTACAGGCTTTTCGGAATGGCTTGAGTCTGTGCGAGGAGATTTATTTCGATATCCTCGTCGAGCGGCTGGGCTCACAACTCGAGCATTTCAATCCAAACCAGTTCATCACCATGTACCTGGTGGACGCGATGGACGGTTTTCAGTTCGAAGCCTTCCTGGTCGAGATCTTCCAGACCATTGGCTATGACGTAAAAGAGACCAAGAAGACTGCTGACCAAGGTGCAGATCTTTTCGTCAACCGCTTCGGGAAAAACATGGTGATCCAGGCCAAGAATTACTCTGGCTCGGTAGGTAACGCGGCTGTCCAGCAAGCCATTTCCGCTAAGGCCTTTTATGGGTGTGACGAGGCCATGGTTGTCACGAACTCCTACTACACAAAATCCGCGAAAGAATTGGCCGGGACAGCAGGTGTCCGACTGATCGACCGGGAAGGACTTCAGAGCTACTTGGACGACTACAATCAGAAACTAATCGAGGTCTTCCAAGCCGAGGAAGAAAGTTACTAGCGTTGCCGTTGCCGTTGCATGAACGTCGAGGAAGAGATCATTTCTCTCACGGCGACAGAGCAAGTTGTGAATACGAACCATCTTGGCCCACTTGAGGGCTTATTTGCCAGGCATCGTCCGCTGGATGCCTGTCGAGAAGGTAACCACGGCAGTTCGGCACATGGTTCCTGATTTCATACTCACGCCAGTCAGCCATAGTTGCGGCATCAAGTACCTCCGGCTTGCGCTCAATTAGCCAAGCCACTGAATTGATGAACTGACCATGTGAAAATACCGAAATGTCTTGGGCGGGATGCTTTGCGAGTTTATCCAGAAAGGACTGGACTCGAAATATGAAGTCCAAGAACGACTCGGCGCCTTCACCATCAGTGAATGTGGGTTCTGACTTGGCCCAATATGCTTCGACCCAATCCCGTCTCTGGGCAACAGTCGTGTTCGTACACCGAGCGGGTTCAAGGTAGGTGAATTCGTGAATGGGCCAAGTCTCAAGCGGGGTGGCAGGATAGGCAGCTACCGTAGCCTTCGCGGTTGCCTGCGCTCGAGTGAATGGGGAGGCAATGATTAAAGCTGGAGCATGGTTGAACGACTGGGCCACCAGATGCACTTGTTCAACTCCCTTCGGAGTGAGGGGAATGGTTGCGTGATCCGGACTGGCTTCACCAACGTTGGCTGCACTTTCTCCATGGCGTATTAGTCGGACATGCTTCATTAATCAGATTCCCGCACAGCTTCGGCCATTCGCTTCTCCCAGATTCGCTAAGGTACTCGCAGCTGGTTTCTGCCCTTGGTCTAGGATACACCGCAGTTATGCGTACGGATTGGCATAGGAAGGAAGGCCATGAAGCTTTTTTTGGACTGTGAATTCACACAGCTCAACCAGAATACAAAGCTGATTTCACTGGCTCTAGTCTCAGAGGTTGATGACGAGTTTTATATAGAACTGACGGATAGGCTCAATCAAAGACATCAAGAGGTTTACCGTCTTCGTGTTCTCCACGCTATGGAGTCGGAAGTAATCAACCAATCTAGCCTCCGCCCTAGAGCGATACAGAGGCTGGTAAAAAGGCGGTTAGCATGCAACAGGCATTCATTCTCAGAATCGCACCCAGCAACGTAAACAAGGTGCCGCTGGCGCTCAAAAGCGATCAAGTAATCATCGGCTGGTCTGCAACCGCCGGACTTCTTGATCAGACGCTATCTTGGAAGGCGTTTAGAAAGAAACTTCATGACACCCATTACGCAACCGAAAAAAATCTCCGTCGTGCTGGTGCTGCTGCCGGACATATGTGGCGGTTTGTCCGAGACATGAAGATGGGCGACCTGGTGGTCGTTCCAAACGGCCCAAAATTTTACCTGGCTGAAATCACAAGCGACGCGTTGTATCTCCCGGAACACGCTGGCGAGGATACGAGCTATCGGCGCAACGTACGGTGGCTCAACAATAAGAAAGCGATTCCACGTGATTTCGCAAAAGCTCCATTGATTTCCAGAATGAAGGTATATGGTACGACTGCCCTGGCAACCGATGTGCTCGACGACATTCGTGATGCTCTTGCACGGGCGGAGGCCGGGAACAAACCATCGTTTAAGGACGAACTGCAGACCGCATTGGTCAAAGAGACCGTTGAGCATCTCAGGTCAGGCCATATGGACAGCTTCGCTTTCGAGCATCTGATTAAGGATTTGCTGATCCAGATGGGCGCAAAGACAGCAACGGTTGTTCCCAGACTTTTGGATAAAGGTGCAGACATACTTGCCACGTTTCGCGTTGCCGAAACTTTCCAATACACACTCGCCGTACAAGCCAAACACTGGAATGACAAAGCCCCGGTGAACAACAAGGTCGTCGAGCAGCTAATTGACGGCATAGAGGCGGCGAACGCCAATCTAGGGATGGTTATCACATCCGGCACAATTGCGGAAAGCGCTGTAAAGGCGGCCGAGGAGTACGCCGAAGCTACGGGGATTCAGATCGAACTGGTAGATGGTGATCAGTTCGCGAAGCTTCTGATCGAGCAGGGCATTGGGAAGTGGTGACCAGCATCTCTCTGAGTTGACTACGAATATCCGGACTGAGATCGTCCATATACGGCTCCTTTCACTGCCAGATTCAAGGATGTAAAGCAAAATGCCAAGCTTGAACTACACGACAGCTTTTAATCGCTACAAAGCAAAGCTTGATAACCCTAATTGGGCCGTTTCCGCCATTTCCGCAGATGGCGCTCTGGTGATCAGTTGTTGGGAGCAATACTTCGAACGCCCGGCGGATGGGGTTCTTCGATATGTCGACTCGCTGTCGCGGTGGAACGGCAGCAATCGTGCGGGCTGGAACTTGCTGCGAAGACACCTTGAAATGACCCTGGCAGGGAAACTGAAAGTTAGGCTCGTGCTTGCAAAGACCGATAATCCTACGGCGGTTGGGAAGGGTGGTGATGCCAGCAAACTGAACAACACCTTCTCCATCCGGGAAGACCTGATTGGTCGTCTCACCCACTATGATGGAGACCGCTTTACGATCGAGTTTCGTAAGTCATTGCAATCGCCAGATACCTATCTGTCACAGGCGTTGGCTGATTCCAAGCTTAAGGGTTGAGCTACCGGAAGGATGAAGAATGATGTGTGATTCGTGGATGGTGAGAAAGTCATTTTCGTGAGGAATCGCAGCACACCGTGGCAACGCAGGAAAGGGACATCACCTCAACAGTGGCCTGCCGGGGTTGGGTATCCGCGATGCCCAAACTGGCATCTAACAGCGCAGGTACAATATTGGACTGTTCACTTCGGGGCTGATTCGCGAATGTGAGGCCCAATCCGAACAAGAAATTTTTGAGTGCAGCGCCCAAGGGCCGTCAGTAAGACCTAATACGGATAGTTAGCCTCTGGGCGTGCGTCAGTCATCGCAGCTTGGTCGCAAAGGCTTCCGCACTAGGGGACGAGGGCAAAACTCTTCATCAACCCTCTGCATCCAGTCGAGGTTTACTGGCTGCCTAGCGGAACCCATGACGATCCGTACAGCGAATGCTCGGCACTCATCAAGCAGTGAATTTGGGATCTGTTCTAACAATCCTTTGTATTCTTCAACGTTACCGTCACGGTAGTCATACAGGTCTGCGCACCAAAGGCTGTAGACCCACTCGCTGATATCTTCATCTGTGTATGACGAGGTGTTGGCTACGGATTTGACGAAGGCGTCTACGTGCTTGCGTTCACGCTTAGCGAATCCGCGAGTAGTCAGGCTGAAGAATTTTAGTGCCTTGATAGCCTGACGAAATTTCCAGGTTAGAGAGTCAAGTGATTCGGGATCACGCATCAATGGCACTAATTGATATGGGTTCAATACCTCTCCTGTATCAGGGGCCAGTGCATGCATTATCCGGTCGAGATTGAATGTCCGACGCTCCTCTCTGGTATGGCAAAACGCATCAATATTGGCATCGTTTTCCTTGCGCAGATCCGAGATTTCCCGTTCCGTGATCTGGCCCGAGCCATCCTGGTATTTGATGAGTACGCGCATCTTTGCTCCTGTCATATGCATTCCGACACCCGGTCGACTCTGCTTGTAGTCTAGGGTCAATCATGTTGGCCGGATTGGCAATTCGATGATTGCGACCCATCGATGTATGCAGCGAGGAAATCACATGGCTGTTCTATTTTTTCTTCCATGGGTAAATTTCGGTATGACAGGGGCGGTAACTTTGTCGATGCGGAGAATTTGGACAAGGCTAACCTTAAGTCATCCGATTACAGTCGGATTATTGGAGCAGCTGAAAAGATACTGAACGAGCCCGACATTTCCCAATCCCGTGCTCGGGAAGCTCTTGAAGCTGTGATTCGAGCTAGGTCGCTTGGAGCCGACTCCAACCCTGCATGGACACCAAATGCTCTAAAGGTGAAGGGCTCGCTCATGAGGTGCTGGATGAGCTGCATGAGGCTATCCAGGTTTATGAAGAAGCCATCGTTTTGAACCCAAAAATAGGTGTAAAGCGAAAGCTGGATGCGCTGAAGAAAAGGGTCGTGGGAAGAGAGTGAATTCGCATACAGGACTCCCCTAAAGTAGCCGGAAGTCCTATGCGATTTCCAATCAACGTGTGCTTAGATCTTTCAAATAGCGTCCGAGGTCTTGGAAAGCGGATGCGCGTAAAATCTCGGCGACTTTGGCCGACCTCTTCTCAGTTTTCGGTAAAAAAACCGCGCATTGATCGCTGTACGGGCGTGGCAGATCCTTCCAGTAGTAGGTTGCCTTGAAGCTCTGCATGGCCCTGTGAAAGCCCATTTGATGCCTGTGATGAGACGACATCACGAAGATTTCGAAATCTCGAGTGAGCCTCTCCAAAGCCACCTGATTGATGCTGTGAACTAGGTATCTACCGCTTAGAGGTACCTTGATGGTGAGGCGTTTCGCGATGTACTTAGATGCAGCAAAATGATGGGAGCCACCGCTATTCATCAAGAAAACTCGTCCATCCCACGACCACGTCTGAAAAAAGTCATGATCCACACGGCTGATGATTCGGATTTCATCCCAAGCCAAGTTCTCGGCTAGTTTCTCTGGGGTGATTTCATCGATCATCTCTCTCGAGTTTTTCTCCACCATCGCATCCATGCTTTTGAACAAGTGAAGCTCTGACTTTGAAGCCGAAAAGCCATCTACGTCCTGAATGTCGCATTCCCATTTCTCCACCTCTCGAGTCGTGCCGAGGTTGAGTAAGTCTTCACGACGTACCGACACGCCCCCATAGTTTCGATTGGCGCCAGGGCAGTGCCCAAACCCGTTGAGGCTCCCTTTGCATGGGCGGCTACGTTCATAAGAAAGGTTGCCGAACTCATGCCACTTCACGACCTCATCGCTGGAAATACCTTTGTCGTATTCAACCAATGGCTTGTTGAGACCCGGTTCCTTGGTAATCAGTTTTACTAAGGAGGAAGGGTGTCCTAATTCTTCTTTGATCGCGTCTACAACGAATTGAGCTGCCGCTTTGAGCATATGGTTTTTCTTTTGTGATGGGGTTCCTTCATTAGAATGCATTTACTGGCGTAGCAATGCGACTCAACCCAGTGTCAGAAACGACTTAGTCGTAAGCGAAGGTAGAAATTTCAATGGGGAGTTAAATATGCTCATTGAATGGAGGGGCATTCGTAATCCTGACTCAGGCTGATTGAGTTAACGGTGGCTACTCGCTAGCATTCGGGATCGCGCCGCACGCCAGCCAGAGGCTGGTTTGTAATCATTAGAGTCAGGCGGTTGTCGCTTGAATGGGGAGCAAGGATGAGTAAGAAGGTAAAGGGGAGATCTGCAGGGCAAGCCAATGAGGAAATGCATCTTCCCTATGTAGCCCCGACGCGGGTGACCGCAGTCGTGGTTGCTCTGGAAAACTACCGTAGGGGCGAATTGCCCGCTGTAGCTTACGCTCATGCCGACGCAGACGCGTTTGCCGCAGCGCTTCGCCAAATTTACCCGGCGGATATCCTTCATCTCGATGTCATCAAAGACGGAGATGCCACCCTTACGGCCCTTCAAGACCTGAGCTACATCCTCAAGAATCTTGAAGAGAATGAGTTATTCATCTTCTATTACGCTGGTCATGGGTTCCACGGGGCTGGGCAAAATCGACTGAGCGTTTTCGATACCAATCGGGTTAACGTCGCGGATACCACCCTTAGCCTTCAAGGCGACTTGCTTGAGCACATCGAAGGCAGCCAGTGCCGTCAGGCTCTGATCTTCGTAGATGCCTGCGCTGAAAAATTCGCAGCGGTGGTCGAATCCCGAGATGTGATTTCAAGCCTTGTGCCGGCTGAAGTCGAACGGTTCTTGGACAGTAATTGGTACTGCGGTGTTTTTCTCTCCTGCTCACCTCGCGAAAAATCATATCCAGCGGAGCCCCTAGGCCACGGAATTTGGACGCATTTTTTGCTTGAAGCTTTGGAGGGCCGGGCTGAAGAGGCTCTGCGCGAAAGTTGGCTGACTGATACCAGTCTTCGCGATTACCTTCGCGCAAAGGTACCGCAGTACATCTCACGCGAAACGACGATAAAAGGCAACCAGACACCGCAGGCAATCCTCTCTGGCAGCGGAAGCTTCCGTATCCGTCACGTGGATAACCCCTCCGTCGTGGTTGCTCCAGCAAATGAGGCGTTGGCGAATATCGCCTTTACTAACAATAGCGAATATCTAGAGGGCGTCGAAACAGGCCGGATTCGGTCACTCACTGAATTCCGCTCAAAGCATCGAGAGCCGGACGGCCATAGCGATTCGGCTGATAAATTTTGTAGGGGACTGTTGGACAAGCAAATACGTGAAGAAATACAGCAGTTTTATCAAGCGACACTAGCGGCATTTGGCGCTCGCCGCAAAGAGGTGCAAAAGGGAGAGGACTATGGTGCTGGCGACCTAGCATATCAATTCTTTCGCTACTCCATTCATAGTGGGCAGAACCCAGATGATCACACAGAATATGTAATCTATAGGACACTGGAGCTGAGGGATGGATGGGACGCGCACCGGGATGCCATCGAAGAGGTTTTCGACTGCGAATTTGATCGCTTGGTAATTACATTTTCGCGTATGAAGGTCTCCTATGATGATCTCGTAGAGATCCTTGAAGATATTCGGGACACTCATGGAGGAGAACTTGAGGATGATGATCGTGCAAAGCGAGTCACATACTCTCGCAATGACGCCTGCTTTACCTTTGATCTAAACACTCGAAGACTGGAAATCGAGATTGCTGGTGCTGATACTTTAGATATTTTGGATGGAGTGAGAGATTTCCAGCTTGGAAATGCGCGGCCGAGCCCTATGCTTGCAGCCTCTGGAAGCTAGTCTCGCAGTTTCAATGAGCTGGATTGTCAGCCCTTGAGTAAGCCTCGGAGCTAAATTACTTTCTCTGAACCTGATTCTGGTCTTAGCCTAATGATTGACGCATTGAAACAAGAGATTTTTCAGTTTATCTACATGGGAGGGGTTAGATTTCCATCTCCGGAAATTCTCATCGTAAGGAAAGACGAAGCTCCCCGTAACGCTCCGATCAGCCTACAGGGCCGAACGACTGTAGGTTTTTACTTGCGGCATACCATCATTCACTCACTACTGGATGCCGTTTTCGAGTCGGAAAACCCCGACTTGGAGGATAAGGGATATGTGTTCAAGTATAAGTCCCTACCAGAGCAAAATAACTATGAAATTGCTGTAAAAGAGACTTATCGGATACTCACGATGCTTAGGAACGTCATCACCCACAACAAGAGCCAGCTTAGCTGGATTGATGAACGTTTGGTTTGCTCGTATAAAACCAAGAGAAAAACCCCCATCCATTTAGACATTACAGCAGATGGCCTTTCGATTTTGTATGGTATCGCTCTGATGCGTTCAAAGCTGAAAGGGGAGGTGGATCGTTACCACCAGATCATGGTTGCCGCCATGTACAACTCCGCCGTTGCCTGTGTGGCTGAGTTTAAGGACGAGTACCGGGCTGACAAGGGCGTAGAGCTTAGAAAGGTCAGTTTAGATAGGCCGATACGCTGGGAAAGACGCTATCGCGTAGAGTCGCCTGAGTTCGTGGTTCAGGGCGATAATCTGAAATTTTCAATCTATGATGTCACCGAACCGGGGCGTTCTCCAGGTGGTGACGAATATCTATTTGACCTTGATGGTTGTGAATATCTCGTTCCTGGAGAATTCTTGGATTTTGATGGGACTATCAGCAAGAGCGAATTGGAGTGCTGGCAACCCATTAATAAAGTCATCATTCAACCGTATCGAGTATAGCCCTCTGATGCAATACTGAAGTTTTTATGATGGTAATTCTGGAATTTCAATGAGGATAGAAAATTATATTAATCAAACCTTTAAAGGGTTGTGGTAATTGTGCTTGAATTTAGACGTCATTATAAGAGGAGGATTCCATGGCTGCGGATATTGGTTTTATTGTAAACGCTCATGAACCCTCAAGGCTCTGCATTCGTGAAGTGATCTAATGAAGCCGGACACCCATTTAGGCGAGAATGCTCGCCAGATATAGGTGTCTGGGCTACATGACGGCTCAAGAGGCGCACCGCGACATCAGTCATTACCTGATGCATCGGTACAACTGGATTAGACCGCACCAATTCAACAACGGACTGGCCCCAGCTCAGGCCGAGAAAAAACTTAACGTCGTGTCCGGGATTAGTTGACCACTACAGTAGGCAACGCGGCTGTGCAGCAAGCCATTTCGGCTAAAGCTTTTTACGGTTGCGACGAGGCTATGGTAGTCACGAACTCCTACTATACAAAGTCTGCAAAAGAGTTGGCCGGCTGATCGACCGGGACGGGCTTCAGAGCTATCTGGATGAATACAACCAGAAGCTCATCGAGGTTTTCCAGGTCGAGGAAGAAAGTGCTTAATGGTTTGCCGTTTGGTGGTCATGATGTTGCGTAGTGGACGCCTTGGTCGTATTGAAAGCGTCGGGGCGGCATGACACGGCGCTTAAGTCTGAGAACATTGCATAGAGACTAAAAGGAGGGGGGCGATATGTCAGGGGTACGACAGCACTTCATTCCAAGGTTTTTGCAAAAAGGGTTCAGAATTCCAGGTAACGGAAAAATCGTCCGTTGCTGGGTGTACGAACAAAGCAAATCTCCCAGATCTGCAAATATTCAAGACGTAGGGCTGGAAAGGCATTTCTATGCCATCGACAGTGAGCCGGATTTGGACGATAAAATTACCGACGAAGAGCAGGACGTTTACGCACCGTTGGTAGACAACCTGCGTGCCGGCAATCTTAGTGAGGCGGTGGTCGAGAAGATCCCCGGGTTGTTAGCTCACCTGGAAATCAGAAGCCGGCACGTGCGCCAGAATATGCATTCAATGGTCGATAAATGTGCCAGTGGCATTCTTGAGCATCTATCAGATCCTGCGAACCTCAGTGCGTTGGCTAAAGATCATTTCAGGCCAGGCTCTCCGGTGTTTAACCAGGCCCTAGCCGAGCAAGGCCTCAGTCATCAGCAGGTTCATGCTCTGCTCGCCCTGGACGAGTCAATCCTCGACCAGATCTTTAAGCCCCTCGTTGCGATATTTGCCGCTCAGATGCCTGCCCAGTTGGATCGTTTCAAGTCTTCAATACCGGATTTGGTCAGACGCAGTCACGTTGGCGTGCTCAACGAATCCGTGTCGCCAGCTGCCCGTGCTCAACGCTTCACCGCGCTCCATTACTCCGTTCAAAAATTTGAGCCTGGCGACCTGCCTCTGGGAGATTCCGTTGTACTGTTCCATGTGAGAGGCGAGCGAGCCTTCAAGCCGTTTATGGATAAGGATGATGAGCTTGTTCACGTGATTCTGCCGCTGGCGTCGGACAAATACCTTCTAGGGGTGACAGATGTATCCCAGTCACCGCCTCCCCAAAACTTGCCGCTTGAAATCGCAAGGTGCTCTATGGGGTATTTCATATGCGCACACCAGAGTGATCGTGCTGCTGATGTTCAGGCACAGATAGGAAGTAATGCCAGCTGGCTTTCGGCACGAGAAATGAGCTCGATACTCACGGAGTTGATGAGCAAGAAGTTAGCTTGATGCAACCCAAGCAGAGCCAAATGCTGGTGAGTGATAACCCCAGCGACAACCCCTTGAGTATCGGGAAACGCTTGGGTTTGGAGGAGATGAAAGTGGTGTGCTAGCGCCGTGACAATACGTCGACGAAGCTCGGGTGTCTTCTCCAGCGTGGACTGCTGGTTCGCTGTAAGTGCGTTCTTCAGAACCTATGGCTCTGTGCTGTACGCATAGATGAACCTTGAGTAAACGGCGTCAGAGTCCATCGACAATTTGCTCAAGCACGCTGCGGTTTCAGGCGCGACCATGCCCGCCCAGGTAAGCGGTCTTCGTTACAAGCAAGTCTGCGCTCGCCAGTATTGATGGAGGAGTCGAATCGGGTACCCTTTTCTGAGAGACTGAATATCCTAAGGCATTCAGTCCTGGCAGATCACGCACCCAAAAGCCCCTACTTCGCTGCAAGCGGCAAAAAAAGAAGAGAGCAGCCAGTACAACTGTACGAAGTAAGGGTTCGCGGTACGTCCCGCCTGGATGTTACTGAACTCCTGCTCTACGGCTGCCTTGCTCAGTGACGAGGTAACGATAGCGACCCGTTTGACTGTATGCGGAGCGTTCCGGCAAAACTCAACTGCCGCTTGGGATTGGGCAGCTGTTCCCCGGCACGTGCGAGGAATAGCCGTTCTCACTTTGTTGTTCGTGTAGGCACGACTCCAACGAGTAAATTTCTTTCCCATAGCGGTGGCGGGTAGCGAGAGGTTGCCCAAGTTTTTGATCGCCTGGCCGACAGACACGTGGAATGAACTCGCCCCAAGAGACAGTGGCCCGTGCTTCGCGTGATAAAAAGTGATTCGAGGCGAGGTCGGATTTGTCCAGAAGCCGATGAAGTCAGCCCATTCCTCGCCTAAATCATCGCACACCATGACGTCGTCCTCAGGAGCGATCGTCGACAATACAACACCGAATGTAGAGTCTCGATCGAACGTACGATGCGCAGCCGTGAAAGCTCCTTTCTCGTCCGTGACACCTGCAAGTTCAGCGTTGCCGAACAAGTAGCCAAGGAATTGAGTTCCTCCGTTGATCAAAGAGTCATCCTGGTACAGGCTGCCGTCCAAGTAGGCAAAACGAGGCTGGTCGAAAAGGACGATGAACGTGTCCTCCTTATCGATGAACTGCTTCAGCAGGGTACGATTTTCGTCCGCGCCCAAGCCGAATTGGGTGTCCTCGACAAAGACATCGGAGAGCGCTGGAAGCGTCAGGCGCTTCAGTGCAATTCGCGTTTTGTTGATGGATATCTCTCCCACCTCGGCGCCTGTGGCGGACTGGGAGACCACCAACTTACCAGTGGCGTTTTTACCAACCCCCAATACGTCCGTCAGCTCAGCTAATATCGGGTCGACCTCGGCCTTCGGCAGCTCGCGAAAACCAACACCATCACGCCTGACCAAACGAATTACTTTGTCGTCAAAGACCGCTTGCCCCAGGATGGCTGTGTCTACCGCAAATTGGGTAGGCGAAGCATTCAGATCCGATAGCTCGAGCGGTCTGGCGAAAGCTGCCAAGAAGGGAGAAGACGAAGGCCTTCCGGGTCGAGGATGCAGACGGTCGATAATACCGCAGGCGTAATCCACCAACTCCGGGTAGCCAGCACGATCCGCTCGAAGTGAAATTCGGCCGGTTCGTGGTGTAGTTGAAAAGTGCTCGTTCGCCTCAGTGAAGCTGTAACCCAGGGGGGCAAAACGAGCCGAGGAGGCCATACCCACGTTGTTCTGGAGATTCTCTCCTTCGAGTGTCTTACTTCTCAAAGCGAATCGGGACAGCGTCATGTGCCGCAGCCGAACCCGGGCAAATACTGAATCCTTGCTGGTCAAGCCACGGTCGACGTCTTGGGCACCGATGCGCTGAAGATGGCGCTTGGAGAAGTCCGGAGTGACATCGATCTGAGACTTGAAGATGGCTACGTGGCCACGGTGTTCGACGATTAGAAGATACCCCGTAACCCGGTCGATAACCTCGTCCGCGCCAGGCAGGAACGCCGGTGTTTTATCGAACTGAAAGCAAAGCGCAGACCAGATTGCGGCCCCTTGGGGCTGGCGGATGTAGGAGAAAAAGTTGTTCGAAGGGGACGTCTGGGCGCCCCTGACTGCTCTAAAGAGGGCGGTAATCGCAATGGATGTGATCGAAGCTTTCTGACGGTAGAAAAAGCAAGATTTACTGGCTTGAAGCTCATCGATCATATCCGTGTCCTTACGAAAACAGGGTCGCAATATGGAGCCCGTAGGACTAGAACCGTAGCCCATTGCCATTAGTGCGTCTAGATGACTATGGTGGTTGCTTTGATCGATTTGGCGATAAATGTCGGGCACCGCAAACGGCGGACTCTTGAGCAAGTTGAGATTGGCTAGGTTGAATTCATGCATAGGCCAGATCCCAGCGCGGGCCGGGGAAAGCAGCCAGGCTTGCGTGAGCGCCATGGCACCACAAAGCAATCAGGCCGCTCTCGCCATGAGGGGATCCGGAATACAAGTCGATCTCCCACCACAGGTCACCGGCGAAGACAGCATTCGAGTAGGATGGTGGAGACTCTGCAGCCCTCGTCGGGACTGCTCCTGACCTGATTTGAGATCTGCTATGACCAAGCACTCGGACGCCTTCATTGACCTTGGCCGCACTTTCTCCAAAAATCCCTTTTGATGCTGATGCGTCTGACGATGTCGACCTAAGCGGTAGGCATAGCCGGCAGGGAGAGCTCCACTGGCCTGACTTGCTAACTCATAATCGGGTGATACTGCTGTCCGAGGCGGGATCAGGTAAAACTGCTGAGATCCGAAACGTCGCTTGCCAGCTCCGGAGCCAGGGCAAAACTTCTTTCTTTCTTCGTATTGAGAACGTCACTTCAGACTTGGAGGACGCCTTCGAGGTGGGGACGTTTGATGAGTTTGAGAGCTGGCGCTCTTCAGATGCAGAGGGCTGGCTCCTCATGGATTCAGTCGACGAGGCTCGGTTAAATGATCCGAAGGATTTCGATCGTGCGATCCGAAAACTTGGCCGATTGACCCAAAACGCTTTGACCCGAGCGCACATAATCATCACTGGACGAAGCACAGCATGGCGCGCAAAGACGGATCTTGCTATCTGTGAAAAGGCTTTTGCTTTTGGGCCTGTAGCTCGGCGCGCATCTTCCAAAACTACTGATGGTTTTGTGGACGTTATGCAAACGGTTACAGACAAAACCGAGCCAGAAACGTCGTTCCTCTTGGTGACGTTGGACGACATCCATGACGAGCAGATTGATCGCTTCTTAAATGCCACTGGCGTCCAAGACATCAAAGGGTTTCGTTCCGCAGTTGAGCGCAAGGAAGCTTGGTCGCTAACCACGCGCCCTCTGGATTTCCTGGAGCTCGTCGATTTTTGGCTTGAGCACCATCGAATAGGCTCGCGCTTGGAACTCATGAAAAGCAGCATTAATCGCCGCCTTGAAGAGCGTGACCAAGATCGCGCCGAATCTAGACCCATTGCTCCAGATAGGCTCAGAGAAGGCGTGCGCCTAATTGCAGCAGCAACAACATTAGGGCAAACGTCTGCGATCCGCATCCCTCCTGATGGTGAGACCAATAAAAGTGGGATTCCCATTCGCGACGTGCTGACGGATTGGAATGACACCGAATCAGCAGCCTTGCTGAATCGGCCAATTTTCGAGCCTGGCATTTATGGAACCGTTCGTTTCCACCATCGTACTGTCCGAGAATACCTAACAGCTGAATGGCTACACGAGCTGATACGTGGCGCAGGTTCGCGGGTCAAAATCGAGAACTTGTTCTTCTGTACACAATACGGGCTGGAGGTTATCAATCCTTCGATGCGTCCAGTTTTGCCCTGGCTAGCGCTATTGGATGAGCCCATTTGTACACGGCTAGAGGAGGTTGCTCCGGGAGTGTTTTTTGAGGGCGGCGATCCTGGACAGCTTCCACTGAGTACACGTCGGAGAGTGTTGCGTAAAGCGTGCGAGCACTTGGCGCAGCCGGCTCACAGTTGGGCGATGACTGACTATTCAGCCGTGCAGCGATTCGCGCACCACGATCTCACTGAAGACATCAAAGAGCTACTGACGCTTTACCGTACCAACGATGACATCGCCTGGTTCCTTTTAAGAATGGTATGGCAGGGTGAGGTGGTGGGGGCACTTGCAGAGACTAAGCAATTTGCCCTCAATGCTCAGCACAAACATACTCGTTTGGCAGCAATCCGAGCTGTTATCGACCTGGGAACTGCCCAAGATGTAGCCGATGTGCGCCTAGCGTTGCTGGCAGGAGACTCCAAAGTTAACCGGGAATGGTTAGCTGAGCTGCTTGATGGGCTTGCGCTCGATACTCAATGGCTCCCTTGGCTGCTAAAGGCAATCGAGAGAAGTGCGAAGAAGGAGCGCTATAGCGGTAGAGATGCCCTAGCGTTGAAGCTTTCTTCCCTGGCGATGGATTGTCCGCTAGAAAATCTGCCAGCCCTCATATGCGGGCTAGGTGTGCTTTTGGACAAGCATCCAACTGAACAGCACGGTTTCAGCGCTATCTCTAAAAGGTACGGCTGGCTAGCCGAGATGGCTGGTATGGCAGTGCTCCGTTTGCTCCAGGCACGAGACCCGTATGCGCTTGATGACTCGGCCCTCGCGATTCTGAGCAAGCTGGCCCAAGCGCACAGTTATGAAGAGCGAGATACTCGAGAGCTCGGAGAAAAACTCCGGGAGATCGTGCCTACTTGGCCGGAGCTCGATTACAAGCTGTTTTGGTATGACGTTGGAGTAGCTCGTAACGGTCGAGTGCATCGCGGGGAACCTGTAGTTAACGTCTGGCAGTTGATTGGTTTCCGGCCATTCTGGTCGTTGAATAGCGAAAACTTTGGCCTCGCCTGCGACAACATCGCTAGCCTCACGAATATGCATGATCGACAGATGTCGCTCAGCATGGCGTTTAACATCTACACACAGCACGGCAAACCATCCTCATGGGAGACCCAACTTCGGCAATCAGCTGATGCTCAGGACGAGCTTCGCGAGAAGCTTGAAATTCTCTTAAACCCACCGGAGCGAGAAGTTGAGGAGTGGGAGATCAAGCAGGCTCAGTGGAAGGAAGAAGCCGCCCAGCGAAAGTATGAAGAGGCAGAGCATCGGCGCTCTTGGCGAGAAGGGCTCGCCGCCGAAGTGGCCCAGATAAATGGCCCCAAGCCAGGCGTGATGACTCGAAGCCAATCTTACCTAATGGAACGGATGCGTGAGGGCTCATCGTCGTCAAGTACTTGGAGCAGCGGCGATTGGCAGTCGCTCATAACTGAGTTTAGCCTGCCAGTCGCCCAAGCGTTTCGTATTGGCGCTGTTAATTTCTGGCGGGAGTATTGCCCAACTTTGTCATCTGAGGGGGCTCCTGCCAATTCGACCCCATACCAGGTGATTTTTGGATTGACTGGGCTCGCTATCGAGGCCAAAGAGGAGCCATCCCGCTTCTCGCAGATGTCCGTCGATGACGCTGAGTACGCAGCTCGCTATGGGATGCTTGAGCTGAACGGTTTTCCGGAGTGGTTTCCCAAGCTCTTTGGACTGTACCCGCGAGTTATCCAAGAAGTCGTACTGCGTGAAATCAATTACGAGATGGATGCGCCAAGTTTGGAGTTAGGCGGCAATAGGGTGCTACAGAGAATGCGTTGGGGGGGGAGCTGGATGTACGAGGAGCTTGCTGCTCCGCTCATGCTCCGGCTGACACAGTACATAAGCGACCTTGAGTCGATCCAGCTCGTGCTGAGCATTGTGCAGGAGTCGTCGGTCGCTGATGAGTTACTGGCTGAGCTCGCCTGCAAGCGTGCCATAGAAGAGGTCAATTCGGAGATTGCGCCGACTTGGTATGCCGTGTGGGTTGGAGTGGAGCCGGCGCTTGCTATCCCAGCATTGGTAGCTCGCATCGACTCGTTATCTTCAGATGAGGAAAAAGCCACATTTGCCATGCTTTGCCTGATTGCGATTGTCGGAAGCCGCACTGCCAGCCGTTGTCGGCAGAAGTACAAAACGGTTGAGCATGTCAAATCGCTGTATCTGCTGATGCACACATACATAAGTATTGCAAAAGACATTGACCGTGCAGGAAAAGGAGTCTATTCGCCAGGACTTAGGGACGATGCGCAGAATGCTCGTGATGGGCTTTTAGCCTTTATCCGAGAGACGCCTGGGAAGGAATCATTCCTAGCATTGCAGGAAATCGCACAGGCCCACCCTGCGGAGCGATTACGTCCCTGGAGCGCATTCTACGCTCAGCAGAAGGCTACGGCCGACTCGCAGACGCCACCGTGGGAACCATCGAAGGTCGTCGAATTTCACAAATCGCTGGAAAGCACGCCATCCACCCACCGTGACCTCTGGAATCTGGCAATCGATCGTCTTCTGGACTTAAAGCACGATTTAGAAGATAGCGACTCCAGCTATGCAGAAATTTTGCTCCAGACAAATCAGGAGACTTCCATCCGGAAGTTCATCGGTAAGTGGTTAAGGGATCATGCTGCTGGACGCTACGTCGTGCCGCAGGAAGAGCAGCTTGCCGATGACAAACGCCCTGATTATCGATTCCAAAACAGCCAGTACTATGCGCCCGTGCCTGTCGAACTTAAGCTTTCACAGAACTGGAGCGGCCCTGGGCATTTCGAACGGCTCGAGAACCAACTCTGCGGGGACTACCTACGCGACATAAGCTCAAGCTGCGGCATCTTTTTGCTGGTAAATCATGGAGGTCAGGCCAAGTGGGAGACGCCCACCAAAGGCCGGCTCGGGTTTAATGATCTAGTAATCGCATTGCAAGAACACTGGCTGGTCATCGCTTCGAGATTTCCTAACGTCGAAGACATCAAGGTCATCGGCATAGACCTCACAAAGCGAGGGGGAGCGGTCGCGATCAAAGCCATCGAAGCCAACCAGGCGGAGGCTGGTCAGAGCACTGATGAATAAAAGCCAGCGGTGGCTGAGCAATTGGAAAGAGAGCGAGAAGGGTGGTGGAGCTTTAGTGATTTCTCAGCAATACAATCGCATCCACCCAGGATGGCTTGCATTGCTAGTCAGAGGAAGCTGATGCCGGACACGGCAGGGATGCCATGTCTCCACCAAACCAGCTCGGCTCAGCGTCCTATCATTAGGTGGGTAGGGAGCAACAGTGAAACCTTCTAAGCGAGAAGCGGTTCCCGGTTTGTAGCTTTCTCTCAATGAGGCCTACAGGAACAGAGCGGTGGAGCATCAGATTAAGCATTTGATGCAAGTACTGTGATGGCCGTTTACCATTACGGCCTCAACTCTCTGCTAGGCGCTTCTCATGTCCTACTTCGTATTACGCTCAGCCACTGCTAGCGACGCGGTCAACTGCCATCGTGTCGAAAGCGCCTCTTGGGTCGGCGACGGGTCGGCGACGCTAGATGAATTTGAACAATGGATTCGACTGAATCCTAATAACTTCATTATCTGTGAAGTGGAGGGTGAATTCGCCGGGTTTGTCCATTTCGGCCATTCCAACGACGATTTTATATCTGAAGACGGGTTCAAGGCTCAGTGCGGTCAAGGCACTACCGCACCTTACGCTCACATCAGATCGGTTGCAGTGGAAACAATGAGCCATGACGATCGCAGCATCTCGATGCTGATCGGCTGCCTAGAGGAACACTTTCAAAAGCTGAACAAAAAGGGCATCCATTTGCGTTGCAGAGATGAATACGTTGATCGCTTTAAAGCGGAAGGCTTCAGGTATGTCCAGGCGTTGGCTTCCGATGACATCAGCACCTGGCATGAGATGGGCCTTCATCTGAGCTGGTGAATTATCATGCCCGTGGTTAAGCGCTGTACTTGAAGCTAATCACCACGGTAGATTTCAAGCAGCTCGCGAAAAAACCGATCGTATGCCGCATCGCGCGAAGGTAGAGCGCAGGTATCGAAGGCAAATGATGATTTAGCTTGATCGAGCACTCAGCCCGTACCTCTCCTATAACGGTCACTGAAGGTGCCTGCATTAACGTGGGGATCCGGGAGTACCACCAAAAATGAGCCAAGATGTTTGGCCATGGATTCGATGGGATAGCGAGCACGACTTCACAGGCCCATCCACCTCTTCGACTTAGGTGCGGGTCGCTCTGGGCTTACAACCTGGGGGTAAGGTCGAATCCGTAAAATTGAGATGGATCAACTCACCATTCGAGAAGTCACGCATTCCGTTAAGCGCTTGGAGGGTACGATCCGAGAGAAGGGAGTGCTTGTGTGATTCAAGGGGTGGTAGTTGAGCACGATGCAATGCTGTCCCTGCTATCGCCCCTTCGAGCCTACGGCTCGGCTCAATTCGTCAGTTGAATCCCAGTTGGTCATCGCACGAATCGCTTGAGTGACAGGCGACTCGCTATCACTTGCTCTCGTATCTCATCAGGATCAATCGACATACCGCCGTCTGGTGTCACGCGCAGAGATTTCAGATTGTTGAGGGCAGCTATGAACGCCCGTTCTCTGGCCTGCTCTTGGCCAGATATGTTGTCCCGACAAACGAGTCCTATCAATCGACCGAACCACATCATGTTGCACTCCTGATTTCGTGTTCCATGACAGCATTTCAGCGATGCGCATGAAAGGTTAAATGGAAGAGCGAGTAGAAGCGAGATATTGGACGACCTGCTCCAGTCCCGCTCGGCATGCGATGAGATCGCGTGGTCGACGACTCAGGCCTCGATTTATTGTGATGAGGCTTCTTTATTAGAATGCAGTCATTAGCAAAGCAATGCACCTCACCCCAGTGTCAGAACGAAGTAGCCTATAGTTTTGGTAGTGAGGCCATAGATAAGTTCTCGTAAATCGATGTGATAGCACCGGTAAAAGTGCAGTCGGCCTCGCTTGTGCCAGGTCGACCTACTAGGTGCAGCAACTATTTGCAATTGCCTGCTTTGCGGTATCCCGCTGCTTGGGCTTCAGATTCCGAAGTGAACGAGATCTGATTTTTCGCGGACACCTGACCATAACCAGGGCATCCCACGGAGAGATGGTACACCTGACTCTTTGTGTTGCCGATGATAGCGCCTACTCCGTTCGCACTCGCAAGGGTTGGCTTGGCCGCTACCTTCGGAGGATTAACGGGCAGGGCACCAACTACCCCATCACCAACCGTCTTGTATCCTTGTGACTATTGACGTTCGCCAGTCACGAATGGATTGGAGTGCCCCATGACTGCGGCAATGCGTCGATCTCGGTCTTTCTCCCAAGGCGAAACCGGGTACTGCTTGTCCCAGGCCATCAGTAGCTGCTGTTGCTGACGAGACATGTTGAGTTTGTACCTGTCGAACATGTAGAAAGTGGTTCTAGCCACCAACCCTTTAACCTCATCGCGAGGTTCGGCAGCGCGTTGATCGAAATCCACTCGGGTCTTGCACTGCCCATACTGCGGAGCGATTCCGGAGGCCATTCCGTAGTTGAAATTACTGCGGTCGCCATTCACTTCACCTACGGACGGGTAGAGGTTAAACAGGTCTGCCTCCATTGCCCGAAATACCGGATCATCATCTACGCAGTTCTCTCGACCACCGTTTTTCCAGCATTGACGTTGGTTGCCGAATGTCCAGGCTGGAACAATATGTTCCCACTCAGTTCTCTCTGCCCGAGTCTCTTGCTTTCTTGCCTTCAGACCACATGATTCCGGATCGATACGACCACCAGATTTGCCAACCCACGTCCATTTGCAGCCGCAGTACAGCTCGCCCATGGAGCTATTGGCTTGGTCGAGGTAGACCTTTTGTTTGGCAATGACTTTCGCTTCGGTGAACGTCGCCGGTGGGCTGGCAAAGGCAGGGGAGATTAGTGGGAAGAATAGCGATAGAGCGTACAGCAGTTTCCTCATCTGAAAACTTCATCAACGTTTGAAAGGAGCGGCATTATACGTTTATCGCTGACGGCAGGGCGCTTAGCGCTTCGCGCTCAGGATTCCACAGCCGCTCAATTGCCCAGAGCGGCTGATCCCCTTGAAAAGTACGTATGGCCGAAATGTAAGCTTCGTACGTGGTGCGATCAAACGTCGTCCAAGTTTTACTCATGTCCTTCGCAGCTTGGAGCTTTTCACGAAAGACTAGAAGGTCGCTTTCCTGGTCGATCGCGTTCGAGGAGTCCAATGCCTGCAAAAGCACTGCATCAAGTGGCGGGTGCATTGCCTTCACGTGTGGATGGTCATGGTAACCAGCGCAAATGATCTTCAACTTCAAGTACATGTTTACAAGCTTCTGTGCCCGGCCGTAGGTGCAAACTAATGCCTTGCGAACGTCCGGTTCACCTTTGGCGCGCTTCGTGTAATAGAGACCTTTGGAAGCATCAATCACCGCCTGAATTCGCTGGTGAATGAACTCATTCATCTCATCGGGAGGCGGCAGTTGATCTGCTGTGTTGATGACTCCCAAACCAGATTTTTCTATCAGGTGTTTTGCCACCGCAATGGTGTGGCCAGGCCCTTGCCGAGAGTAGGCTCGGCCAGCGGCCCAAACAGCTACACGATGGCGGTGCTCATGAATGTCATACATGCTCAGTTTTCCCAATTTTGATCTAAGTGTTGCCATACCTACGCTTAGGGTAGGTTCCTTACTTCCGACGCTTTTGCTGGCCTATTTGATTTGCAATTCGAAGTTAACCAATCCGTCTCTGGATTCGAGCCTGGTGATTACGCAGGTCTCCAAGGCTACTCCCGACAGGCGTTGCAGGCTGGATCTGAGCTCTTTCTCGATGTCACCTAAAGTGAGCGCACGAATAGCTTCAGCGAACGAGCTTGCGATCACAGGGGACTGTTCGATTGCAACACCTCTACTCTCAGACTGCTCAGCTAACGAGCGTGCGTATTGGATCAGTGGGGCAAGGCGTGCTTTCTGCCCGCTGTCCAAACTCACCCAGCGCTGTATTCCAGCAACGCTACATTGGCTAATTTCGGCAATTCGCGACTGAGGAAATCCGGTTTTTTCTTGGATCGCCGAAATCAATGCCCGAGTCCCCTTGATTGTTTTACCGTCTTGCGAGGTTTTAAGCTTATCGATAGCTGTACTGAGATTCGATTTCATGCAAATTACTCTATGCTCTACGTAGGTTGTACGTAAGCCTACAGTTCGCTGAGTGAGGAGTCAAGTCTTCATATGCCTAGGTATGTTGTACGTACGTTTTTTGAGGGGTGTTAAACAGGGCTTGGCTGGCTGATACGCTGACTATCAGACAGTGGCAAGCACAGCTGGAAATCAGGAGAGGGGAGATAAGGCGCTACGAGTGCATCTATTCAGCGAAGCAGAATTCAACTTGCGGAGAAGTCGTCCACGAGCGATTCCTTGAGGGCTTAGTGGAAGGGGGCGGCACTAGCAACTCGTCAGAAGGAATCTCCAAGTCCTTGAGAACTCCCGCCTGGGCTAGATCCGCCAGTTCTTCTTGGGTACGACTCAGCAACGCGTCAACTGACTGGCCTGACTCTGCGCAGAGAGTGATGGCCACGAGAGTGAGAGGGTTCACATTCAGTGGGCCACTCAGAGCAGTAATCATCTCCAGCGTGGGGCTTGACTGAGCTCGCTCCAATTTCGAGACGTATGTTCGACTGCTGACTTCGGCAAGGTTTCTCTGAGTCAATCCTTTGCCGGCGCGCATTGCTTTAAGCACAAAAGCAAAGGCAATTTTGAGCGACATAAGCACGTTCCTGATGTGAGCAAATCCCTTTGAGCGTCGATACGCTGGAGAGAGCCATTCTAGAAGAATGGAAGCCTATCACGGTATCGTTTTGCTCCATGTTCGTGACCATGGAATTGGTGATTGCCAACGCATCGCGATCCTGCGAAGCATGACCAGCGCAGAGGCAACTGATCTCCTCATATGGTGGGGAATGAAGGTTTTGAATTCATCGACACCAGCGATGGCTTTTTGCCTTATTATCGCTACACCTCAAAGCAACGCGCAAAACACAGCATACCGAATCAAGGATTGCGACAATGTTCAAACACCGCTTCACTCGAGTCACTGCTTACGCAGTCCTGTCCATGATGTGCTCCGGCATTGCTCTAGCGGACAGCCGAACCTGCTCCGACCCACAGGTCAAGGCGGCGCTGGCTCTCAAGGCTCAAAACGCCCGCAACAGCTACGTCGATATGCTCAACCGACAAGGCCGTGATGTCTGGGCCAAAGTTTCAGGTATCCACGAAGTCGAGAGCCTTTCGACTGACAAGGAATCGGGGCGCAAAAAATGCTTCGCCAAGGCGTCCGTGGATTCCAACATGGGCATGCTGGCGCAGCCGGTGTGGATGACCTACACCCTTGGCCAATACGATGACGGCAAGCAGTACACTGACATTCACGTGATGTCGGCAGACGAGCGCCAAAGCTTCTCTCGCGATCGCTAATTTTTTGAGCACTACCCATGATTGCAATGTAAGGATCGAGTGAGGTCAACGAAAAGGTAAAAGAGCGAGTTGTGAGCACGTGCTGGCGCTATCGCAGGAGTCGATGGCTGGGATGGAGCTGGAGTTTCTAGCGCTTGAGCCAACAGAAGGCGTCAGCAGTTCAGTAGCTCAGTTGACATCCACATAAATTCTGTTAGTTCATCCATCAAATGTTTCAGGCATGGATTTCCCTGGAAGAGGACAGTGATAATTAGCTGGTCGGAGTATCTGAGTGGATGTGGTGCCGGCGCCATTCATCCACTGTCGCGATGATCAACAAATCACGCTCCGTGAACTTGGTGTCGATCTGCTCGCTATCTACAAGTGCCTGTACATACCCCTCCGCTCGGGCCGCAGCTTTGTCAAACTCAGCAAGGGAGGCGGATGATTCGATGTAACCGATCAGTCGCTCCCACGCTCGTCTTTGTCGATTTCCTTGGGTCGTCTTGGAAAACGGAATAGCGCTCTGCAGACACTGGATGAATGCAATCGTCGATAGGCTCAATGCTGATTTCTCACTGTGTACATACAGATGAAAAACGGATCGTTTTGAAAAAACTTGAGCGCGATAGGCGTTTTTTTCGTAGCGGAATTTAAGAGGATGAATCTTCCCCCCTTTTAAAGCCCTCAAAAAGGGACATTAACCGCGTTTTTGATACTTAATGTCCCATTTTGGGGTCATTAACGGAGGCACGTTTTGAGCTCGACAGAGTGACTCTTGCCCATGGGGTTCTTTTGTCTAGACAAACGACTTTTATGAATAGACCTAGCCACCTCATGCAGAGCTTCAGCTTCCATTACCTATGACAGCATTGTCATTGATATGCAGGTAAAGCCTGATTTCGACGTTATTTAGAGAGGAGCGGGTTAGGTGTCATTAGCGACCTCAAGCTGTTCAGACACCTCACTTCAACAAAATTCCTGAATTCATTGGTCTGTAACGTTCTTTTTGCTCTGTAACGTTGCTTACGTTACAAGTGAAAAAGTTACGTTACATCTAGCCTCAGTAAGGCTCCGAAAGGGCGCGGAGCGCGGCGGCCAGAAACGTGCGGATGGTAGCCACAGAGGGGAGGCTTTCTTACGCTTTTCTAACGAAATGCTTAAGCGCATGCCGACTCGCAATTACCCGGTCGCGTATCTCCTGGGGATCTATCGACATACCGCCGTCAGGCGTGACCTTCAAAGTCTTCAACCCGTTTACTGAGTCGATAAACGCACGCTCACGCGTCTGCTCAGATCGAGACCTCTTGTCCCGCCAAAACCACGCCATGCACTGTCCGAGCCTATTCATGTCTTTCTCTGAACGCCAAGATTTATGGGAGCATGATTGCTGAAGACCGGGTAAATGTCCTGGGCTTTTATGCTAACCATGATTATTCAGTCTTGCCGTGGCAAAGACGCAACCAGGAACAAAGTCAGTGCGCATCGACCGATTGTCGTCTGTTCGGGCCCAGCAAGCTCAGCTAACGCTCAGACTTTTCCTGCGGATTCGGAGCTTGGTCTCAAGCTTAGGTGGTCAAGCCTCGCGCTGCCCTAGCATTGATTCTTAAGGTTCTATGTATCCCCCCAGAAAAAATCTCAAACTTTTCGCTAAAGTTTTTCTATAAAGCATCCGTTGTTATTTTTACGACCATAGCGATGGTGAATTTTGTGAGCAAAATTGAAATGCAACCGGCAGCGTTTTTTGCAGAACGCGAATTCATATGCTGGCGTGGTCGAGACTTTGAGGAACTGTATCCGTGCCAAGTATCCAGGCAGGTTGATCAGTATGTCAGTTTAAAGTTAGACATCATGCCTTTCAGGTTTGCCGACGCCGTAGCTGAAGATATCGCGCGCTGCCTTTACGATGCCGTACTCATAACCGTGGGAAATCAGGCAGGTTTTGTACCAACGCCGACCGATCGCGACAGTATTTTGAAAAAATCATATCGAAAAAGAATATTTGAAGAATGGAGTTACTGCGCCGATGGTAGGTTCAACTGCCACGAAACAGAAGACGGATCCTATGTTGTTGAGCTTGCGGTGGATGAGCGCGAAAAAACTGAAAGAGTTGGGGTATACACTGTTGAAGACAGGGGAGTTGAGCTTGTTTTCGAATTCATGTGTTATTCATTCAGCATGCTCGATGCCGTTTGGCTTGCTAATGCGCTGATGGAGGCGATGGGGCGTGAGCCACTGGATCATTTAGAAACAATGAGCGGGTTCTAGGCCAGACTGAGCTCAGAGTGGTGCCATAGGCCACTCTGCGCAAATCTCTTGGATTGCTAACAGGCGATAACAGGGACTGACGCACAAATAGCATTGCTTGAGGTGCCATCAGATATGGATGAGCAGTTCCTCAAGCTTGCGATGCACCTCCGGGCTCACAAGAACCACTGGATCAAGGGCGTTCATGCCCGGGGTAAAGGCGTACATTCGGTCGTCAGGGCAGCAGCAGCCATCGAAGTAGTCCAGCTCAGCGCAATCAATTAAAAAAGTGATCATCCAGCCATATGCTTAGAGGGTCATCAGGCAACAATAACCATGAGTGCTCAGTGATCCGGCACATTGAGCATAAACCGACAGAAATATCATGGAGTACCTGGGTGAACCTCTTTAGCGGTTCAAGCTCTTGGTGAGGGGATTTTAGCAAAGGGCGATTGGAGTTGAGTTTGAAGTTGAGATTACAGATGCACCACTGCGCGGAATAGGATGGGGACTGCATTTCGGCTGACCTGAGTGCACTGGGCTAGACCGATATTGTCGGATGACTTTGTTCAGGGCAGGGCATCCTTGGACTGCTCAACAAATTCGCGAGGTTGCGGATGAGTTTGCCGAGCGCTCTATCACTCTGAATGAGCTTTCTAAAAGAACATTTTGAGTCTGCCAGTTAGGCCTCAATCAGTGCGTGGGTGATCACCAGAAATTCTTTCATTCTCAATGACGGACGCTCGCTGGGCCGCGCGCAAAGCAATTCCGCCGAACGACACACTAGCATCCACATAGCGCAAAGCGGACTTCATATCCTTCCAGCCCACATAGCTCATCAGCCCCTTGATGTCCCACCCATTGGCGGACGCCCAGGTTGCAAAGCCACGCCGCATTGAGTGGCTGCTATACAGCTCCGCTGGCAATCCTGCCTCTTTGAAAATGCGGCGTAACACGGGAATCAGGCTATGCGGCTGCATGGCTTTGCCTGACAGATTGCCCCAGCGATCAATCCGCTGAAACACCGGGCCTTTCGCGATCCCGGCAACTGTTATCCAGTTGATGTAGGCCTCCACTGGGCAGAGCACGGCGAGTGCCGGCGTTTGGAACGTTGTTCCTTCATGTTGACGGTCACCCTTTGTGTACGGCAGGAAGAACGTAATGCCTTCACCGCTTAAGGCTTGAGTGTCCTCCACCGTTAGCCTGGCTAACTCGTCGCCTCGAAAGCCACGCCAGAACCCGATCAATATGATCGCCACCGAGCGACGGTGACGCACCAGCGTTTTGTAATCTCCGCGTTCAAGTGCGACTGCGGCTTCCCTTTCAAGCCATGTGACCGCTTGCTCCAGGTGCTTCAGCAGTAGCGGGGCGGCCTGTTTAACCTTTGCAGGGTGCACGACCCTGATGCCTTTGATCATTTGGCGAACGTCAGGCGTCTTGGTCGGATCAGGGAAACCCTGAGTTATGTGCCATTGCGCAAGGGCTGACAGACGCTGCTTCAGAGTGTTGATGGAGAGCTTATCGGCGTACTCCGCCAGATAGCGGAGGACGCCAACGCCGGTCGTTGGTAGGTACCCGCCCCAAGTCACCTCGAAGTGCTCGATGGCCGCCCGGTAGCTTTTCCGGGTGTTCTCCCTGGTGCCGGCGCTGAGGTACCGATCTGCTTTTTCCATCGTGCTTTGCCTTCGAATCGGAGCGTTTCTGTCTTCGTGAGCCACATGGATGTGTTTCAGGCGCAACAAAGAATCAAGAAGCCATAAAGCACTATTATGGCTTTCTAGTAAACCAAGTTCAAACGACGTAAAATACTTCTAAAGTGTTATGTAGCTACATGACATGTAACACTGTACGAAATCGTAGGAGAATCCCATGGCTCGAGGCGGAATCAATAAAGCTGTTGTGCAAAAAGCACGTCAGGCGCTGCTGGCCAGGGGAGCTAACCCCAGCATTGATGCAGTGCGAATAGAGCTTGGAAATACGGGCTCCAAGACAACGATCTCTCGTTACCTGAAAGAGCTTGAACCCTCCAGTAGAGAGCCTGTAACAGCACGCGTACGTATGGGCGAAACACTCAACGGTATGGTGCAAACGCTGCTGGATCAGCTTATGGAGGAGGGCAAGGAAGTAATATCCCAGGCGACCGCAGCTTTTGAGCTGCAGCGGGCTGCGCTCGAAAACCATATCATCGAGCTCAAATCGGAGCTGGCTACCGCCCAACGTAATTCGGCCACCCAACAGGCCGCGATAGAGACGCAGAACGCTGAACTTGCGACCACCCACTCCTCACTCCAGGCTGAGCTGACCCGTAACGCGGGCCTCAGTCAGCGCTGTACCGACCTTGAGTCGCTGGTTGCTGAAAAGGACAAGCACATCCAATCGCTGGAGGAAAAGCACGTTCAGGCGCGTGGAGCGCTCGAGCACTATCGAGAGGCAGCGAAGGAACAGCGAGATCAGGATCAACGCAAGCACGAGTCTCAACTGCATGAGATGCAGGTTGAGCAGCGCAAGCTGCGGGAGACCATCGCCGTGAAGCAGGACGATTTGACTCGACTGAATCGTGACAATGAACGCCTGCTCGGTGAAGCCAGACAACAAACTAAAGCCCTGCACACTCAGGAGGCCTTGGTTCAGTCTCTCAACACTCAAATTCAGGCATTACGCCACGGTGAGGCCAAGTCCGCTGGCGTTGCTGAGCACCTCATGGAACAGATCACAGCTCTGCGTGATGAGGTAAAGGCACTCCACAAGGCTTCCGCTGTAACCGATCTGAGAGAGCAAGAAACTGTGGCGCTGGTAGCGTCGCTTCAAAAAGAGAATGAGCAACTGCGGCAGGCTGAGATTGATGAATCCTTGGAGGAGGATAGCAATGCCTCTTCAGGGGCAGAGGATAAGCAAATTGCCGGGCACGCCAAGCCTTTGAAACGACCGAGGAGATGATGCATGGATCAGATCACAGGAAATCCACGTAGCCATGGTAAAGACACCTCAGGTTGGAAGTTCGCTCATCAGCGCCTATCCCAAATGCTCATAGAAAGGGTTGAGCCATTCGGCCCACTGGTTCTGATTATGAAGCTGGATGCCGCCGGTATTAGGATTCCATGGCTGTCCGTTTCATCGTCGGATAGAAAGGCCGTAAGAGCCTGAAAGAGCATGATCCCCCTGATCGGTTTAGCTGAACAACCTGACATCGCGCAGGCGGCAGCCCGCTGGGAAAAAGAAGCGCTCTCAGACCGCCCGTACCGCAGATCGAGCCCATTGGCAGACCTCAAGCTAAGCGCCGAATCGGGGGCTGCGACAAGGTATCGGTTACATGAACTGCAACTGTTTGCCCAGCGCTTGGAGTGCTCGTTCGAGCCCGATGTGATGACGATGGCATCCCACTCATTCCAAGCGCTATACGACGGCTTGATGGGTATTCCTGCTCGTCGGCATGGTGATCCTCATGGTTAATCAGGCTTTGGCAGGACGGTACTGCGGTAGCAGTGTGCCGCCAAAGCCAAGGACAAATCATCCGACACAAATACAGAGCGAAGGATCGTTAATCCTGTTCGGGTGAGAGGCTGGGTGAGTGTAAACGTCGAGTAAGCGCAACAAAGCCCTTCATAGGCTTGTGAAAGAGGGCTTTTTTGACGTTGAATGCGTGGCGCGCTTCTTCGATATCAATAATGAAATTGCGAAAAAATATGCAGACGCGTGTGCAGAACTGTCAGAACCCAGGGTTGCAAGTATGGTGCGCCTTTGGCTGATCTGGACATTTTGACAAAGCAGCACGACGCCTCGCCGAGGGAAATCATAGCGTTACTAGATGCTGATTATTTTCAACGAAAGGGCAACTCTGTAGGAGGAGTCGGTCACCCAACGAATTAAAGAATTAATTCAACTAAATATTTGTTTAGTTGAGTTATGGCCAGAGCTACATCAGAAAGAAGGGTAGTTTTGTGTTTGTTGGATTGAAGTCCAACGCGCGCAGGTCGGTTGCCCTGGATTTCACAGTCGGCGACTCGCTTAACAACTCGAACAGGATCAAGGTAGATCGGCTTCGCGACTAGGCTGGAGCATGATCGGGTAGGTAAAGTTTAAGGATTTTCGGGTATCTGGAAGACTGAGGTGGCAGATTTGCGCTTTTCAATCTTATGGCGCTTGAACAACTGCCGAGATTTCAGGCGTACTCCACCAGGAAGTGATTTCGTACCAATGGCAACAGTGGACAGAGTCGCGAAACGGGTCTCCGGGAAGTATGGACAATTCGACCAGTAAAATGGATCGTAATTAGGCGATGGAGCGTCAGACGAACTTGGGCACATGAAGTAAAATTGCGATTGCGAGGCAGGCTTTGAAGTAATTTCTGTGTTTGAGCGGAAGAAAGGATGATTCAACGATTTAAATTGAAGGAATGTTGAGATAAGGCGTTACAGCAGGGATATGGCACGGTTGCTTCCAGATTTAGCCCCAGAGTTTCTTCAGCGTACTCGTGACAAGCGATTCGAATCCCATGGACAACCAAGCGAACATCGCAATATCTCGTTACGTGTAATGTATATTATGTTAAACGAGGTGCTATGTTAATAATGTGCCCAGAATGGCGCCCATCCCCATTTGACCTTATCGATGCTCAGGCCCTCTTCCACCGGCCGGATGATTTCCACCCGCGTTGACGGTGCGACGTTGTACCGCTCGACTGGCCAGAGGTCATAGCCATTGATCACCAACTGCTTTGGCGCAAGCTCCTTAAGATAGTGATCCATCGATTCGTAGATCGAGTAGCGTCCGCACATGCTGTCACCCGTCGAATTGTCGTACCTATGAGATTGACCGCAAGCGAACCAAATCGTTAACTGTATGCATGTACAGTTAACCTTCTAAGGCTTGCATCATGAGCATCACCCTCCTCGGCCTACTCGCTACTGGCGGTAAGAAGCTGCCACTTTATTCATCCAAGGTACCGGCGGGCTTCCCCTCTCCTGCGGCTGATCACATCGAAAAGCACATTTCCCTAGATGAGCTGTTTGATATCCGAGCTCCGCACGTGTATCTGGTAAAGATTGATGGAGACAGCATGCAAGGCGCGGGTATCTATTCCGGGGATATGGTGATCGTCGATCGGAGCATCGAAGCGGTCAGTGGCGATATCGTTATCGCCGCGCTGAATTCGGAACCGTTCTGCAAGCGCCTGCTTCTGCGCGAGAACGCCGTGATTCTCCTATCGGAAAACTCGAAATACCCGGCGAGACATGTCATGGAAGGTGACGAGCTGGTGATCTGGGGAGTCGTGAAATACAGCGTCCGCGATCATGACAATACGTGAGCCTGTCTTCGCCCTGATCGACTGCAACTCGTTTTACGCGAGCTGCGAGCGCGTCTTCCGACCCGACCTCGCCAAGACGCCCATCGTGGTGCTGTCCAACAATGACGGCTGTGTGATCGCGCGTAGCTACGACGCCAAGCCGTTCGTAAAAATGGGCCAGCCGTACTTCCAGATCAAAGACCATCTACGCCGGCATGGGATCGTGGCCTTCAGCAGCAACTATGCTCTGTACGGAGACATGAGCGAACGCGTCATGACTATCATCGAATCGATGGTGCCAGCGCTTGAGGTCTACAGCATCGATGAAGCGTTTGCCGATCTGACTGGCATGCCTGGAGATCTGTCCGCATTTGGCAGGCACATGCGCTCCACTCTTCTCAAGCGCACAGGCATTCCAGTCGGGGTGGGGATCGCGCGCACGAAGACACTGGCCAAGCTCGCCAACCACACAGCCAAACGGCTGCTAGATATCACCGGCGGCGTAGTGGATTTGTGCGATCCGTTCAAACGCGACTGGACGCTGCGCAACACCGACGTCGGCGAAGTCTGGGGCATTGGCAAGCGCATGAAGGCCCATCTGGAAACAATGGGCATCAAGACTGCAATGGACTTGGCAAAAGCCGATCCGTGGATGCTTCGTCAGAAATTCAGCGTGGTGATCGAGAAAACGGCTCGCGAGCTAGCCGGTACCCCATGTTTGGAACTGGGGGAAGCTGACCCACCGAAGCAGGAAATTTGCTGCAGCAGGATGTTCGGCACGCGGCTCACGCAGATTGAGCCGATCAAGGAAGCGGTCGCTACCTACACCCAACGCGCGGCGGAAAAACTGCGAGCGCAAAATTCGCTATGTAAGAAAATCCGCGTGAGCATTCGTACCGGCATGTTCAACCCCGAGGAAGCGAAGTACGCGAACGGCGCTCTGGTTGAATTACCGTATCCGACCA
>Ga0307412_10000233_pt1 | contig 36924 bp, 34 predicted proteins | sample DK1Cmetagenome_3_FD_203823 | JGI IMG/M metagenome (GOLD analysis project Ga0307412, IMG submission 203823) | Maize rhizosphere microbial communities from greenhouse at UC Davis, California, United States - DK15-C-1 | ecosystem: Host-associated > Plants > Roots > Rhizosphere > Soil | place: USA...
GGTGTTCCGCGCGGTGCAGAACTCGTGGCGTTCGGACGACTGGAACGAAGACGCGCCATGGATGCGCATGTTCCGCAACGCGCGCGTCTGGGTGAACTAAGACGGTGTACAAGCTCTGCTTCTTTGTCCCGGCCAGCCATGTGGACGAGGTCAAAAGCGCCGTATTCGCTGCCGGTGGCGGGCGAATCGGCGATTATGATCATTGCGCTTGGCAGGTACTGGGCCTGGGTCAGTTTCGCCCCTTGGACGGCAGCCAGCCGTTCATTGGCGAGGTGGGGCAGGTCGAGCAGGTCGAGGAGTGGAAGGTGGAGCTTGTTGTCGCCGATGAGTTGATCCGCCCCGTGGTGGAGGCGCTGAAACAGAGCCATCCCTACGAGACACCGGCGTATGAAGTGTGGCGGTTGGAGGAATTCTGATTCTCCTGCGCTGAAAACGAAAAACCCGCTGACTGGTTCAGCGGGTTTTTTATTGCCGGTGATTTTGTGTACACGAACCCTCGCCACAGGAATTGTGCTGTGTCAGCCACTGGAGGCTTCAGCCTTGACCCCGTCTCGATTTACAGCCGTTGCCAACGCCCGCCACAACCCCGGCGCTTTCTCCCCTAGCAGCAAGTGCCAGACGCCACCCTCCAGCGAGCTAACCCCCTGGCAACCCAGCGCCTTGAGCTGGCTTTCCGACAACTGCTTGCCATCAGCCAACTGCACCCGCAAACGGCTCATCGCCACGCAATCAAGCTGCAATACATTCCCGCCACCGCCCAGGGCATCGAGCCATTGTTGCGCTTCGGCAGTGGGCACGCGTGGTGATTCTTCGATAGTTTTCGGTTCGGGCGTTGGGGCAGCCCGTTCGGAAGAGGGCAACGCCAAGCGGATCTCATCAGCGATGCTATCGGCCATCGGCCCCACCACCACCTGCAAGCTGCCGCCGTTGCCAGGGCGGACCACGGCCATGGCGCCGAGGGCCTTGAGCTGGGCGTCGGACGCCTTGTTGCGGTCCACCATGTCCAGGCGCAAGCGTGTGGTGCAGGCGCCGACGGTGATCAGGTTGTCGGCGCCGCCCAAGGCCTGGATATACGCAGCGGCGCGTTGGTTTTCGGCGATGACCGGTTTGTCGCCCGCCGGCACCTCTTCACGCCCCGGCGTCTTCAGGTCGAAGCGGCGGATACAGAAATCGAACACCAGGTAATAGATCAGCGCATAGGCCAGGCCCACCGGAACGACCAACCAGCCGTTGGTGGATTCGCCCCAGCCCAGCACCATGTCGATAAAGCCGCCCGAGAAGGTAAAGCCCAAGTGGATATCCAACATATTGGTCACCGCCATCGACAGGCCGGTGAGCAACGCGTGGACCAGGTACAACAGTGGCGCGAGGAACATGAAGGCAAATTCGATGGGCTCGGTGACGCCGGTCAGGAATGAAGTCAGCGCCATCGACAAGAAGATCCCGCCCATGACTTTGCGCCGCTGCGGCAGGGCGTTGCGGTACATCGCCAGGCACGCGGCGGGCAGGCCGAAGAGCATCACCGGGAACATGCCGGTCATGAATTGGCCGCCCTTGGGGTCGCCGGCGAAATAGCGGGTCAGGTCACCGGTGACGACCGCGCCGGTGGTGGGGTCAGTGAAGCTGCCGAAGATGAACCAGGCCATGTTGTTGAGGATGTGGTGCAGGCCGGTCACGATCAGCAACCGGTTGAACACGCCGAAGACGAACGCGCCGAAGCTGCCGCTGGCCATCAGCAGCTCGCCGAAGGCGTTGATGCCGTGCTGGATCGGCGGCCAGATCAGGCCGAACACCAGGCCAAGGCCCACGGCGCTGAAACCGGTGACAATCGGCACGAAGCGTCGCCCGCCAAAAAACGCCAGGTATTCCGGCAGCTTGATGTCCTTGAAGCGGTTGTACAGCGCGCCGGCCAACAGGCCGCTGATGATTCCGGCGAGCATGCCCATGTTGATGGTCGCGTCGAGCACCTTCAGCGTCGCGATCATCACCAAGTAGCCGATGGCCCCGGCCAGCCCGGCCGTGCCGTTGTTGTCCCGGGCGAAGCCCACGGCGATGCCGATGGCGAAGATCATCGGCAGGTTGGCGAAAATCGCTTCGCCGGCATCGTGGATGATCGCGATATTCAACAGGTCCGTGTCACCCAGGCGCAGCAGCAGGCCGGCGATCGGCAAGATCGCGATCGGCAGCATCAACGCCCGGCCGAGGCGCTGAAGCCCTTCGATGAAATGCTGGTACATGGCGTCTCTCCTTTATTGTTCTTCGACGTGGCTCAGCCCAGGGGCCAGTGTTGATGACAGGCCTGGCGCACGGCGGCGGCGCTGGCGAGGTTGAGCAAATCGGTACTGACGCGGCGGCACTGGGCGGCATCGAGGCGGCGTACGCGATCCTTGATTTCGCCGACTTGCGGCGGGCTGACCGACAGCTCTCGTACACCCAGCCCGATCAGCACCGGCGTCGCCAGTGGATCGGACGCCAGGGCCCCGCACACGCCGACCCAACGCCCATGTTTGGCGGCGCCGGCGCAGGTCTGGGCGATCAGCCGCAACAGCGCCGGGTGCAAGGCATCGACCCGGGCGGCGAGACCGGCGTGGTCGCGGTCCATGGCCAGGGTGTATTGGGACAGGTCGTTGGTGCCGATGGACAGGAAGTCCGCGTGCTCGGCCAGTTGCTCGGCGAGCAGGGCGGCGGCCGGTACTTCGATCATCACTCCAAGCTGCGGGCGTTCGCTCACGCCGAGTTCGGCACCCAATACGTCGAGGCGCTGGCGGATGTGCAGCAGCTCGTCGACCTCGGTGACCATCGGCAACAGAATCCGGCAGCGCTGCAGCGGCCGAGTTTGCAGCAGTGCGCGCAGCTGTTGATCCAGCAGCTCCGGCCGCGCCTGGGCCAGGCGAATGCCCCGCAGGCCGAGCACCGGGTTGGCTTCGGTCGGCAGCGGCAGGTAGTCCAGTTGTTTGTCACCGCCGACGTCGATGGTGCGGATGATCACCGGCTTGTCGCCCATGGCATCGAGCACGGCCTGATAGGCCTGGCGTTGCTCCTCTTCGTCGGGTGCGGTGTGACGGTCGACGAAGAGAAATTCGGTGCGCAGCAAGCCGATGCCATCGGCGCCGTTGGCCAAGGATTCGCTTGCCTCGACGCTGGAGGCGACGTTGGCGGCGACTTCAACCTCCACCCCATCGACGGTTCGCGCAGGCGTATGGGCGAGGGTCCGTTGCTCGGCGCGCAGGGCTGCGCGTCGGGTCTGTGCTTGTTGCACCTGCGCCAGGCGTTCGGCGGTTGGCGTGAGTTCGAGGCGGCCATTGTCAGCGTCCAGCACCACCGGCTGCCCAGGCGCCTGTGCAAGCAGGACCTCGCCCAACGCCACCAGGCAGGGCAGGCCTTTGCCACGAGCGAGGATTGCCACATGGGAGGTCGCTCCGCCCGCGGCCATGCACACCCCGGCGACGCCTTGGGCGCTGAGTTGCAACAGGTCCGACGGCGTCAGTTCCTGGGCGACGACAATGGCGCCCGCCGGTACGTCGAATTGCCAGGCCTCACCGAGCAGCGCCCGCAGGACTCGCTGGCGCAGGTCATGCAAATCGTTGGCGCGCTCGGCCAGCAGCGCGCTGTGCAATTGCCGCAGTACTTGGCACTGCAGGTCAATGGAGCGGCTCCAGGCGTGGGTCGCCGCACATCCTTGATCGATGGACTGGTACGCGGCGTCCAGCAGCACTGGATCTTCCAGTAACGCCAGGTGGGCGCTGAAAATCGCTTGCTCATCGACCTGGTGCCGGGCTTGGGCGTTTGCCAGCGTCTGCTGGATATCGCGGCTGACTTGCCCAAGGGCCTGGCGCAATCGTTGCCGTTGTTCTTCGGCGTCGTGGCCGCCGGGATCCTCGGACAATTGGATACCGTCCAATCGAATCAGCGGTCCGCTCACCAAGCCAGGCGCGGCGCAGACGCCTTGCAATACGCCATCTTCAGCGGCACGCCTGGGCGGCTGGACCTGCGGCGCCTTCGCGTGGACCTCTTCGGCCAACGCCGTGGACAGGGTCGCCAGCAACGCTTGCAATGCCGCTTCGGCATCGCGGCCGCGACAGCTGACATGCACTTCGGCCTGCTCGCTGATCGCCAGGCCCATCATGCCCATCACACTGTCGCAGGACGCCGACCGGCCGCCGAAGTGCAGGTGCGAGCGGCTCTTGAAACCCTGTGCGGTCTGGCGAACCAAGGCTGCCGGTCGCGCATGCAGGCCGCCGCGATGGGCGATGCGGATCTGGCCGGACACTTCGATGCCGCCATCCGAATCATCGACGCGTTCTTCACCTGGCGCCTTGGCGACGATGTGCAACAAGGGATCGCCGACCTTGACGCCTTTAAGGGTAATTGGCCGTGCCTGGAAGTGTTCGCCATTGGTAACGATCAGCAGGCTGACCAGGCTCTTGCAGCGTTGGGCCACTTTGTCGAGGTCGTAGCGCAGCAGCGCCTGGCCGTGGCTGACCCGCGCACCTTCCTTGACCAGCATGGAAAAACCGTCGCCCTGCAACTCGACGGTGTCCAGCCCCAGGTGCAGCAGCAGCTCGGCGCCGTTGTCGGCTCGCAGGGTCACGGCGTGGCCGGTGCGAGCGACGTGGATTACCTCGCCATCGCACGGTGCGTAGAGGGTGTCGTTCAGCGGATCGATGGCGATCCCGTCGCCCATGGCGCCGCTGGCGAATACCGCGTCCGGGACGTTGGTGAGGGTGAGCACCGGACCGCTGAGCGGGGCGCTGAGGATCAGCTCTTTATTGTTGTTGGGCATGGGCTCGCTCTCTTTGGGATCTCGTTGGCCTTGCGTGGCTTATCGGGTCAGTGGGTCCGGGTGACCTTGCTCAAATGCCGTGGCTGATCCGGGTCCAGGCCTCGGGCTACCGCCAGCCGGGCGGCCATGCCATAGAAACTCTGAATCGCCAGGATCGGGTCCAGGGCCGCATGCTCGGCGCGGCTCAGCGTCAAGTCGCGCTCGACGATGTCATCCGGCGCAGCCAGCAATACCCGGGCGCCGCGCTGGCGCATGTCGGCGGCCAGGCTCAACACACCCGCCTGCTCGGCACCGCGCGGCGCGAACACCAGCAACGGATAATGCTCATCGATCAGTGCCATCGGCCCGTGGCGGACCTCGGCGCTGCTGAAGGCTTCGGCCTGGATCGCCGAGGTCTCCTTGAATTTGAGCGCCGCTTCCTGGGCGATGGCGAACCCGGCGCCACGGCCGATCACCATGAGCCGCTGGCATTCGCGCAAGGCCTCGACGGCAGGGCTCCAATCCTGGCTCGCGGCGTCGCGCAGTCCTCCGGGCAAGGCATCGCCGGCTTCGAGCAACTCGGCATCGTCTTTCCAGTGAGCCACCAACCGTGCGCTGGCGCTGAGGGTGGCGATAAAACTCTTGGTCGCGGCAACGCTGCTTTCGATGCCGGCGCACAACGGCACGTTGAATTCACAGGCCGCCTCCAGGGGAGAATCCTCTGCGTTGACCATCGCCACGCTCAAGGCGCCGCGCTTGCGCAACAGGCGCAGGCTGTTGACCAGGTCCGGGCTCTGTCCCGATTGGGAGAAGGCGAACGCCACCTGGCCGCTGACCTTCAGCGGCGCCTGTTGCAGGGTGACCACCGACATCGGCAGCGACGCCACCGGCAAGCCCAATTGCTGCATGGTCAGGTAGGCGAAGTAACTGGCGGCGTGGTCGGAACTGCCCCGAGCGACAGTCATCGCCACCTGCGGCGGTTGACGGCGCAGGCGTCCGGCGATTTCCGCCAGCGTCGGATCCAGCCGCTGTAATTGCCGCTCGACGGCTTCGGCCGAGGCGAGGGCCTCTTCAAGCATTTTGCAAGTCAATGGCTTCTCCTTCGACCATCACGTCGATCAGGTTCAGGGCTCGGTCAAGGCGCACACAGTCGGCCCAGGCGCCGGGTTGCAGGCGTCCGCGTTCGGGCAGGCCGAGGTAATCGGCGGGAAATTGCGACAGGCGTCGGGAGGCGTCGTCGAGGGGCAGGCCGATTTTCACCAGGTTGCGCAAAGCCTGGTCCATGGTCAGGGTGCTGCCGGCCAGGGTGCCGTCGGCCAGGCGCACACCGCCCAGGCATTTGGTGACGGTGTGGCTGCCCAGCTTGTATTCGCCATCGGGCATGCCTGCGGCGGCGGTGGAGTCGGTGACGCAATACAGGCATGGGATCGAACGCAACGCCACGCGCATGGCGCCGGGGTGCACGTGCAGCAGATCGGGGATCAGCTCGGCATATTGCGCATGGGCCAGCGCCGCGCCGACGATGCCCGGCTCGCGGTGATGCAACGGGCTCATGGCGTTGTACAGATGGGTAAAACTGCTGGCCCCGGCCGTGAGCGCCGCGACGCCTTCTTCGTAACTGCCGAGGGTATGGCCGATCTGCATGCGCACGCCGCGAGCGCTGAGGGCGCGGATCAGGGCATCGTGACCGGCGATTTCCGGCGCGACGGTAATCACCCGGATTGGCGCCAGGGCCAGGTACGCCTCCACTTCTGCCATCAACGCGGTGTGGGCGAAATTCGGTTGGGCGCCGAGTTTGCCGGGGTTGATATAGGGGCCTTCCAGGTGCACACCGAGAACACGTGCACTGCCGCCGGACCGCTGTTCGCAGAACTCACCGAGGGCCTTGAGTACGCTGGCGATTTCTTCGCTCGGCGCCGTCATGGTGGTGGCGAGCAACGCCGTGGTGCCGAAGCGCACATGGGTGCGGGCAATGGTGTCGAACGCCGCGGCGCCTTCCATGATGTCCTTGCCACCGCCGCCGTGCACGTGCAGGTCGATAAAGCCGGGCAGCAGGTAGGGCAGGTCATTGCTCGTCGGATCGCAAGGCTGGCCTTCGATGGACACGACCCTGCCGTGTTCATGGACCAGGCGGCCGCGGATCCAACCGTTGGCGGTGAGGATGTTGTCTTCGGACATGGGGATTCTCTGGTCGTCTAGCGCCGCAACTCTGCGACAAAGTCGTAGTAGTCGTTGCGGCAATAGGTGTCGGTGACTTCGATGGGCGTGTTGTCTTCCAGGTAGCCGACCCGGGTCATCAGCAGCATCGCGGTGCCGGGGGCGATGCCCACCAGGGCGGCGAACTCGTCCGAGGCGTTGATGGCCTGGATGTGCTGTAGGGCGCGCACCACCGGTTTGCCGATGCCGTCGAGAAATTCATAAAGCGAATCGCCCACCGCCTGCGGCTTGGGAATGATCGACGCGGGCAGGGTGCTCATCTCGATGGCCATGACCGTGTCGTCGGCCTTGCGCAGCCGTTTGAGCCGGGCAACTTTGTCGGTGGGCGACAGGCCCAGGCGGATCAATTCTTCGTGGGTCGGCGGGGTGATGTTCCGCTCCAGCCACTGTGAACCGGGCACGAAGCCTTTGAGCCGGAGCATCTCGCTGAAGCCGCTGAGGCGCGAGAGCGGTTGTTCCAGGCGCGGCGTGATGAAGGTGCCCGAGCCTTGGTTGCGGCGGATCAGGCCTTGTTCGAACAGCACCTCCAGCGCCTTGCGGGCGGTCACCCGGGAAATACCCAGTTGCTCGCTCAGGCTGCGCTCGGAAGGCATCGCTTGCTCGGCTTTCCAATGGCCGGCGTGGATGGCCGCTTCGAGGTTGCGCGCCAATTGCAGGTAGAGCGGGGTGGGTTGGGTGTCGTCGGGGCGTAGGACCAGGATGTCGTTCATTGGCGATGCGTCCGATGCGATTGTAGGAGTCTTCCTCGGCTAACGGGGTGGAAACTAATACCACTTGAATACCATGTCAACGCTGCTTTTCCTGGGTTGGCTAGCGTTTTCTCGGTGTTTCTCAGGGTTGTTCTTTAAGTGGTATTAGGGTGGTGGGGATCGGGCGTGGAATTGCAGCGTTGAGCTGGGGTTTTTAGAGGTCAGTGGTATGCATGAAGGGCGGGTTTTGAGATTTGATATTTATTTTTGGTGGTGAGCGGTGATGGGGCGTTTTGTGTATATCCGTTACCGCAGCAATGGTTATGTACCCAATTCAATCCAAAAAAAGCCTATCTGGAATTTCGTCTGAAACATCCATGGTCAAGTGGACGGTCTGTCAGACGCACCGAAGTTTCCGACATGTTTTTAAGGTTGTGCCTCGGAAGCGAGGGCTCTAGCTTTCGAGGCCCAAATCTCCTAGCGCAGGGATCGCTTACCAGTCTTTAGGACGACCAAGCGGCAGATCCAAGTTTCAAGGAGCAACATCAGCCTCTGAGGTTCAAACATGAAACTGCCGGATATGATCACTCCCCGACTTAATACAGGTACCGCCCTAGGACAGGCTTTGATTTCAATGTTCAAGTCTGTCGAAGCGGAGCTGACGTTTGAGAACGCAGCGCCTGGGGTGCTCAAAATCATCATTTTTGGTGGGTGCGCAGTGCACCTTTATACGAACCATCGTGTCTCCATGGACGTTGACGCCGAAATTTATGAGGCAAACCTTCCAGAAAATTTTCATCTTCGAACCTTGCTTGCGGAAGTGCCTGAGCAATTCGTCGACGAAAAATCCGGCCGGTTGATGGAGCTCAACTACGACCTTCAATACAACACTAGCTTCGGTCCGATTCACGAAGACTATTGGGCTCGAAGCCTCCCTCTTGAAGAGTTCTCGGTAGAATCTCCTTTGCACGTTCACATTGCTGCCCCTGTCGATATTGCGATTTCAAAACTGGGCAGAGCAACGGATCAAGATATTGGCGATATCATGGCGCTCCTGAGGGCCGGCTTCATATTGACCGCTGAGCTGAGTCGACTGGCATCGCAGGCGATTGATGTATATGTTGGCAACAAAGAGTCTCCAACCTCTGTTCTTACCTCTATTTTGCAAAATTATTTGGAGAATACAGATGGCGAAGCCTGCTAACGGCCAAGTCCTCTCAGCCGCTCTGGACAAATTGGTCAAAAGCCCGTTGGATCACGCAGATGATGTTGCGCTCGTGAGCACAGCCAAAGCTGTTTGGTACTCCAATTTGGACTTGATAAGCGTAACCCAGGCTTTCTTGAGTCAACACACTGATGAGCTCGAGTTGCGTCGCGCAGGATATTTGCTCGAACGACTCACTCGATTTTCCTGTGTCACGGACAGCCGTGCGTTGGAGGTCTTCAAAGCCCTTGAGCTATTTTTACGCTCGACACCCAAGCAAGCCATAACCTCACAAACCGCTGTTGCGCTTCGCAAACGCCGTGATGAACTCGCTCTCTCTTGGGGGCTGAATGAAGGTCTTGGCTTGAAGGTGCAAACCCTCTTGCCTTTTCAGACTCGGCATTATGAGGCTGAGCAGCGCGCAGCTTTTGGGTGAATACGAATGTCATCAACGAAAACCGGCCTAGGCCGGTTTTTTGTTATGTGAATCATCATCCCTTGGTCTGTCAGACGCACCGAAGTTTCCGACATGTTTTTAAGGTTGTGCCTCGGAAGGCAGGGCTCTAGCCTTTGGGTGTCGCTGCCAATTCAGCGACCGGGTTTGACCGTCCGAAAAAAATCAGGGGGCAATAGGCCCGGACGCTTTGTCCTGGGCTCCATTAAATCAAAGGAGCTTCAATTGAAAAATAATTCTGACATGCCCAAACCCGCCTCAGCCTTCCCCTACGGCGACTACGCCCCCGACAAGCTCAAAGAAGCCGCCGACCGCGCGATGGACCATTACCTCAAGCCCGACGACGGCGAACCAGAACCCAAACCCTCGGTGCAGTTGTTCACCGTATCGGACAACGTCGACACCGAAGCCCTGCTAGCCAACCTCAGCGAAACCCTGGCCTCGGCCAATGCGGTGCTGAGCGACCTGCTGTTTGACTTGGACGGTTCGCGTCGCCATGTGGCGTTGGGTGTGGCGCAGATGATCGAGCTGGGGACGTTGTTGGCGAACAAGGCGTTGGACCGGGTTGAGTTGCGGACTTGACGCCATAGTTGCCGGCCTCATCGTCGGACCGTCCCAGCGGGAGCAAGCTCCCTCGCCAAGAGCTGCTCACCAAAGCAAGTGGAGGTTACGGCCGAATCTCGATCATCGTCCCATCCGGCACCAGGTTCCACACCTCGCGCATGTCCACATTGCGCATGGCAATGCAGCCGTCGGTCCAGTCCAGCGTATGGAACAACTGCTCAGGATTGTCTTCCGAATCCGGGGTGCCGTGGATCATGATCATGCCCCCCGGCTCCACGCCTTCACGGCGGGCGCGGGCGGCGTCGCTGATGTTGGGGTAGGAGATGTGCATCGACAGGTAGAACTTGTCGCTGACCTTGCGCCAGTCGATCCAGTAAAAACCTTCGGGGGTGCGCTTGTCGCCTTCGATCAGCTTGGGGCCTTTCTTGGCGCCTTTGCCCAGTGAGATGCGATAGGTCTTGAGCGGCTTGCCGTCGTTGATCAATTGCAATTGATGGGCGGACTTGAGCACCAGCACTTTTTCGATGACCTTGCCATTGTAGGTTCCCACGGCGGCGGCCTGGGACACCGCGGTGAATGACAAGCAGAACAGGACAAGCAACCAGCGCATTGAAACGATATCCCTAGAGGTGTCGCGGCTATATTGGATTTTCTAAGTATTGGCGGGCTGAGCCAGCGGCGGTATCGACTCGGATCGCACCGGGTAATCCTCGGCCCGCCGGTCAGCGTAGAAGTATTCTAGGGTACGGCCGACGGTGCGGAAAGCCAGCTCGTCCCAGGGGATGTCCGCCTCTTCGAACAACTGCACTTCCAGGCTTTCGGGCCCGGCGGCGAAGTCCAGGTCCATCAGTTCGGCGCGGAAGAATACATGCACCTGGCTGATGTGCGGTACGTCGATCAGCGTATAGATGCTCAGGTTGCGCACTCGGGCGCAGGCTTCCTCGGCGGTTTCACGCACGGCGGCCTGCTCGACGGTCTCGCCGTTCTCCATGAAGCCTGCCGGCAATGTCCAGTAACCGCGCCGCGGCTCGATGGCGCGCCGGCACAACAGGACTTTACTGCCCCAGGTCGGCACGCAACCGGCGACAATGTTGGGGTTCTGGTAATGGATGGTGTGGCAGGTGTCGCAAACAAAGCGCAGGCGCGAGTCGCCCTCGGGTATGCGCTGGGTTACCGGGTTACCGCACTGGCTGCAGAATTTCATGCTGGGATTCCTGAAGGCTGCGCCTATCTTGGCGTGCGTTGGCCGGTGCGGCAAGTTGTCGTTTCGCGACACGACGCGGTGCGGGGCTTGGGCCGCTTGACTGATTGGTGCATGATGCAAGGTAGCGAATAAATCGAGAAGTCTCATGCTGGACGAGCTACTGCATCGAGTAAGCAACCATACCCCGCGTGATCTGCAGGCTGACCAACGTTTCCCGGAAGCTGCGGTGCTGGTGCCGATCACTCGCAGCGATGAACCGGAGCTGGTGCTGACCCTGCGCGCCAGCGGTCTCTCGACCCACGGCGGCGAGGTGGCTTTCCCCGGCGGGCGCCGAGACCCGGAGGACCCCGACCTGATCTTCACCGCCCTGCGCGAAGCCGAGGAAGAAATCGGCCTGCCGCCCGGCCTGGTCGAAGTGATCGGTCCCCTCAGCCCGTTGATCTCGCTGCATGGCATCAAGGTCACGCCGTATGTCGGCGTGATACCGGATTACGTCGAATACCAGCCCAACGACGCCGAGATCGCCGCGGTGTTCAGCGTGCCGCTGGAGTTTTTCCGCGAAGACCCGCGCGAGCACACGCACCGCATCGACTACCAGGGCCGCAGTTGGTACGTGCCCAGCTACCGCTTCGAGGGGTACAAGATCTGGGGCCTGACGGCGATCATGATCGTTGAGTTGGTGAATCTGCTGTACGACGCCGATATCGACCTGCACACGCCGCCCAAGACTTTCATCAACACTTGATGCCCGAGGACACCTCATGAAATACCGCCTGGGCGATGCCCGTGTCGAAACCCATCCACAGAGCTGGGTCGCGCCCAACGCCACGCTGGTGGGCAAGGTCCGCCTCGAAGAGGGCGCCAACGTCTGGTTCAACGCCGTGTTGCGGGGTGACAACGAATTGATCCTGATCGGCAAGGACAGCAACGTGCAGGACGGCACCGTGATGCACACCGACATGGGTTATCCGCTGACCATCGGCACCGGCGTGACCATTGGCCACAACGCCATGCTCCACGGCTGCACCGTCGGAGACTACAGCCTGATCGGCATCAACGCAGTGATCCTCAACGGCGCGAAGATCGGCAAGAACTGCATCATCGGCGCCAATTCGCTGATCGGCGAAGGCAAGGAGATTCCCGACGGTTCGCTGGTAATGGGCTCCCCCGGCAAGGTGGTGCGGGAATTGACCGACGCCCAGAAGAACATGCTCGTAGCCAGTGCGGCGCACTATGTGCACAACGCGCAGCGCTATGCTCGCGACCTGGTCGAGCAGGAACAATGAACGCGCCCGAACGCCCGGTGCCATCGCCCTGCGTGAACATCTGCGCGCTCGACGATGACGACATCTGTACCGGCTGCCAACGCACCGTGGCGGAAATCACCCGGTGGAGCCGGATGGACAATGCCGAGCGGCGCGGGGTTTTGGCGTTGTGCCATGAACGGGCCAAGGCCAGTGGGTTGGTGTGGATGTTGCCGGCGGGGCGATGATTGTGAACACATCCCCCTGTGGCAGAAAATTGATCTGTGGCGAGGGGATTTAATGCCCTCGCCACAAGGGCATCTCACAAGGCTTCAACCGATCGTCGTCCCAACCACCGATCCAACCCCACCACCCCCAGCGCAATCCCGACGAACCCCGCCAATACCCCCGCGGCATTGATGAACACCTGTGGATAACCCAGGCTCGCCACGTCGATGAACGGGTAGGGGTAGGCCGCCAGCAAATTTCCCCGCAGCAGGATGTAAGCGAAGTACACCAGCGGATAAATCATCCAGAGTCCGATGTGGGCCAGGCGCAACGTGCCTTTGGGCACCCACAGCCCCCAGTAGATGATGAACAGCACCGGCATGACGTCGTGGAGTAATTCATCGGCAATAAATTGCCAGCCTTGCGGCTGCCAAAGGTGGCGCAGCAGCAGGTTATAGGCGAGGCCGACCAGGGCGATGCTCACCGCGATGCCGCTGCGTACTGCAGGAAGCAGGAACCAGCGCCGGACGGCTGATTCGCGCTGTGTCAGTTCCCAGGTCAGCACTACGGCGGCCAAGGTATTGGTCAGCACCGTAAAAAAACTGAGGAAATTGACCAGGCCACCCAACAGGCTCGCGCCCAGTTCCCAGCGCCCGAGCAGAATCAAGTAAAGCTGGATACTCAATCCCGCCCAGCCGAGCAATGCCAGCATCCACACGAAACCGGTTCGAACGCCCACGGTTCAATCGGGCCGCTTGGTGCGCATCAGCTTGACGTACAGGCGTTCGACTTTTTCTCGCGCCCATGGCGTCTTGCGCAGGAAGGTCAGGCTCGACTTGATGCTCGGGTCGCTCTTGAAGCAACGGATGTCGATGCGTTCGGCCAGGCCCGACCATTCGTAGTGCTGCACCAGAATGTTGAGGATCTGCTCCAGCGTCACGCCGTGCAGCGGGTTATTGTTCGGTTCGGTCATGGCAGGCCTATGCATGGAGAGCTGTAAAGCCGCGCACCTTAGCCGAGGCGCCCTTCGGGGGGAAGTGCCGCTGTTATCACTGCCTTGTGGGTCTGCCACACTGTTACCGAATCCGAGATGATCCATGTCAACAAAAGCGCTTTCTCTATTTGTAACAGGACATTATCCTTGCGCCGCCCGCTGAAACGCTTCTTCTAGCGTGCCAGAGCGGTTGCATGTGGTGAATTGCTTTCCTGGCGCTATTGCACTGACTCTGCAGAGACAGCGCTATCTCAGCGTGCGGTGTATTCAGCGTTGGGTTGGCGGGTCAACCGCTTTCGCGAGCAAGCCCGCTCCCACAGCGGACCGCGTCAATCGAATTTGCCTTTTTTCAACTGAACCATGCCCCCTCAGGATCGTCATCTAAAGTGACTACTTGCGCGGGACTCTTTGAAACGTCACGGAGATACACACTATGAGCGCTGAGGGTGCTTTGAGTCGAAGCCGTCTGCTACCGAGCTTGCTCGGCATTCTGCTTCTATTGATGGGGCTGGCCTTGCTGGCCGGTGGGATCAAACTGAGTACGCTCGGCGGCTCGCTGTATTACTTGCTGGCCGGTATCGGCCTGGCGATCACTGGTGTACTGCTGGTCCTGGCGCGCCGTGCAGCGCTGGGCCTGTACGCGCTGGTGCTCTTCGCCAGTACGGTCTGGGCATTATGGGAAGTGGGCCTGGATTGGTGGCAATTGGTGCCACGCCTGGCAATGCTGTTTGCCTTGGGCATCGTCATGCTGCTGCCGTGGTTCCGCCGCCCGCTGCTGACCGGCGATGCTTCGCCCATGGGCACCCGTGCGCTGGGCGCCGCCGTCGTGATCGCCGGTATCGCCGCGCTGGCCAGCCAATTCACCAATCCCGGTGAAATCAAGGGTCAACTGGACCGCGACAGCGTGCCGGGCATGACCAACACCGCACCGGCCATGCCGGACGGGGATTGGAACTCCTACGGCCGCAGCGCCCATGGCGACCGCTATTCGCCGCTGGCGCAAATCACCCCCGAGAACGTCAGCAAGCTGAAGCAAGCCTGGTCCTATCGCACTGGCGACCTGCCAGGGCCGAACGATCCGGGTGAAACCACCGCCGAAAACACTCCGTTGAAGGTCAACGGCATGCTCTACGTGTGCACGCCTCACAGCCAAGTGATCGCCCTGGAGCCTGAAACCGGCAAGGAAATCTGGCGTTTCGATCCGAAGCTTTCCACGCAAAAAGCGGAAAACTTCAAGGGTTGGGCCCACATGACCTGCCGTGGCGTGACCTACCACGACGATGCTGTCTACGCGTCCGCCGAGCAGAGCCCGACCGGCACCGCCAGTACCACGCCGGCCAGCACCGTGTGCCCGCGGCGGATCTTCCTGCCGACCGCCGACACCCGCCTGATCGCCCTCAACGCCGACACCGGCAAGATGTGCGAAGACTTCGGCGACAAGGGCCAGGTCGACCTGACCGCCAACATCGGCGGTTTCACCGCGGGTGGTTACTACTCCACCTCGCCACCGGCAGTCACCCAGAACCTGGTGGTGATCGGCGGCCACGTCACCGATAACGTTTCCACCGACGAGCCAAGCGGCGTCATTCGCGCCTACGACGTACACACCGGCAAGCTGGTGTGGAACTGGGACAGCGGCAACCCGGACGACACCACGCCGATTGCCGAGGGCAAGACCTACACCCGCAACTCCCCGAACATGTGGTCCATGTTCAGCGTCGATGAAAAACTCGGCATGCTCTACCTGCCGATGGGCAACCAGACGCCTGACCAGTTCGGTGGATTCCGCACACCGGAGTCGGAAAAATACGCCGCCGGCCTGACCGCCCTGGACATCGCCACCGGCAAGGTGCGCTGGTACTTCCAGTTCACCCACCACGATCTCTGGGACATGGACGTCGGCGGTCAGCCGACCCTGATGGACCTGAAGACCGCCGATGGCGTGAAACCGGCCGTCCTGGCGTCGACCAAGCAGGGCAGCATCTACGTGCTGGACCGCAGCAATGGCCAGCCGATCGTGCCGATCAAGGAAATCCCGGTGCCGCAAGGCGCGGTGGAAGGCGACTTCACTTCGCCGACCCAACCGATGTCCGACCTGAACTTCGTGCCGCCGGTCCTCCAGGAGCGCGACATGTGGGGCGTCACCCCGTTCGACCAGATGTTGTGCCGGATCGACTTCAAGTCGCTGCGCTATGAGGGCATGTTCACGCCGCCGTCGCTGCAAGGCTCGATCGTCTACCCAGGCAACTTCGGCGTGTTCGACTGGGGCGGCATTTCGGTCGATCCGGTGCGCCAGATCGCTTTCGTCAACCCGAGCTACATGGCGTTCAAGTCGAAACTGGTGCCGGCGGCGGAAGTGGCCGGTGGCCCGGGTCGCAAGAGCGAAACCGAAGGCGTGCAGCCGAACAAGGGCGCGCCGTATGGCGTGATCCTCGAAGCGCTGCTTTCGCCCATGGGCCTGCCTTGCCAGGCGCCTGCCTGGGGTTATGTCGCGGCGGTGGACCTGACCAATAACAAGACCCTGTGGAAGCACAAGAACGGCACCGTGCGTGACAGCTCGCCGGTCCCGATCCCGCTGAGCATGGGTGTCCCAAGCCTGGGTGGCACCTTCACCACCGCCAGTGGCCTGGCGTTCCTCAGCGGCACGCTTGACCAGTACTTGCGCGCCTACGACGTGAAGAATGGCAAGCAGTTGTGGGAAGGCCGCCTGCCTGCCGGCGCCCAGACCACGCCGATGACCTATACCGGCAAGGACGGCAAGCAATACGTGCTGGTCGTGGCCGGTGGCCACGGTTCCCTGGGCACCAAGCAGGGCGACTATGTGATTGCCTACAAACTGCCGGATTAAACCCGAGCTGCGCTCATGAAAAAGGCGACACCCTTGCGGGTGTCGCCTTTTTTGTTTCTGCACTGAGCCTGTGTGAACGCAGGCCTTTGAGCTCCCTCGCCACAGGGGATCGTGCTCAGCCTTCGGCTTTTACAGTTCGATCTTGACCGCCTGGGAAGCGCGGGTCGCCTTGGCGCGGGCGGCTTCGATGGATTCGTCGCGGGCCAGGGCCACGCCCAGGCGGCGCTGGCCGTTGACTTCCGGTTTGCCGAACAGACGCAGCGCCGTGTCCGGCTCGCTCAGGGCGGCGCCGAGATTGGCGAACGCGGTCTGGGTCGACTGGCCTTCCACCAGGATCACCGCCGAAGCCGAAGGGCCGAACTGGCGGATCAACGGGATCGGCAAGCCAAGGATGGCGCGGGCGTGCAAGGCGAATTGCGACAGGTCCTGGGAAATCAACGTCACCAGGCCGGTGTCGTGCGGGCGCGGCGAGACTTCGCTGAACCACACCTGGTCGCCCTTGATGAACAGCTCGACACCAAACAGGCCGCGACCACCCAGGGCCTCGGTCACTGCCTTGGCGACGCGCTCGGATTCGGCCAAGGCCACCGGGCTCATGGCCTGGGGCTGCCAGGATTCCTGATAGTCGCCTTTTTCCTGGCGGTGGCCGACGGGTGCGCAGAACGTCGTGCCGCCCACGTGACGCACGGTGAGCAAGGTGATTTCGTAGTCGAAGTCGATGAAGCCTTCGATGATCACCCGACCCTTGCCGGCACGGCCGCCTTCCTGGGCGTAGTCCCAGGCTTTCTGCACGTCATCGGCGCTGCGCAGCAGGCTCTGGCCCTTGCCCGAGGAACTCATCACCGGCTTGACCACGCACGGGAAGCCCAGGGTTTGCACAGCCTTGCGGTAGTCTTCGACAGTGTCGGCGAAAAAGTACGGCGAGGTCGGCAGGCCCAGCTCTTCGGCGGCCAGGCGACGAATACCTTCGCGGTTCATGGTCAGTTGCGCGGCGCGAGCGGTAGGGATCACCGTGAAACCTTCGGCTTCCAGTTCCACCAGGGTCGCAGTGGCGATGGCTTCGATTTCCGGCACGATGTAGTGCGGCTTCTCGGCCTCGATCACCGCGCGCAGGGCGGCGCCGTCGAGCATGTTGATCACGTGGCTGCGGTGGGCCACTTGCATGGCCGGTGCATTGGCATAGCGATCCACAGCAATCACCTCGACGCCCAGGCGCTGCAGCTCGATTACCACTTCCTTGCCCAGCTCACCGCTGCCACACAACAAAACGCGGGTCGCGGTGGGCGACAATGGAGTTCCGATACGGGTCATCTGAAGGTCCTCAAACAGGAGCGGGTCATTGGGGCGCGCGCCGGGCGAGCTTCCCATGGGAGAAAGCGCGGCATTTTACATGAACCGCGTCAGCCGGCGATGGCCTGTTTGCGCAGGCGCCAGGCCATGATCAGCCAGACGGCCGTGACCCCGGCGAATTTCGAGAGCAGGGCGGTCGTCACCACTGCGGGGGTCAGGGCGTCGATCAGGCCGAAGAAAATGAAGGTGTCGAGGGGGATGCTCAAGGCCGAACTGATCCACAGACGGTCATGCAGCGGACGCTTGGTGACGGTGAACACCAGCCAGTCGATGCACTCCGATACGGCGAACGCGGTGGCGCTGGCCAGGGCGATGGTCGGGTCGCAAGTGACGTAGGACAACACCAGCGCCGCCAGCATCGCCACGATGGCGCCGTGGCCGAAACGGGTCTGCACCATGTCGCGCAACACGAACACCAGCCCGCCCCAGGCCGACCAGATGACGTCCAGGTGCGGCGCGGCGGAGAAAGCGAAGTTGATCAGCACGACGCTGCCGATGTAGGCGATCAGGAAAAGCATGGGGCGGGGCACCTGGTATTGCCGGATAAGGTATTAAAGGACAGCGATAGCACCTGTGGCGAGGGAACAAGCTCCCTCGCCACAGGTGGATGGCGGTTTCAATGGGTGAAGAGTACTTCAGCCACCGCCACGCCCTCAATCTTCCTCACTGTTATCCAGTTTCCAATACCCCACCGCCTTCACGAAATCCTGGTCCAGCCCTTTCTCTTCCAGCAGCACCCTGCGAATCTGCCGCGACACTTTGCTTTCGGTCGCGACCCAGGCGTACAGCTTGCCGCCGGGCATTTCCAGCTGCTGCACGGTGCGCAGCAGGCTGTCCTGGCGACCCTCGCGCAACACCCAGATCACATGCACCTGCGCCGGGCTGTGGAGCACTTGCTGTTCGGCGCCATTTTCCACTTCCACCACCACCAGCGCACGCCGATTGGGGGCGAGGCCCTCGAGGCGACGGGCGATGGCGGGCAGGGCGGTTTCGTCGCCGATCAACAGGTAGCTGTCGAAGATGTCCGGTACGACCATCGAGCCCCGGGGGCCGGCGATATACAGGTGGTGCCCCGGTGCTGCCTGCGCGGCCCAGGTCGAGGCAGGGCCGTCACCGTGGAGCACGAAGTCGATGTCCAGTTCGAGGGTGTCCAGGTCATAGCGGCGCGGGGTGTAGTCGCGCATTTCAGGCATCGGGCCCTGGGCTTTGCCGGCAGTGGGGTTGAAATCTTCCAGGGCGGCGTGCTCCTCCGCATTTTGTGGGAACAGCAGCTTTACGTGATCGTCCGTGCCCAGGCTGACGAACCCGGCCAGCTCCGGCCCGCCGACCGTGATGCGGCGCATGCGCGGGGTCAGGTCTTCGACCCGCAGCACTTGCAGGCGGCGGCGTTTGATCTCGTGGCTGACGCGGTGAATGGTGTTTGGATCGATTTCGGTCATTGGCTTGACTCCGAGACAGGTGGACGGTCGCAACCGTCGACGATGGCTTTGGCGGTGGCGTTGAGCAAGTCGCACACCCGCCGGGTTTCTTCAGGACTCCAGCGGCCAGAGTGATTTTGCAGCGCATGGCGCAGGTTATACACCGCTTCCTGGACCTGCGGGGGGCGATCATGGCCGTGCAGCGTGCGCTTGCTGTCTTCAATGCGTGTGCGCACCTCTTCCAGCGTCTGGGCCTGCTTCTCAAGTGATAGACGTCCAGCATCGGTCACGCTGTAGCATTTTTTTTCTGTTTCAACGCAGCAGGTGACCATCGCGTTTTTTTCCAGGAAGGCCAGGGCCGGGTAGATCACCCCAGGGCTGGGGCTATAGGCCCCTTCGAACATCTTTTCGATCCTGCGGATCAGGTCATAGCCATGGCAGGGCTGTTCAGCGATCAGGGCCAACGACAGTAACTTGAGGTCCCCGGCGGCGAATACACGAGCGTTGCGTCGGTTACGGTCACGACCGGTCGGGTGTCGCTCGAAACCATCGTGTGCGTCGTGGGCGTTGGGATCGGAATAAGGGGCTGCCATGTACTGCTCTCCATGCTGCATAAGTTAATGCGAAGTGCTGGTTCTTTATTTGAGATACATCTTTGCGCTTGATATATCTTGAAGTTGAGATATATCTAGTTGGGTTGATGTTGTATGAGTTGCCCAAGACCTTACCTGAATGAGTCGGGCTTGAGAGTAGGGTGCCTTTTTTTATGATTTTTATTGACTTTTATAGAGGCCGCTTGGTGCATGGTTTTGTGGGCAGTTTCTTACATCCAAATTGGCGTTTTAAATGAATTAAGGTATTTTTCTCTCTTTTGTATGGTGGAATTACTACAAGTGCTTGGGAATTTGCCTGCTTTTTTTTAGTTGTTAAGAACCGATCATGCCCAGCGTTGAAGTTGCAGCTCTCGAACTATTAGGCGAGCTGCAACTTCAGCCCTTCTCTTTATGGCTATGAACAGGTATTAACAACATGCTCAAACAATTCATGACCGGTGCTTCGCTGGCAGCCGCTGCCCTGAGTTCCTCGCTGGCATTCGCCGCCGATGATGCGCGCTCGTCCATCCATATCAGCGCGAACATCCCGACCCAACAGTTCCATGTGCAGCCGCGCAACCCGGACTTCGGTAAGGATGAGACCATGAGCTACAACACGGTCAGCGGCACCTTGTCGTCGTTGCGCGCTACCTATGACGTGAAGAACACCGAGGGCTCGGTCCACGCCTACATCGAGGGCGGTCCGGCGGCGCTGTACAACGGCAGCAACTCCATCGCGCTGACCACGGCTTTCAACGGCGTCACCCTGACCGCCACGCCTCAGGAAGTGGTGGACGATGCGACCTCCACACCGGGTACCCAGGCTGACATGACCATCGTCGCCGCCAGGCCGCTCGATACCCAGAACGGCCTGTACACCGCCGACATGACCGTCATCTTCGACGCCGTGCCTCGCGCTACTCCGTGATGCCATTCAATGCCCGCTGAGGTTCTCCTCTTCGGGCATTGCTGCAGGCCGGCCGGTCTTCCCCAGCCGGTCGGCCTGTCCCTGAAACGCCCAGATAGCTCGCTGATTAGAGAGTCCGTTGATGTTTCCGATGACACCCATCGCGGGTGCGCTCGCGCTGCTGTTGTGCGCGAACGCATTGGCCGCGCCGACTGCCCCTGGTACGACACCGAAAAGCTTGTTGTCCCAGGCCAAAGGCTTGCCGGCGGAATTTGAATCCCATTTCTTCGATGTGCCCTTGGCGGTTCGTGTTGAACTCAATCAACAGTTCCTCGGCGAAGCCATGGTGGTATTGAGCCGGGACGACCGCATCACATTGCTCGAATTCACCGATACCCAGGACAGTTCGATCAATCACGTCGAGCGCCAGCAATGGGAGCAACACCTCAAGCAGGGGCAGCCGTTGGGCGCCTGCGAAGCTGGGTGCCCGTCCGGGCTGCTCGCCGTGCACTACAGTCTCGAAAATTCATTGGTTTCGATCCTGACCCGGGACGTGGAGCGCTTGACGCAAGCCAAGCGTTACTACGATCAGCCGGAAGAAGGCAGCCTGGGCCTGATCTTCAACAACCAACTCAATATCAATGGTGGCCAGGAACAGGACACTGGCGGGCGTTACGGCCTCAATGCCAGTTCCAGCCTCGGCAACTGGAGCCAGTCGCTGGACTTGCAACTCTCGCGTCTTGGCGGCCCGGACGACAAGCTGTACCACGCCGTCCATGAGCTCCATACCCAGCGGGAAATGGAAGGCTCCTTCTTTCGCCTGGGCTACTTCACGCCCGGTTCCGATGGCTTGAACCGGCAGATTCGTTCATTCGGTGCCAACCCGGACACCGCATTGGGCGTGATGTACGGCAGTTCCGACAGCCTGGCGATCGACAATCCGAAACCCAGCGTCTACCCCATTTATGTCACCGCGAGCCGCCAGGCTTCGGTGGAAATCTATCGCAATGGCCTGCTGATCAATACCCAGGCCGTCAGCGCCGGGCTGCAAAGCCTGGACACCCGCCCCTTGCCTGGCGGGATCTACGAAGTGGAAGTGCGGCTGGTCGAGGACGGGCAAACCACCGCCACCAGCCAGGAGCTGGTCTACAAGCCCAACAATTGGAGCAACTCCGAAGACCGCTGGCGCTACAACCTGTTCGCCGGCCGCGAGACCCGGCTCTGGAGCAACTGGGAAGACCAGCCGTCAGGGTTCATGACGGCCGGGGTCGGCCTCAATTACCTGTTGCATCCCCGGGTGATCCTGGGCGCCTCCACCCGCAAGGTGCAGGACAAGATGCAAGTCGGCACCTCGGTGGACTGGACCCTGGGCACCAGCACCAGCCTGTACGCCAACGTCTATAAAACCCAGGACTACGGCAACGGCATGGACCTGCAAGGGCTGTACAGCTATGGCCAGGGCAGCATCGTCGCCAGCCACAACCGCAGTTGGCTGGACACCCGCAACACTTACGAAACCCTGCCGGACGGTACCCGCATCCGCCAACGTGACGTGTACGTCGGCCATACCAGCAACTCGTCGCTGTCGGTCAATCATCGCTTGAGCAACAAGACGTCCATCAATGGGCGGCTGGCCTACAGCGAAGGCAACGTGCAGGGCACCGGCCTGGACCTGGGTTGGACCCAGCGGGGCAAATTACGCGGCAGCGATGCCAACTGGCGATTGTCGGTGTTCGATCGCCCCGGTACTTCCAGCACGGCCGACAAGCGCAATCGCGGCCTGGACTTGAGCGTCAGTGTCGCCCTGGGTGGGCCGGGCGAGTACTGGTCGGGTAGCGTCGGCACGCGCACCTCCCGCGATGGCGCACGGGACAACAACGCCTCGCTGTCATACCGCCGCGACCTGCAGGACCATGTCCTGCAAAGCGTCTCTGCCACTGCACTGGCTGACACTTATGGCGTGGGCCTGTCCGGCATCGCCAGCTTCCAGACCGACTCGCTGTATGGCGATGGCTTCGTCCAGCGTTCGTCCTACAACGACAACCTCACCGGCGGCCTCAACCTGAGCAGCACGGTGGCCGTGGGCGGCAGCAAGGCAGCCTTTACCGCCATACCCCATGGGCGCGGCGCGGGGATGATCGTCGATGTGGAAGCCGACGTGGATGACGTGATCCTGCGCGCCGACGACTTGACCGGCGGCAGCACCACCTTGCATCCAGGTCGTAACTTCGTCCCCATCACTGCCTATAAAAACAGCATGGTCACCTTCGACTTCGAAGGCGTGCACCCTCCGGCGGCGAGCATCGAGCCCTCGCGCACTCGTTATCACTTGAACAAGGGCGGCGTGGACTACCGCAAGATCAGTGTGTTGAGAACCGTGACCGTGCTCGGTCGCCTGTTGGACGACCAAGGACAACCGCTCAAGGGCCACCACGTCATCAACCACGCCAGCCGCGGTGTCAGCGAGGCGGATGGGTTCTTCTCCATGGAAATGAATGCCGGCTCGCCCACTCTGGAGGTGCGTTATGGCAGCGAGTTGTTCTGCCGGTTCCGCCTTGATCCGGACAGCGCCCAGAGGGAAGGGGACGTGCTGATGATCGGTGATTTGCGCTGTACGCCGGATACGTTGGCCGATACGGCACTCGCCGAGGCTCACGGTGAGAAGCAGCGCTCATGAGATATCTGGGGCGACGATTATTCGACGGGCCCGACACTGCGCATTCGCGGCGATTCCCACTGATACACGAGGTTGTATTGATGAACTATTTATTGGTGGCAGGACGCAAGGTGGCTTCTGTGTCGTTGCTTTCCTTGATATTGGCCGGGCCGCTGACGGCTACCGCGGCTACCGGTGACATCAGCGCGGTTTTCCGGCCAGACCCCGCGAAACCCTCGGAAAACGAGTTCATCAATACCACGCCACCCTCGGGGTTCTGCAGATCATGGCCGACGCGATGTGCTGCTCTAGGTATCTTCAGCCTTGCGCTGCCCATTACTTTCCAGTCAACCAAAGCCATCGAGGCCAATCATTCAGATAGTCGGCAAGGCGCGATGCTCAAGGTGCCAGGCGATTGGCGAGCGCTGCAGGTGACTCATTCGGGCACGGGTGAAAGCCATGAGGTTTCGGTGCGGATTTCCGCGATTGGCGCGACGTATCGCCTCACCCCTGGTGCACAGGAGCTGGTGGGTGGGGGAGTGAGCGTCAGACAGGCGCATATGATGCTTTGGGCCGGCGGGGTCTGGAATAGAGCGCCTTCACCATGCAGTGAAGGCTCAACAGAGGAATTTTATTATGGTGGCAACGCCTTTGAGTTTTTCTGGCGAACCCCGCAACAAGATGCTGCGTGTACGAAACAAGCAAAATATCTGATCCCGGCGTTTCTGTATCACGAAATGAGCTATGGATACCAATTGCGCACCCCCAACCCGTTGAAGATGTCGTCGGGTCATTACACGGGAACGCTCACCTATACGGTCGGGCCGGGTCAGGACTTCGACATGGGTGATGTCATGCTGCCGGACGATTCGATTCTGACCCTCAATTTCAATCTCGAAGTCCAACACACCCTCAAAGTCGAAGTTCCTCCAGGCGGCAACCGTGTGGAGCTCGTCCCCCAGGAAGGCTGGCAATCCTGGCTCAACAGCGGGCGCAAGCCGACACGGTTGTTTCGCGACCAGCGCTTTCACATCTCGGCCTCATCACGTTTCAAGATGGGCCTTGAATGCCAATACGTCAGCGGCAACACCTGCGCGATTTCCGAAACCAGCAGCGGTCACCAAGTGCCGGTGAACGTTAGCGTGACGCTGCCCCAGGGCTTGACCGATGGGGCCAACCAACCAGTCGATCGCCGGCCCTTGCTGCTCGATGGCAGCGGCACCGAATTGTTCCAGCCGTCGTTCTACCTGGATCGCAAGTCGGGAATGCTGCATTTCGAAGTGGACCGCAGCAGCGTCGAGGACATGCTCGACAGCGGCGCCAAGGCTTATACGGGCAACGTCACGGTGATCTGGGATTCGGAAGTTTAAAAGGACTTGCTCTATTCGAGCCAACGTAGGGACATGGAGTTTTTCGATGGGACGATTACCTGTAGCAGTAAAGGGCACGCTTGCGATGTATCTGCTTGCAAGCACGCCGGTGGCCGATGCCTTGACCCAAGACATCAGCGCCGTATTCAGACCCGATCCGTCGAAGCCTCAGGAGGCTGCATTTCGCAACACCACGCCGGCGAGTGGCTATTGCGCCGAATTCTCTTCCCAATGCCAGGCGTGGAACATGGCCAGCCTGCGGCTGCCGCTGTCGGTCAATTCCATCAGGGCGATCCAGGCCGAACATGCCGATGCTCGGCAAGGGGCGATGTTCCAAGTGCCGGCCAACTGGCGTACGGCGCAAATCGTCCATTCTGGAACGGGCGAAACCGAGATCGTCCAGGTGCGTTGGGTCGGCATTGGTTCTCGATACCAGTTTCCTGGCAGCGTGGTCGACCTGGTGGGCGGTGGGGTGGACCCCGGTACAGCGCATACCAAATTGTGGGGCCAGAACTGGGATTACCCACCGGCATCTTGTCATTCCAGCGGTTTCGGTCGTATGGGGGAGACTTTCTACGAGTTCTTCTGGCGCACGCCAATGGAGATCGTCTGCGCTAAAAGAGCCCAGTACCTGATTCCCAGCATGGCCTACCCGTACGTGGACTTTGCCTATGAACTGCGCATGCCCAACCCCCTGAGAATGACGGCCGGCCAGTACACCGGGGACCTGACGATCAGTGTCGGGCCAGGTCGGGAAGTGGACATGGGCGACGTGATGTTACCCAGCGACTCGGCAATCACGCTCAATTTCAGGCTCGACGTCGAGCATGCCTTCAAGGTGGAAGTCCCACCCGGTGGAAACCGGGTGGAGCTGGTGCCCGAACAAGGCTGGCAGGCCTGGTTGAACAATGGAAGCAAACCGACCCGGTTGTTTCGGGACCAGCGTTTCCATATCTCGACCTCCTCGCGTTTCAAGATGACGCTCGAATGCCAGCACATCAGCGGCAACACCTGCGCGATCGCCGAAACCGGCACCGGCCATACCGTACCGGTGGACGTCAGGGTCACCCTGCCCGATGGCTTGACCGATGGCGGCGGCCTGCCCATCAACCGGCGTCGCCTGCTGCGCGACGGCAGTGGCACCGAGCGGGTCCAGCCCAATGTCTATATCGATCGAAAGCCCGCCAGCCTGCACTTTGAAGTGACCCGCGACAGCATCGAAGAAATGCTGGTCGGCGACGCCAGGACCTATGTCGGTAACGTCACGGTGATTTGGGATTCGGAAGTTTGAACGGCTCCAAGAGCCGACAGTATTCAATGAAATTTGAACAACACACGAGGTTCAAGCAGTGATGAAGCATGTATTGGCGTGGATGGGTTTTTATCTGTTTTGTGGCGTGGCCCAGGCCGGGCCGCAGATCGGCGTGGGGGTCGTCTATGACTATCTGGACGCGGACAAGAGTACCTACATGAAACGGGTGTTCAACGGCGGCACGTCCACCGCGTTCGTCAAGGTCAACGTTCTGGAAATCCACTACAACGAGGACGGCAGCTACCGAGAGGAGCCGGTGCAAAGCCAGGAAGGGGGCTTGGCCAAGGATGGCTTGATGGCCAGCCCGGCGCGGCTGATCGTGCCGGCAAACGGTGTGCAGGGTACGCGCCTGCTGTTCATGGGCAATCGCGACAAGGAGCGTTATTTCCGGGTGCGTTTCGTACCGGTGGTGCCGGAAGCCGAAGACGAGTTCGCCATCAGCAAGGAAGAGCGCGAGCAATACAAGAAGGAGCGTGTGGCGGCTGGAGTCAAGGTCCTGGCGGGCTACGGCACGGTGTTCTTCGTGCGGCCCAAGGACACTCGGTTCCAGACCGTTATCGAGGACGATGCCGATAAATACCTGATGCGCAACAACGGCAACAGTGTCCTGGTGATCGATGAATTCAAGGACTGCGCGGCGAAAAAGGAAAACGACTGCCGCCCGACCACCAAGCACCACGTCATGGCCGGCCGCACCTTTTCCTTCGAAAAGGAGGCGGGGCGCGAGTACCGCTTCACGTTGATCGAGGGCAGCCAGAGCAAGGCCATCGAGATCAAGGGTTGACGGTCGCCGTCGCCGAACCGTTGCCAACGCACAGGTAATCACCATGTCCAAGACACCGCTACGCCCCCTCGCATTGACCGTGCTGATTCTGCCCTGGGCTTCGGCCTGGGCAGCGGTCGAGCGGGAAACCTTCGAGGTCTACGTGACCATTCCATCGGCCGATTTTTTCGTGCTGCCCCTCGACCCGCAATTGGTCCAGCGCGAACAACGCTTGCCGTTCAGCACCATCACCGGCGAGCTGAGCCCGTTGCGGGCGATCTACGAGGTGAAGAACTCCAACGGCTCCATCGACGCGCGCCTGGCGGAGGAAGCGTACTTGTCCAACGGTCGTGAACGCATCGATCTGCAGGTGAGGTTCAACAACGTCCCATTGACCCTCGACTCGACCCCGGTGGTGTCGGCCAGCGAAGCCCGGCCCGGACGGCAAGTGCCTTTGGAAATCGCTGCCGTCAGGCCCGCAGGCGAAAACTATGTGCCCGGCGATTACTACGGCACCGTGCACATGGTGTTCGATGCCGTGGCGCCGTAGGGCTTGGTCTTTTTTTACGACGCAAAAAGGTAACGACGATGCATGAATTAATGACCGCTGTTGTGCTGGGTGCTGCCATCCTGAGCCCGTTACAGGCGGGGGCGGCTGATGACGCACGTTCAACCATCCACATCACGGCGAACATACCGAACAAGCAGTTTCATGTGCAGCCGCGAAATCCGGATTTCGGCAAGGACGAGGTGATGCATTACAACCCGCTGACCTACCAATTGACGCCCTTGCGCCACACCTTTGACGTGAAGAATACCGACGGTTCGGTTCACGCCTATATCGAAAACGGTGCGAGCTCGGGGTCCATCCCTTTGACCAACGGGGTGGACTATGTGGGCTTGAGGGTCATCTTCAACGAGGTGCCCCTGGATAACCTGCCGAAGGAAGTCGTGGACGACGCCACGTCCACACCGGGTAACCAGGCGGAAATGCGGATCGTTGTTGCGATGCCACCTCGCCCGCTTTCTCCTGGCCTGTACAACGCCGACTTCACGGTGATCTTCGATGCGGTGCCCCGTGTCATGCTCTGATTTTGTCGCGAGGGGATGAATCCCCTCGCCACATTTACCTGGCTGCCTGCTATGACGCGTTGCGTGCCACCAACGGCTTGCACTGGGTATGAGTCCCCGGCTGCAAGTAAGGTGAAAGAAACGGCGCCATGCCCTTGAGCACCTGCACCGGCAAGGCCGAGGTGAACTTGAAATTCTGCGCCGACGCTCCCGGCACATAGGCGGTGAGGGTGCCGAAATGGCTGTCGCCGATGTAGAACACGAAGGTGGCGGTGCGGTTGATCGATTTGGAGCTGATGACCCGTCCGCCGGAACCGATGGCTTCGATGCGGTTGTCGCCCGTGCCGGTCTTGCCGCCCATGGCCAATGGCGTTCCGTCGGCCAGCTTGAAGCTGCCGGCTACCCGTTTCGCGGTGCCGGCGTCCACCACTTGGGACAATGCGCCGCGCAAGGCGCGGGCCACTTCCACGGGCATCACCCGCTTGCCGCTGTCCGGGTCGCTGACCACACGCGTTTCATAAGGCGTACCGGCCGCGAATTGCAGACTGTCGACGCGCAATGCCGGGCGCCGCATACCGTCGTTGAGAATGGTGCCCACCAGTTCGGCCAGCGCGGCGGGACGATCCCCGGAACTGCCGATCGCGGTGGCGAGTGAAGGCACGAGGTGGTCGAACGGATAGCCGACTTGCTGCCAACGTTGATGGATATCCAGGAAGGCTTCGATTTCCAGCATGGTGCGGATGCGACTGTCGCGCGCGCTCTTGTGGCGGCTCTTGAACAACCAGCCGTACACCTCCTGGCGTTCGAACCGGCTGGCCTTGACGATCTGGCTGAACTTGGCGTCTGGGTTGTTCAGCAGATACCCCATCAACCACAAGTCCAATGGGTGGACCTTGGCGATGAAACCCTGGTCCGGCAGGTCGTAGGCGCCTGGTCCGTAGCTCTGGTAGAGCCGTTCGAGGCGTTCGTCAGTGAGTTTTTCCGCGCTCTTGGCCGACTTCAAATGCGCACGTACGAAGCGGTTGAAATTCTCCTGGCTTTCGTTGGGAAAGAAATATCGGTGCACGGCGGCTAGGCGAATCGCGGTAGGGCGCATGCCGTCGAGGAAGGTTTCGAGGCGCTGGCCGGTGTCCTTTTTCTGATACTTCTTCCAGAACTTGAGCAGGAACGAGGTGCCCTCGCGGTCGGCGAACTGGGCCAGGTATTCCTGGCGGCGCGGGTCCTTGTCGTCCTTGAGCAGTTCGGAGCTGTTATTGGGACCGGCGTAGGTGGCGTAGCGCACCAGGTCGCGCATCAAGCGAATGAACGGCAGGTTGATGGATTCGCGCAACGAATCACGTAACGTGGGCAGGCGACCGTCGTCTTCCTTGCGGAAGTTGTGGAACGTGTGCAGCCCGCCACCGGTGAAGAAGGCCTCGCCGGGGCTGGCTGAGTACTTTCGGTCCAGCGCGGCTTCGAGCATCGTCGGCAGGCTGCGGTCGCTGTTTTCGATCAAGTAGTCCACCGCCCAGCGGGACAGGCGATCCTGCTCGGCGATCTCGGTTTTCTTCAGTGCCGCCGGGGTCTGTTGGGCATAACGTTCGTGCAGTTCGGCGATGATCTGCAGGTAGGTGGTGAGCACGCGCAACTTGGCGGTGGAGCCCAGCTCCAGCTTGCTGCCTTCGTTGATGTCGAAGGGCTGGTCGGTGCTGTCGGTCTGCACCCGCACGCGCGATCCGTCGGGGGTCAGTTCCAGCAGCGTGAAGCTGTAGCGCACCTGGCTGGTGCTGGTGGGGGTCAGCAGGCGTTCTCCCATCAGGCCGATCTCGGCCGCGAAGGCCGGGTCGGCCAATCGCTTGAGGTATTCGGTGGCCTGGGCCTGCAAATCGCTTTGCAAGGTGCTGGTGGCGGAAAGGTCCAGGCGATCGAGGTCGTACAGCGGACGGTTGAGCAGGGCGGCGATGCGACTGCGGGCGGCACTGATGCCTTTGTTGGTTTCGATGGGTTGGACGGTCGGGTCCTGGACCCAGTCGCGATAGCTGACCTGGCTGGCGAGAGCGGCCTCGGCCAGCGCGGCATCGATCACGCCGTTCTGGGCCAGTAGCCGGATGTGGCTGTCGGTCAGGCGCGCAAGCTCCTCGTGGCCCTTCGAAAGATAATGCGACGGCCGGCGCTGGGCGATCATCAACGACAGCATTTCCCGCAGGGCCAGGCCTTTCTCCGCGAGGCTCTTGGGATCGGTGGCGGTGCTGAACAAGCGTTCATTGGCCCGCTTGAAATCCGCGCCATACCAGACCCTCAGCCCTTCGGCCATGCCATGGACTTCGCCATGCCCGGGCACGGCGGAGAGCGGCACGCTGTTGAGGTAGTCGCGGATGATTCGCTGGCGGGCTTCAAGGGTTTTCGGGCCGGCCTGGTAAGCGCGGACGCTGGCGGAAATCATCTGGCGGATTTTTTCCGCGCCCGACACGGTCAAGCCCTCGGGGGAATGACGGTACTTCTCCAGTTGCGTCGCCAATGTGCTGCCCCCGGCGGATTGCCCCGGCAGGCTCAACAGCTTGGCCACCTGCGACCAGGCCGCCATGCCGAAGCGCGGCCAGTCCACCGCCGGGTTGGCCAGGGGCTGCTTGGGGTCGAGGAGGAAGCGGTTCTCGATGAACAAAAGGCTCTGCACGACCACCGGCGGAATGGCGTCGAAACTGGCGTACAGCTGTTGTGGATATTTGAATTGATAGACCGGCGCGGCGCGGCAATCGGTGATGGTCAGCCCGGCCTGGATCTTCTCCGCATAGGGCACGAACAAGCCCTTGTTGACGTAGTCCATCAGGGCCGGCGAAAAGCGCGCCTGGGCCTCCACCACATAGTCACGCTTGAGCAGGCGCGGCAGGAATTCCCCCAGCGAGCTGTAGCCCAGTCGCTGATCGAACGGGCCGGCACCGGGATAAACGATGGCGTCGCTGGGCCCCGGTTGCACCGAATAGGTCAGGGACTCGGCGTACTGGCTGATTTCCCGGGCCTGGAACCGCGACGTGCGCATTTCCTTGGCCACGGCCAGGCCGACCACCACCGCGATAATCAGCAACAACAACCAGAACGCCCGCCAGCCATGCCGAGCGCGGCGAGTTTTTTTGGGTAAAGGCGCTTCTTCCATACGTTCAGTCGGGACCACAGGTTTGTTCGAATCGGTTTGCCACAAAGCGCCCATAGTCGACTGATCCATTCACGCAGATTGATCGGACTTGCTTGAAGCTTAGACGGTGCTTGGCATGGGGGGAGGGAAATTGTGGAGGCCTGGTCGGGCAGGGGAAGCGTGGAGACTTTTGTGGCGAGGGGATAAATCCCCTCGCCACAGGTTTCTTTTTCAGATCCCCATAACTTCAGGCCAGAGCCTTGAGTTAGAGCCATCAACCCATGCCAACACATGACGCTGCACCATCACTGTGCAATACTCGGCGCCGCTTCAAAAAGGCGGTTAGTTCAGACAATCCCACCTGATAAAGCCATTGTCGTCTCGGGTATTACCTGAATTAACCTGCTTTTACAGTGAAACTCTCTATCCCTGGCTTTTTATACTGCACGGCCCGCTGATCTTGAGGATTTTTCCTACAGGACGGTCTGCCCACAAGGCAGGCCCGGTTTCGGCAATGCTCGCAGGCCACCCGCCCGCGGCTTTGGAGACTCGGTGGTCAATCCAATAACAAGACGAGGTTGTATCCCTATGCCAGTCGGCAATCATCTGCCCCATGGCGAGACCGCGCAGGGTGGTCCGCTCAAACGTGAGCTCGGCGAGCGGCATATCCGCTTGATGGCGCTTGGCGCCTGCATCGGTGTCGGGCTGTTCCTCGGTTCGGCCAAGGCTATCGAGATGGCGGGACCGGCGATCATGCTGTCCTACATCATCGGTGGCCTGGCGATCCTGGTGATCATGCGCGCCCTCGGCGAAATGGCCGTGCACAATCCGGTGGCCGGTTCGTTCAGCCGCTACGCCCAGGATTACCTCGGCCCGCTGGCAGGCTTCCTGACCGGTTGGAATTACTGGTTCCTGTGGTTGGTCACTTGCGTGGCCGAGATCACCGCGGTGGCGGTATACATGGGCGTCTGGTTCCCCGATGTGCCCCGGTGGATCTGGGCCCTGGCCGCACTGGTGAGCATGGGCTCGATCAACCTGATCGCGGTCAAGGCCTTCGGTGAATTCGAGTTCTGGTTCGCCCTGATCAAGATCGTCACCATCATTGCCATGGTCATCGGCGGCGTCGGCATCATTGCCTTTGGCTTTGGTAACGACGGCGTCGCCCTGGGTATCTCCAACCTGTGGACCCATGGCGGTTTCATGCCCAACGGCGTGACGGGCGTGTTGATGTCCCTGCAAATGGTGATGTTCGCCTACCTGGGCGTGGAGATGATCGGCCTGACGGCCGGTGAAGCGCGCAACCCGCAGAAAACCATCCCCAACGCCATCGGTTCCGTGTTCTGGCGGATCCTGCTGTTCTACGTCGGGGCGTTGTTCGTGATCCTGTCGATCTACCCATGGAACGAAATCGGCACCCAAGGCAGCCCGTTCGTGATGACCTTCGAGCGCCTGGGCATCAAGACCGCCGCCGGCATCATCAACTTCGTGGTGATCACCGCCGCGCTGTCATCCTGCAACGGCGGAATCTTCAGCACCGGCCGCATGCTCTACAGCCTGGCGCAAAACGGCCAGGCCCCGGCCGGCTTCGCCAAGACCTCCAGCAACGGCGTGCCACGCCGCGCACTGCTGCTGTCCATTGCGGCCCTGCTGCTGGGCGTGCTGCTCAACTACCTGGTGCCGGAAAAAGTCTTCGTCTGGGTGACGTCCATCGCCACCTTTGGCGCGATCTGGACCTGGGTCATGATCCTGCTGGCCCAACTCAGATTCCGCAAAGGCCTGAGCGCTTCCGAGCGTGCCGCGCTGAAATACCGCATGTGGCTGTACCCGGTCAGCTCGTATCTGGCGCTGGCGTTCCTGGTACTGGTGGTGGGCCTGATGGCGTACTTCCCCGACACGCGCGTGGCGCTGTATATCGGCCCGGCGTTCCTGGTGCTGCTGACGGTGTTGTTCTACACCTTCAAGTTGCAGCCGACCGCCGAGGCACAGGGTTCGATGCGATCGGTTTCGTAAGGTCAAGCGCGATGTAAAACAAAGCCCCGGTCAGATGACTGGGGCTTTTTTGTAGCTATTAGCGCGACCGTCCGTCGGACTCGTGGCCCGACCTGTAAGATCTGACAGTAGACCGCGACAGGGCTGTCGCCTAGCTTGAAAACCCGCCAATAGGGGAACGGCTAGGTATCAGGATGAATGGGATTTCTGCGTTGATGGCTATCGCACTGGTCAATGGACTGATCCATGGCCAGGTTTTTTTTCTCTTGCACGACGCCGTTGGGCTGGTTCAGGCGAGCAGCAACTTTGCTGCGTTCTGCGTGGCTGCGGTGTTTTCGTTTTATGTGAGTGGGCTCTACATCTTCCGACCCGGGGAGTCGTGGCGCGGTTATCTATTGGGTAATGGCGCGATGGGCGCGCTGAGTTATGGCTTCGGCGCGATCGGCGATGCGCTGGACTTGCCTGGGTGGATAGCGGTCGCTTTGTCTTTGTATTTCACGCTGAACCTGGTGATTGGGTATGGGTTCATTCGGTTTAAGTTGTAGTGCGGACGTCTTGGATGGGCGCTTCTAGTGGGCGTTGTCGCCAACCAATTCTCCTGTCGCGGACATAGGTTCGGGAGCGAGCATGAAAGCGATATGGAGCGGCTTTTCCACTTACGCACTGGTCGGGCTGGCCAACACGTTGCTCCATTGGCAGATGTTTTTCGTGCTCCGTGTCGCGGTCGGTCTCGATCAGTCGACCAGCAATCTCGCAGCCTTTTGCGTAGCGGCTTCATTCTCCTACTACCTCAATGCGATCTATACCTTCGATGCCAAACTCTCAGCGATGGGGTATTTGGTTTTTCTATGCCTCATGGGGGCGCTCAGCTATGTAGTGGGTTATTTGGGAGATCGCTGGCAGATACATGGACTACTGACCGTGGCGGCATTTTCGTTGTTGAGCCTGGTGCTTGGTTTCCTGCTCTCCCGGTACGTGGTGTTTAGGGGGCACCGCCCATGAAAATCTCATTGGTCGTTCCGGTGTTCAACGAGGAACAGACCTTGGGATTGTTCTACAAGAGTATTCGGGAGCATCCGGCGCTGGCCGGTTACAGCGTCGAGATCGTCTTCGTCAACGATGGCAGCGCTGACCAAACGGATGCGCTTGCCCGCGACATCGCGCTGGTCGACAACCTGGTCGTGTTGATCAATTTCTCTCGAAACTTCGGCAAGGAACCCGCTTTATTTGCCGGAATCGAGCATGCCAGCGGTGATGTGGTTATTCCGATGGACGTAGACCTGCAAGACCCCATCGAGGTTATTCCCATGCTTATTGCCGAATGGGAAAAAGGCGCCGAAGTAGTCCTGGCCAAGCGTCGTGATCGTTCATCTGACAGCTACCTGAAGCGTGGATGTGCTGCGCTGTTCTATCGCTTGCTGGACCGGATTGCCTATCCCCATATCGAGCGCAACGTGGGTGATTTTCGGCTGATGGACCGCAAGGTGGTAGAGGTTATCAAGACCCTGCCCGAGTATCAGCTGTTCATGAAGGGTGTGCTGTCGTGGGCCGGTTTTACGACTGTCATTGTCGAATACGACCGCGTCGGTCGCGCCGCTGGCAGCAGCAAATTCAACAGCTGGAAGTTATGGAATTTGGCGCTCGAAGGCATCACGTCGTTTAGCACCGTGCCGTTGCGGTTGTGGTCTTACCTCGGCGGTTGCATCTCGTTTTTGTCGTTGGCGTATGCAGCGTACATGGTGCTGGACAAGCTGTTATTTGGGAATGATTTGCCCGGTTATCCATCGTTGATGACGGCAATTTTGTTTTTGGGTGGGGTGCAATTGATTGGTATCGGTGTGTTGGGTGAATACATCGGACGGATCTATCTGGAGACAAAGCATCGACCGAGGTATGTCATTAGGGAAATAGTTCGGCGTGGGCCATACATGCGAGGAGCCGACGAGAACATTCATGAGCGGGTTGGTATTCGCTTATGACTGGACCTCATGCTTATCCAGGTAAGCCTTTCAGCTGGTTCGTCAACGGTCCAGCCTTGGCAGCAGTGGTGGTCCTTGCACTGGCTGTACGTTTTTATGGAATCACAACGCCTGCGATCTGGTACGACGAAGCATTTAGCATATTGCTTGCCAGCCACGAGCCTTGGCAAATCTGGTCCATTACGGCGAAGGACGTTCATCCCCCCCTTTATTATTTTATGCTGCACTACTGGATGGTGTTGTTTGGAGACGAAGCGTTGGCTGTGAGATCGCTCGGCGTTGTCGCAGACGTCGGAACAGTCTTGCTTAGCATAAAACTGATGAGTCTGGTTGCCACGCGAAGAGCCACTTGGATGGCCGCATTGCTATTAGCGTTGCTGCCGATCTCGGTCCGCTACAGCCAAGAAGCACGGATGTACACCCTGCTAGGGTTCTGGTTGATGGGGGCGACGGTTGCATTGGTGTGTTGGGTTAAAGCTCCGGAGAAAAAGCGGTTCGCAGCCATCTACGTCATGCTGATGACTGCGGCTTTCTATACGCATTACTTTGCTGCTCTGAGTGTGCTTGCTCATTGGTTTTATTGGTGGTGGGGAGCACGTTTTTTTCGACCGGTTCTCCCTGCCCGTGCCTGGATTTTGGTCAATGGTGTTATCGTGATGCTGTTTTTGCCTTGGATGCCTCATTTCATAGAGCAGCTGTCAATGAATGGGCTTAAATGGATACCCCCCGTTACGGCGCACTCAGTGCTGAGCCTTGTTTGGCAATTCACGATAATGAATGCAGTGGAGGAACAATTGCGATTGCTGCATGCAGTTCCCCTGGTGGTGGTCCTTGCATGTGCAGCGGTGATGATATGGAAAGACCATGGTCAATATTGTTTTAACGGTTTATTGATCGGCTATTTCTTGATCCCCGCTTTCATTCTTATTCTGGTGGCGTTGGTCGTTCCGGTATTCAGCACTCGCTATCTGGTATTCGCTGCAGTCGGTGTGCCTCTTATTATTGCTACAACGCTGGATATTGTCGGGCGCCGAATAGTTCTTTTGCTTCCGGCCCTGATGGTTGTGCTGACATCAGAGATATTGGGGGTGTACGCGGTATATCAGCAGGCAGATACATTGAATGGAACCAATTTTCGTAGCAGTTTAAGACTTGATGGGCTGGCAGTACAGATCAAGCAAGCTGCTCGATCAAACGATGAAATCGTGGTTGAGTTTTTATTGTTGTATCTGCCATTTAGTTACTACAATCGGACCGGTATACAACCGAGGATTTATACCGACGCCTCTTTCAATATTGCTTCAGGTTTCTCTAACCGTAACGGCTATGCCTTGTTGAACGAGCGCCCCAAGGGGGGGTATTACGCTGATCTCAAACGCTTGAATAGTTTTGGACATAGAGTTTGGTGGATCACGTTCAGGGTTAACGCCACACCGCCTCTATCAGATAAATATTGGGAACGGAGCCTTACGCTTGTTGACGGCGATGTCGTTGCATATCTGTTCACCCGGAGAACGATTTCTGCCTCGCCATTGAAGTAGCTGTGAAATTTTCTTAGCGGGTCGATGTACCGTTCGATGAGCGCGGCGTGGGCGGTAGGGCGTGAGTGCGGTGCATCTCGAAGAACGATGCCCTCGCCACGGGAGCGAGTGCGAATTTATGCGGCCACGATTTCCTGCGGCTCAAAACTGTCCGCCCGCGCCAGTTGCCACATCCGCGAATAGAACTGTCCGTTCACTTCACCAGTCAGCAATTCCCCCGGTTTCAAGAACACGTGCAGCTGCGAGAACAGCTTGATCTCGGTGGCCGACATGCGCCGCACCAAATGCTTGGGCTGCAATTGCGAAGGATGGTCAAGCCCGGCAGCGGCGAGCATTTCGGCGAGGGCCTTGAGGGTGTTGCGGTGGAAGTTGTAGACCCGCTGGGCCTTGTCCGGGACGACCAGGGCGCGTTGGCGCAGGGTGTCCTGGGTCGCGACGCCGGTTGGGCATTTGTTGGT
>Ga0307412_10000234_pt1 | contig 36311 bp, 30 predicted proteins | sample DK1Cmetagenome_3_FD_203823 | JGI IMG/M metagenome (GOLD analysis project Ga0307412, IMG submission 203823) | Maize rhizosphere microbial communities from greenhouse at UC Davis, California, United States - DK15-C-1 | ecosystem: Host-associated > Plants > Roots > Rhizosphere > Soil | place: USA...
ATGCTGGCCTCGGCTTCCGCCTTGTTCTAAGCATGCCGGCATTGTTTCGAGACGCGGAGTTCCAATGGCGCTGGTGAAGAAGTCGACCCTTGGTGCGCGCGCCAAAGAACGGTCCGAGCAACCAACGGCGTCCGAGTTGCCCACGGCGCCCGCACGTTCGCGGACGGTGCGTGCGTCGCGGCGCCCGGCGAACGCCGTCGAGGGCATCGATCAGGCCGTGCAGGAACTCGCCAGCGGTATCGCCGAAGCATCGGCAGCGGCGAGTGAATTGCAGCGATCGATGGACCAGATCGCGAGCGGCGCGGAGGAAGCGGCCGGTGCGGCGCAGGAATCGCTCGGCCTGATCGCGTCGCTCAATGCCAATTTCCGCGAGGCGAGCACCGGCGCCGAGGGCGCTCGCCGCCAGATCGAAACCGTCCAGAACGCCTTTGTCGAAGTGGGCGTGCAGATCGAAGTCTCGGTCGTCGCGATCGAACTCAATGCCCAGCGGCAGCTTTCGACCGTCGAGGTGATCGCGTCGCTCGAACAGGTGGCGAGCGAGATCGGCGAGATCGGCCTCAGCGTCGCCGACGTATCGGATCAGACCAGCCTGCTCGCGCTCAACGCCACGATCGAGGCGGCGCGGGCAGGGGATGCCGGCACCGGCTTCGCGGTGGTGGCCGACGAGGTGCGCGCACTGGCCGACACTTCCGAGATCGGCGCCGGCGATATCCAGCGGCTGGCCGAGGCCGTGACCCACGAAGTGTCCCGCGTCGCCGAGCGGGTGCGGGCCGCCTCCGAACGCGCGACCCGCGAGGCCGAAACGGGCCGTGCCGTGGTAGGGCAGCTCAAGGCGGCGCGGGAAGAACTCGCGGCGCTGGGGGCGGGAACGCAGGCGATCGTCCAGGCGTCGGCCGAGGCCGAAACCGCCGCGGGCGAGGCGGAGCGCGGTGCCGAACAGGTGGCAAGCGCTGCCGAGGAACAGTCCGCTGCCGCCGCGCAGGCGCAGCAGGCGGTGGAGCAACAGGCGGCGTCGCTCGAGCAGAGCCAGCGCACGGCAGAGGCGCTGGGCGACCTGATCCAGGCGCTGCAGACGGATTCTGGCAACCAGAGCGCGGTGGCGCAGGTCGCGGCGGCGGCGGAGGAGCTGTCCGCGACCGTGCAGGAACTGTCGGGCGCGTCGGGCGAGATCCTGGTCGCGCTCGAGCAGATCGCGCGCGGCACCCAGGTCCAGGCCGCCGCGACGATGCAGGCCGATACGGCGATGGGGCAGATCGAGAAATCGGCGGAGGTGCTGCAGGCCCGCGCCACGGCCGCCGCCGAACGGATCGGCGCGATCGTCGAGGACGTGATCGCCAGCGGCGGGGCGATCGGGCGGCTCGCCGACGGCGTCGATCATGGCCTCGGCGAAGTACGTGCGGTGATGGACCTGCTGGCGGGGCTGGGCGACACGTCCCGCGCCATCGAGAAGATCACCGCCAAGCTCGCGCTGATTTCGGTCCAGACCAACATGCTCGCCGTCAGCGGGTCGGTGGAGGCAACCCGCGCCGGAGACGCCGGGCGCGGCTTCGCGACCGTAGCGGGCGACATCCGCAAGCTCGCCCGCGATTCCGCCGCGAGCGCGGAGCGCGCCTCGGACATCGTCCGCACGATGCAGGACCAGGTCGCCACCGTCCGCCGCGATCTCGAACAGGTCGTCGGCGCCGCCGAAGTGGAGATCGGCCGCAACCGCGCCGTGGTCGAGCGCTTCGGCACGACCGTGGACGAACTGAAGGCCGCGCGCGCCTCGAACGCCGCGATCCTCGCCGTTACCGAGGACATCCTGCGCTCGGTCCGGGAAGTGCGCAGCGGCACCAACCAGATCGCCGAGGCTGCCGATCTGGCGAGCGGGGCGGTGCGCGAGGCCGGGGCGGCGGCGCGCCAGCAGGCGCAGGGTGCCGAGGCGCTTGCCGCGGCGATCGAGGAAATCGCCCAGATCGCCACCGCGCTCTCGCTTCAGGCTGGCTGAGACCATGGCGGATCTAGCCGCGGCGGTGGAGCGGGTGGTGACGCTTCGCGCGGGCGGGGAAATGCTCGCCTTGCCGGCGCGGCTGGTTCGCGAGGTCGCCCGGTTGCCGCGGCTGACCCGGGTGCCGCATGCGCCCCGCGCGCTGCTGGGGCTCGCCAATTTCCGCGGTGCGGTGGTCCCGGTGCTGTCGCTCGCCGACCTGGTCGAACGGCCCGGGGGCGGCGAGCGGCGCGTCGTGCTGGTGGAGGACGGCGAATTGTTCGGGCTGGCGGTCGACGGCGTCGACCATCTGGCGCGCGCCGAGGATGCTGCCGGAATCCGCACGCTCGATGTGGCCGCGCTGCTTGCGGCCAGTCTGCCGTCCACCGGCGCGCGGCGTGTGCGCGGGGGAGAGGTCGCCGCGGCCCACATGGCCGAAACGGTCGAGCATGATGTATTGTCGCTAGTCGTGTTCGCGCTGGGCGATCAGGAATTCGCGTTGCCGCTCGCCGCGGTCGAGGAAGTGCTGCGGCTGCCCGACACCGTCGCCGCGTTGCCCCATGCCGATGCCGTCGCGATCGGCACTACCAGCGTGCGCGGATCGCTGCTGCCCTTGCTGTCGCTCCGCGCCCTGCTTGCGATACCGGCGACCGAGGCCACGCCGCGCACCCGCGTGCTGGTCGCGCGCATCGGCGCGCACCGCGTCGGCCTGCTGGTCGATGCGATGCGGGGTGTCGAGCGCGTGCCGGAAAGCATGATCGATCCGGTCCCGCAGGCGCTGACCCGCGGCAGCGCCGAAGCCCGGATCCAGGCGATCTGCCGGCTGGAGGGGGGCAAGAGGCTGGTATCGGTGCTCGCCGCCGAGCATCTGCTGCGCGAGGACATCACCGCCCGCCTCGCGCAGGGCGGCACCAGGAACGAGACCGAAGAGGCTGCGATGGAAGCGACGAGCGAGCAGTTCCTCCTGTTCCGGATCGGCGAGAGCGAATTCGGGCTGCCGATCGCCGCCGTCGAGGAAGTCGCACCGCTGCCCGACAAGCTCACCCGGCTGCCCAAGGCGCCGGCGTTCGTGAAGGGGGTGATGAACCTGCGCGGCGCGGTGGTACCGGTGATCGACCAGGCCGAGCGGTTCGGCGAGGCGGCGGCGACGGGGGCCAGGCGACGGGTCGTGGTCGTTCGCATCGGCGATCTTCAGGCCGGCTTCGTCGTCGACGCCGCATCCGAGGTGCTGCGCATTGCGGCGGATGCGCTGCGGCCCGCGCCCGAGCTCGGCAGCGAGGAAACGCGCGTGTTCGAACGGGTTGCCAATCTCGCCGAACAGGATCGGATCGTGCTGATCGTCTCGCCGCGCGAATTGCTCGACCGTGCCGAACAGGATCTGCTGCGGGGCATGGCAAGCCCCTCGTGATCAAGCTGCTCATCGTCGACGATTCCCCGCTGATGCGGCGACTGCTGGTCGAGATCTTCACCGAAGCCGGCGACTTCGAGGTCGAGGTCGCGCGAAGCGGCGCCGAGGCGCTGGAACGGCTCGCCGAGGTCGCGCCCGACGTGATCACGCTCGACATTCACATGCCGGGGATGGACGGCCTGGCCTGCCTCGATCGCATCATGATCGAGCGGCCATGCCCGGTGGTGATGGTGTCGTCGCTCACTGCCGACGGCGCGGACGAGACGCTGGAGGCGATCGAGCTGGGCGCGGTCGACTTCGTTGCCAAGCCGCGGGGGGCGCTGTCGCTCGAGATCGACAGCGTCGTCCCGGCGCTGGTCGAGAAGGTGCGCAGCGCCGCCGGCGCCCGCATCTCGCGCACCACGCGGCTGCGCGAACGGGTGCGGGCAACGGCCGTGCTCGCGCCGCGGAGGGTGCCGGCGCAGCCGCGGGCATCGGTCCAGCGGGAGCCTGTTGCCGCGCCGCTCCCGCCGGACGGGCTGGTGCTGGTCGGTTGCTCGACCGGCGGCCCGCCGGCGCTCGACGCGCTGCTCGGCGCGCTCCCGGCGGCGTTTCCCTGGCCGATCCTCGTCGCCCAGCACATGCCGGCGAGCTTCACCGGTCCGCTCGCGCGGCGGCTCGACAAGCTGTGCGACCTGGCGGTCAGCGAAGTGGCGAGCACGACGGTGCTGGCGCCGGGCAACGTCTATATCGGTCGCGGCGACGCCGATCTGGTGGTGACGCGCCGCGCGGGGGCGCTTGCGGCGATGGCGGCACCGAGCAGTCCTGAGCATTTCTGGCATCCGAGCGTCGATCGTCTCGTGGCGAGCGCGATGCACCACGTCGCGCCCGAACGGCTGGTTGGCGTGTTGATGACCGGCATGGGAAATGACGGGGCCAGCGCCATGACTGAACTGAAGGCGCAGGGCGGCGCCACGCTCGCCGAATCCGCCGACACCGCCGTGGTATGGGGCATGCCCGGGGCGCTCGTCGCCGCCGGGGGCGCTTCGATCGTCGCGCCGCTCGATCGGCTCGCGGCGGAACTGACCGCGCTCTTCGCGCTGTGACGGAGCCGGGCGCCACCGCCAGCGCGACCCTGGCGGCGCTGTCCGACGACGAGATCCGGCGGGTGGGCGAACTGCTCTACCGCTGGACCGGCATGATCTTCGGCGCCAACAAGCGCTATTATATCGAGCGGCGGATCAGCGCGCGGATGGCGCGCAGCGGTTTGCCAGACGTGCGGGCCTATCTTGGCTTTGCCGCCGCTAACGCCGCCGAGCGCGAGGCGCTGATCAACGCTTTCACGATCAACGAGACCTATTTCTACCGCGAGGAGCATCAGTTCGCCGCGCTCGCTCGTGAAATTCTGCCTGAACTGATCCGTACGCGCCGCCCGGGCGACCTGATCCGCATCTGGTCGATGCCGTGTTCGACCGGCGAGGAAGCCTATTCGATCGCGATCTGGCTGCTGGAGAACTGGCCGCTGGTCGATGCCTACAATATCGAGATCGTCGGATCGGATGTCGATACCGCGGCGCTCGATCTCGCCAGGGCAGGGCATTATGCCGCCCGCGCGCTGGCGCGGCTGCCCGGTGACGTGGCCGAGCGCTATTTCGAGCCCGAGCGCGGCCATCGCCGCAAGATCATCGACGATCTTCGCGAATCGGTGCGCTTCATCCCCGCCAACATCGTCGACCGGTCGACGCTCGCCGGGCTCGGCCGGTTCGACGTGATCCTGTGCCGAAACCTGCTGATCTACTTCGACGACGACTCCCGGCTGCAGGCCGCGTCGAACCTGTTCGAAAGCCTCAACGGCGGTGGTTTCGTCTGCCTGGGCCACAGCGAATCCATGGCGCGGATCACCGATCGCTTCACAATGGCTCGCCTTGAGGACGCAATCGTCTATCGTAAGCCGTGATGGATGAGCTGCTGGAGCATTTCCTGGTCGAGGGGCGCGATCTCGTCGCCCAGGCTGCGGCCGCTTTCGACGTGCTCGCGCGCGAGCCGGGCAACGCCGCCGCCATCGACGGTGCGTTCCGGGCGATCCACACGCTGAAGGGATCGGTCGCGATCTTCCCGATGGGTGCCGCCGAACGCACGCTGCACGCCGCCGAGGACGTGCTGGAGCGCGCGCGCAAGGGCAGCGCGGCGCTGGATGCGGCGGCGACCGCTGGGCTGATCGCCTGCCTGGACGCGGTTGATCGCTGGATCGACGAGATGGCGCGAAGCGGCGCGCTCGCCGGCGATGCCGATCGCGCCGCGGCTGCTGTGATCGCGCGCCTGCCGGGGCAGGCTTCCGCGCCGGTCGCCACCGCCGCTGAGGCGGTCCCCGGATGGGCGCGGCAACTGGCCGAGGGCGCCGAGGGGACGGTGGTCGCGTTTCGCTTCGCCCCCGATCCCGATTGCTTCTTTCGCGGCGACGACCCGTTGGCGATCGTCGCCGCAATCCCCGAACTGCTTGGGCTCGACATTCGCCCGGCCGATGGCAGTTGGCCGAGCCTGGATCTGCTTGAGCCGTTCCGCTGCATCTCGATCCTCGAAGGCACCAGCGGCGCCGCGCTGGAGGCGGTGCGCGCCGCATTCCGGTTGGTGCCGGACCAGGTCGAACTCCATCGCATCGAAGCCGCCGCCGAAGCCGCGGCTGACCCCGGCGATCCGGCCGCCGCCACCACGCTGCGGATCGATGCGGCGCGGATCGATGCGCTGGCCGACGGCATCGGCGAGCTGCTCGTCGCGGTCAACGCGCTGGCGCCGCTCGCGGCCCGCGCCGAGCCGCTCGATCGCGCGCTTGCCGGGGCCTTTCGCGCGGCGCAGGCGAATATCGAGCGGAGCGCGGCCGAACTGCAGCGCAGCGTCGCGACGGTCCGGCTGGTACCGCTCGCGCCGACACTGCGCCGCCTGCCGCGCATGGCGCGCGAGATCGCCGCCGCGCTGGGCAAGCCTATCGCCTTTGCGGTCAGTGGCGAGGGGCTGGAGGTTGACAAGCAGATCGCCGAGGGGTTGTTCGAGCCGCTGCTGCACCTGCTGCGCAACGCGCTGGACCACGGCATCGAGGATCCGGCGGCGCGACGGGAAGCGGGCAAGCCGGCGGAAGGCCGTGTCACGCTGACCGCCGCCCGAGACGGCGACGCGGTGCTGATCGAACTGGCCGACGACGGCGGCGGCATTGATCCGGCGCGCATCCGCCAGGCCGCGGTGGCACGCGGTTTGCTCGATGCCGATGCGGCCGCGCAGCTTACCGACGCCGCGGCGCTCCGCCTGATCTTCGCCGCCGGCTTTTCGACCGCCCGTGCGGTCACCGAGGTTTCCGGCCGCGGCGTCGGCATGGATGCGGTGCAGGCTGCGGTGGAGAAGCTTCGGGGCACGATCGCGATCGACAGCACGCTAGGCGCCGGCACGCGCTTCCGCCTGCGCTTTCCCGCCAACGCACTCACCACGCCGCTGCTCGTCGTCGAAGTCGCGGGCGATCGCTACGGCGTGGCGCTCGATCAGGTGGTGGAGACGGTTCGCGTCGACGCCGCTGCGCTGCTGCCGATCGGCGAGGGGACGGCCTGCGTGCTGCGCGGTCGCACCGTGCCGGTGCTCAGCCTGGCCCAGCTCCTCGGCGCCGCCGAGCGTCCCGCCGCGAGTGCCAAGCTGCTCGTCACCAGCGTGGGGGGGGAGCGGGTGGCGCTGCGCGTCGACGGGTTCGCCGAGCGGATCGACACCGTCGTCCGCCCACCCAGCGGCTTGCTGGCAGGGGTACCCGGCGTCAGCGGCGCCACCGTGCTCGGCGACGGCGGGGTGCTGCTCGTCCTCGATCTGCCGGTGCTCGCCGCATGACCGTCCGGATCGAGGCCGAGGTCATCCATCTTGCCGGTCGCTGCCCGGCGGAAGATGCCGATACACTGCTCGTCGCGTTGCAGGAAAATCCGGCGCGAACGGTGGAACTGGGCGAGGCTCAGCGGCTGCATCTGGCAGTAGCGCAGGTCCTGCTCGCCGCGCGGGCGCCGGTGCGGGGTGTCCCGGCAGGCGACTTCCTCGCGCGATACCTGCTTAATCTGCTGCAATGACAGCGTGACGCTTAGCCGCTAGCACCGTTACGTGGCCAAAGCCCATCGGACCTCAAGGCCCAGGTTCTCGGAGTTATAAATGTCGGTTACCGTTCTGATCGTCGATGACAGCAAGCTTGCGCGGATCGTCGCCGGCAAGGCGTTGGCCGAACTTCAGCCGGAATGGCAAAAGGTGGAAGCGGGCAGTGCCGCGCAGGCGCTGGAAGTGATCGGTGCCCAGCCGGTCGATGTCGCGCTGATCGATTTCAACATGGCCGAGAAGGACGGGCTCGAGCTCGCGGGCGAACTCCGCGCGATGCGGCCCGACATGCCGATCGCCATCGTCACCGCGAACATCCAGGACGAGATCATCGCCCGTGCGCGGGAAATCGGCGCGGCCTTCGTCGCCAAGCCGGTGAATGCAGACAGCCTGGAGGCATTTCTCTCCGGCGCAGCGCTTCGCCTGCGAACGGCGAAGGTATGATCCCCGACAGCATCATGCTTGGCGAACTGGAGCGCGATGCGCTGACCGAGATCGTCAACATCGGCGTGGGCCGCGCGGCATCGAGCCTGCGCAAGATGATCGGCGACCAGGTCACCCTGTCGGTCCCGTCGATCGACGTGGTGAGCCAACGCCGCGCCGCGCGGCTGATCAGTGAGCGCGAGGCGGCCGAACTGGTCGCCGTGCGGCAGGATTTCGAAGGCCCCTTTTCGGGCCGGGCGCTGCTCATCTTCCCGGAGAGCAACAGCCTGGAACTGGTCCGCGCCGTAACCGGGGATTCGCTGTCCATCGAAGACCTGGCCGAGATGGAGCGCGAGGCGCTGACTGAAACCGGCAACGTCATCCTCAATTCCTGCCTCGCCACCATCGCCAACATGCTCAAGCGATCGCTGGCGATGACCATCCCCGAGGTGCTGCGCGGCAACAGCGCCACGCTGTTCGAGATCGATGACCGAACTACCGACGACGGTCTGGTGCTGTTCCTCTATATCGACTTCGCCGTCCGCAAGCGGGACATCCGCGGCTATATCGCAATGATCATGGACATTCCCTCGCTCGAAAATCTCAAGGAACTGCTCGACGAGTTCATCGCCCGGGTTGTGGGCGACGATGGCTGAAGAAGGGCTGGACCAGGCCGATCGGATGCGCACGATCCTGGCTGCCGCCGGCGCGAGCGGCAGCTGGGACTGGGACATTGCCGCCGATATCCTCCACATCGACGCGCGGTTCGCCGAGCTGTACGGGCTGGATCCGGAGGATGTGGGCGAAGCGTTGCCGACCGCGACCTTCTTCAAGGCGATCCACAGCGCAGATCGCGCGCGCATGCGCATCGCCGTCGCTGGCATGCTGGCCGGCGCCGAGCGCTTCTCGAAGGAATTCCGGATCGTCGCGCCGGATGGCTCGACCTTGTGGATGCACGGTCGCGGCCAGGCCCATCTCGACGCCGATGACGAGCCGATCCGGTTCACCGGGCTGCTCATCGACGTCACCGAGCGCAAGCGCACCGAGGAACGGCTGCGCATCGCCCAGTCTGCTGGCGGGGTGGGGACCTTCGAATATATCGATGGCTTCGCCACTGCCACCGTCTCCGCCGAATTCTGCCAGCTGCTCGGCCTGCATCCGGCCGCAGTGCTGCCGGTCAAGACGATCAACAGCGTGCTGCGCGACGGTGAGCCGCCCTTGCTCCCGCAGCCGGGCAGCGGCGCGATTGCGGACACGCTCGATGGTGTGTTCCGTGTGGTCCGCAACGACGACGGCACGGCGCGGTGGATCGCGCGACGCGGCGAAGTGCTGCGCGAAGGATCGGGCTACCGCCTGATCGGCGTGATCTACGACGTGACGGGGGCGAAGGAGCAGGAGGAACGGCTTCGGGAACTGGCCGACACGCTGGAGATGCGGGTCGAGCGGGAGGTCTCCGAGCGACGGGAGGCCGAGGAGGCGCTGCGCCAGGCGCAGAAGATGGAAGCCGTCGGCCAGCTGACCGGCGGGATCGCGCATGATTTCAACAACCTGCTCACCGTGATCATCGGCAATATCGACACGGTGGTCCGCCGGATGGACGTGAGCGCCGATCCGCGGATGCGCCGCTCGCTGGAGAATGCGTTGAAGGGTGCGGAGCGCGCCGCCTCGCTCACCCAGCGTCTGCTGGCCTTTTCGCGCCGCCAGCCGCTCGATCCCAAGACCGTCGACGTTGCGCGGATCCTTACCGGCATGTCCGATCTGCTCACCCGCTCGATCACCGAGTCAATCGCAATCGAGGTCCGTACCGACCCCGATCTGTGGAAGGTCGAAGTGGACCCGCACCAGCTCGAAAACGTCATCCTGAACCTGGCCGTCAACGCGCGCGACGCGATGCCGGAGGGCGGGAGGCTGACGATCGAAGCGCGCAACGTCGTCCAGCGCGAGAAGCTACCGGAAGACTGCCAGCCGGGGCGCTATATCGCGATTTCCGTTACCGACGGCGGCATCGGCATGTCCGCGGACACGCTTGCCAAGGTCTTCGACCCCTTCTTCACGACGAAGGAGGTCGGCAAGGGTACCGGGTTGGGGCTTTCGATGGTCTATGGCTTCGTCAAGCAATCGGGCGGCCATATCGTCATCGACTCCGTCGAGAACCGTGGCACCACCGTGTGCCTTTATCTTGCCCGCAAGCTGGAGAACCTGCCTGCCGAGTTGGAGGTGGCGCCGGAGCGTCAGCACGTGGAAATGGGGGACGCCAGCGAGACGATCCTGGTGGTCGAGGACGACGACGACGTCCGCGCCTATACGGTGGCCATCCTGCAGGAGCTCGGCTACCGCGTGATCGAGGCTCATGATGGCGCCAGCGGCATGAGCATCCTCGCCAGTGGCGAATTCGACGTGGCGCTGCTGCTGAGCGACGTCGTGATGCCCAATATGTCCGGTCGAGAGCTGGCCGATGCGGCGCGGAGGCTCAATCCGGAATTGCGGGTGCTTTTCACCTCCGGATACACCGGCGACGTGATCATGCGCGACGGACGCCTCGAGCCTAGCGTCGACCTGATCTCCAAGCCTTTCACCTACGCGACGCTGGCGGCGAAGGTCCGCGAACTGCTCGTTCGGCCAGTTCAGGACGCAGAATTTCGACCTGGGCTGGCGTGACGGGTCCTATGGCATCCAGCCGGAAGTCGACCCTTGGAAGGCGGCACGGCCGCTCGATATCGCCGGCAGCGGCATCTATCCTCCAACCCAGGACAAGCTGACCGGCGCGCAGATTGCCTTTGGGGCGACGAGGCGCGCTCGATCCGCAACGGACAGAAGTATCTGGTGCTGGAAACCGAGGCGCGGGGTTTCCCGCAATGACGCCCTATTCGGGCCAGCTTCGCCTCCACGCCTTCAGGCTTCTCACGTTCTACGCAGGCACTGAACTGTTGCATGGGCGCGCGAGCAGGTCCGATCGCGTCATTGCTGCTCGAGCCGGGAGTCGCGGCCCTGCAGGCGCGCGGCGACGGAAAAAAACCATCGATCTCGCCAGCCCCAAAAAGCGAAAATCCGTCATCACCTGGCCATACATGACAAATACTATTCTTATAGGATGGTGGTTCCGCCACTGATTCCGGCTGCAAGGATGATCCGCCGATCCGCAGCAGCGACGTCGAATAACCTGAGGACGGGCATGTGATCTCGTGCATGCAACGGTGAATTTTCATCGAGCATTCTGAAGCAAAATCTGATGAACAGGGGATATTATGGCCAAGATATTGTGTGCTATCATGTCATTATTGGGCGTGCTGCTTTTCAGCGAAAGCGCCTATGCGGCAGGATGTGGGCTGAACCACACCAAGATCATGAACACGCTGATTAACCCACCAAAAAGTCACGATCTTTTGTTCATTGTTGCTCATAGGGGCATCCATGGCACGCTGAACAGCAGCCTCTATAAGGACACGCCCGAGAATTCGCGCGAGAGCCTGGACAATGCCGACAAGGAGTGCATCGAAGCCGTCGAAATAGACGTGCGTCTGTCTTCGGACGGAGTGCCGATGATCACCCATGACACCAATTGGGGACGCGAGCTTCGGACTACCGATCTCAAGAGCGGCTCATGCTGTTTCGACCCCTATCACAATGCCGGGTACAATCCTGCCGTCAACCAGACGACGGCGGCAGCTGCGTCTCAATGGGTCGTGCGGCCGACGACCAACCTTTGGGGTCAGAGCAAGTGGAACGAGAAGGGGACCACCCTGAACGACATGCTCAACCACTATAAGACGAAGGGCTATGAGTTCATCATTTTCATCGACGTGAAGGACAGCCCGGCCTTCGGAAAGGCATGGGCGGAGGTCGCGTCGCACCAGATGTCCGACCGTGTCGTTCTCAAGATCGCGGCCAACGTATTCCCGAACCCGGAGGATCTGGCGGCGAAGCTGCGGACCATCCATTACGCGTGTCAGTGCGCCTATTCCGATGCTGCCTATATCAAGGTCATGCCTGTCTACCAGACCAGCGATATTGCGCCCAACAATGCGTTCGGATCGGGGGGCGGAGAAAGCAAGGTCGTCAACAGTGCCATGCTTTGGGCTGAGTGGAACGGGAAGCATGCGAGCGAGAAATTCGTCGTGGGTGTCGAGACGAATATCAAGCAGCGCGGGAAAATACTTTCGAGCACTATCTTGAAGGTACGGGACTATGTCACGGTCGCAAACTTCATGCCCGTGATCGAAGACGTGACGACAAACGATGGAAACTATTTTCGCAGCGACGCAACCTGCTGCGTGAAGCTGGAATCCTATCTGTATAACGGCGGTAGCAGTCTGCCGTCGGACACCGCAGATGAGCGTCCGCTTCTCGACTTCGTCAAGGATCATGTGACCGGCAATTACATCAACATGATTACGACCGACAACGCGCTCGGGCTTGCCCAATCTGCCGCGCAATGGGGTCGTCGCAACACGGTAAAATACTTCCGATAAATCCTCGTCCGGACGGTCCCTTGAGGCCGTCCGGATCGCAGGCCACGCCAGGGTGAGGGCGAATGCCATGAAAATGCCGCGCGCGATGCTCGTCTTCACGATGCCTTTACTGGCGGCTCTGCCGGCATGCTCGGCCGAATCGGAGCCGGAGGGCGTCGTGAAGATCCTCCCGTCCAAGATCGCTGCCGCAGAACCACGCGCCGGAGCCACCGTGCTCCTCCCAAAAGCGGCCCCGGTGCCGCACCGGGATGCGGGCGAGACGATGATCCGAGGCGATCATGGCCAGGACGTCGTCGACACCTGGATGGGCCAGCATGGCGGTCAGGGTGGAAGCACCCTCGTCCTGCGCAGGAACGAGGAGCCGGGCGCCCAATATCCGTACAAGGCCGATCTCAACATGACAACGCAGCTTGCGCTCGCGAGCGGGTCTTATGAAGCCTATGCGGTGCATGACCGGCTGGTCATCATCCAGGGCGACGCAAATTTCATTTTCAATCTCGAAAAGAACTTCAGGGGCGGCGGGCGCGACTGCCTCGTCGAATCCGCCGGCGAGTATTTCTGTCTCTGACTCGTCCAGCGACGCGCAGCAGCCGTTGCGCTCTTTTCGGCCACCGCTTCGCAACCGGCGCGTAACGCACGCGAGATAAAGGCCGGCCGTCATGGATATCGCCGCGCCTGTGTCCGGCTGCGCACGGCGTTGCGCTGGTCGGCACGGCACTGCTCCTGTCGTCCACTGCGAAAGGCCTGCGCAAGCGCGCGGTATCAGAGATGCGCATGGGCAGGGGGCGGTTCGTGATGCCCGCCGGGCTGTTGCCGGCGCTGCTTGCCTTTTTCCTCTCCACCACCCTGTTCGCCTTTGCCAGCCGGCTGCTGGTGTCACCCAAAGAAAAGCTGCTGCAGCGGCATAGCGGCGGCGCCGAGCGCGGCGGCGTCGCCTTCGACCTGGCTCGGGACGATCACGGGCAGGGGGAACGGCTGGTCGTTGCGCGTCGGGGTGCGCGGCAAGGTGATGGCGGTCGCCAGCGCGGCGGCCACCTGTAGCGGCAAGCGTCCGCCGATCACCACTTTTTCGGGCGCCAGGATATGGCCGAGCAAAAACGCCAGCTTGGCGATCGGCACGCGGGCCTCGTCGATCCATGCAGCCACGCCCGGCGTGTCGGGCGCGATGCGGCGGACCATTTTCTCGACGCTCTCGTCCTTGCCGCCCGCCGCGATCACGTGGGTGCGCAGGTTGTCGAGGCTGGGATAGCCTTCGTCCAGCGCCCACAGCACGCCGCCAAAGTCGCCGGCATTGCCCATCGCGCCCCGCAGCGGCTTGCCATCGACGATGATCCCGCCGCCAAAGCCATTGGTGAGGTGGCAGTACGCGAAATTCTCGCACGTCCGGCCGATGCCGAGCAGGCTTTCCGCCACGGCGGCGGCGGTGCCGTCATTCTCGCACACCACCGGCATCCCTAGTGGCCCGGTCAGCGCGTTGGCGACGTCCACATCGGCCCAGTCCGCCAGTTGCGCCGGCGGATTGAAGCGGATCGGATCGCCGACGAAAAAGCCGGAAAAGCCCACGCCCGCGCCGACGATTCGCGCCGCATCAATGCCGGTGCTGCGAATCACCATGTCCTTCAGCGCCACGACTGCCTCGATCACGGTCGCACGATTCATCGACGGCATGGCCATCGCCCGGGAGGCGCGCGCCCCGCCCGCGAGGTCGAGCAGCGCCACCGACACCGCGTCGCCGACAATCCCGAAGCCCAGCGCATAGGCGAAGTCCGGGTTCAGGTTCACCTGCATGCTCGGATTGCCCCGGCGTTCGGGCGCGCGCTGCGACAGATGCACGATGCCATCGTCGTGAAAGCTGCCGATCAGCCGGGCGACGCTGGGCTGCGACAGGTCGAGCGTTGCGGGCAGCGAAGCCTGGCTGGCGCCGCCGCGTTTGAGCAGCACTTCGAGAATCGCTCGTCCACCGGCACTGAAGGGCCGCAACCAGTCCGGCGCTGTGATCCGAAGGGCCTGGCTATGTATCTGATTCAATTCGGATACTCCAATTTCTTCCCCGTGTCGTAATTTTGAAATGCATCCAGAATACAATTACACACGAATACAAAGCATCAAAAGGGGAAGTCTATATGGTTCGGAGCACTTGGCATCACAGATTTTTGCTGATGGCATCAGCGGCGGCAATCTTGCCGACCGCAGCACTCGCGCAGGACGCAGGGTCGGCGCAGACGGACGATGCGAATGCGCCTGGTGGTGAGATTGTCGTCACCGGGATTCGCCGTTCGAATCAGGTTGCGATCGAAAGCAAGCTTACGGCGACAAACATCATCGACGTGGTCAGCGCCAACGAAGCGCGCGCGCTGCCCGATCTGACGATCGTGGAGGCGCTGCGCCGCGTTCCCGGGCTTTCGGTCCTGCCGGCGATCGACAACGAACATCCGCGCGACGAGGCTTCCACGCCTGTGATCCGCGGCCTTGGCCCCAACTACAACAACGTGACGATCGACGGGCTGCAGATCGCGTCGCCGGGCACGCCCAACGGCAATCTGGGTTCGGTGACGCGCGGCGTCCGCCTCGACATTCTCCCCTCGTCGATGATCGACGAGATCCAGGTGGTGAAGACCTTTACCGCCAATCTCGACCCCAACGCGATCGGCGGCGCGATCAACCTCAAGACGCGCAGCGCCTTTGCCAATGGCGGCAAGCCGTTCTTCACGGCGGAAGCGTCGCTGGGCCATGCCGGCGACAATGGCCAGCCCTATGACCAGGAAGACCTGGGCTATCGCCTGATCGCCACCGGCAGCACCACGTTCGGCAGCGACCACCAGTTCGGTCTCGTCGTCTCGGCGAATTACCAGAAGCTGAGCAGCTACACCGAAACCCATATGACGACCGACACGGTCCATTACAGCTTCTACAACAATGCCGGCCAGCTCCAGACGGGCAACAATCTGGGCAATGGCTATGCGGTGCCGCAGCAGGACAAATACTGGTACGTTACCGACAATCGCGAACGCTATGGCGTGACCGCCAAACTGGAGGCGCGCTTCAACGATACGCTCAGCGGTTTCGTGACCGGGGGCTACTACTATTTCCGCGACAAGATGGAGCGCAACGAGCTTCTGATCGATCCGCGCAACCGCGCCACCGTGGCGAACCAGACGGAGACCTCCGGCACCTATGCCGTCGGCGACATCGAAGTCGGCTATGCCAACCAGCAGCTCACCAGCCGCACCCGGATGGGCCAGGCCGGGCTGGATTTCACGCCCGGCGACGGCCACGTCGTGACGCTGCGCGGCGCCTATTCGCTCGCCACCTATGACGAGCCGATTTCGATGCTGAAGTACATCACCAATGTCGGCCGCGCGGCGCCCGGCGGCGGCGGCACGAGTGTGACGGCAACGCCTGCCTATGGCTTCACCTACGACACGGCGGACTTCAACTTCAAATTCCCCGTCGCACCTTCGGCCTATTATAATTACTCTGCCTACAGCCTGTTTTATTGGCGCCCGGACTATCGCCGCACGGCCGACGACAAGGTCTGGACCGGCCGGATCGATTATGGCTTCAACCAGGCCAATGGCGATCAGGGCATCGGCTTCGGCGCGGGGGCCAGCTACACCGACGATCGCCCCACCTATAATGTCGACCGCACCGAATATGCGCCGAACACATCGGCACCGGGGCTGGGCCTGGCCGATGTGCTGGGGGCGCAGGGCGCGCCGCTGCGTTACAGCAACGGACTGTACCTGCTGACGATAGACTCGCACCGCGCGAACGCCATCCTCTCCGCGCTGCCCAAGAGCATGTTCAACCTGACCGATCAGAGCGGGTTCAACAACCAGGACGATTTCCGCCATGCGGAAAAGACGGCCGGCGCCTATGGCCTGGTCAGCTATCGCAACGATGCGCTGAACGCGCAGGTCGGCCTCCATTACGACAGCACCAAGCAGAGCACCGTCGGTCGCCTTCGCAGCGCCGGCGTGTGGCAGGACATCAAGACCCGGTCCGATTACGACTTCCTGCTGCCCTCGGCCATCGTGACCTGGCATGCGACGCCGGCGTTCGACGTGCGCGCCGCCGCCAGCCGCACCATCGGGCGCCCGTCCTATGACTCCTATGCCGCGCGCAGTGCGATCAACTTCGTCAACAGCTCGGACATCGGCAATCCCAATGCGACCGGCGTGACGGTCACGGTCGGCAACCCGGACATCCGCCCGCGCCGTTCCGACAATCTGGATCTCGCCTTCGACTGGCGCTTTGGCGGCAGCAAGGGTGGGCTGGTTTCGCTCGCGCTGTTCAACAAGGATATCAAGGACGAGATCTTCACGCTGTCGTCGCCGGGCTATACCGATCCGGCGTCGGGCGTGACCTATGTCAACGCGCTGGTGAGCCGTCCCGCAAACGCCACCAGCGCGCGCATTCGCGGCGTGGAATTCAGCGCGATCGTCAACTCGTTCGGCGGGATCGCGCCCTGGCTGTCGGGCTTTGGCGCCAGTGCCAATGCGTCCTATCTCGACGGTCGCCTCGAAGTGCCGCTTTCGGCTGGCGGCACGCGCAAGATCGAGCGGCTGGTGGGGCAGCCCGACTATACGCTGAACGGAACCTTCTTCTACAGCCAGAACGGGTTCGAGCTGCGTGCTGCCTATAACCGGCAGGGCAAGGCGCTGCGGTCCATCGTCAACGACATTCCCTGGCAGGACCTCTACTGGGCGCCGCGCGATCAGGTCGATCTCTCGGCCAGCTATGCGGTGCATCGGGGAATCACGCTGACCGGCCAAGTGAGTAACGCGACCCATAGCCGCATGACCAGCCTCACGGGTCCGCGCATCGCGCTGCTCAAGGACAGCTATTCCGTGCCGACGACCTTCTGGGTCGGCGTCCGCCTCACTCCGGGATTCTGAAGCACGCCATGACGTTTTCCCCCAACCTGGCTGCCGCGTTCGTCGCGGCAGCCGCCTTTTTCGCGGCGCCCGCCATCGCGCAACCCGCTTCCCAGCCGACCATCCGGGAACGTTTCGCGCCGGGCGACGACATCATCGTCATCGCGCATCGCGGCTGCCACAGCCCGGCACCGCTGCACGGATTTGGCGCGGCACCGGAAAATTCACTGCTCGCGCTGGATCGCTGTGTCGCAATCGGCGCCGATGTGATGGAAACCGACGTCGTGCGCAGTGCGGACGGACAATTGGTGATGATTCACGACGACACGGTCGATCGCACCACCAACGGCACCGGGCGTGTCGCCAACCTGACGCTGGACCAACTCCGCCGCCTGCGGCTGCGCGACGACCTCGGCGGCAGCAACGCCGCGCTGACCGACCAGCATATCGTCACGCTCGATGAAATGCTGGTCCATGCGCGTGGCCGGATAATGCTGAATCTCGACGTGAAGGCGTCGGTATATCCCGAAGTGATCGAGGCCGTGCACCGCGCGGGTGCCACCGATTTCGTATTCCTCAAAACCGATGCCGGCCCGTCCACGCCCGCACTCGCCGCGATTCCCCCGTTCGATCGCGTGGCGTTCATGCCGATCCTGCTCAATGCCGAGGGCAAGGGCGATCTGGCGGCGATCCTCGAGGGCCAGGCCAAGGATGCCCGCCCGATCGGTGCAGAACTTCCCAAATTGCAGGAGGCGCAACTTGCCCCAGTGATCGCGGCGGCCCGGCGGCATCGCCTTCGCCTGCTGCTCAATACGCTGGGCGACGGGTTTCTGCCCGGCGCAAGCGACCGCGACGCGCTGCGCAGCCCGAAGGCAGTGTGGGGCCGGCTGGCTCGCGCGGGCATCACGGTGTTTCAGACCGACGAGCCGGAAGCCTTGGTCGCGTTTCGCGCTTCCGTACGAAGCGGTGGTTGCACAATCGAAGGCGCCCCGCACTGATCTGCTCGTCACGTTGTTCAAGGCGCTGGGCGGCGGCTGGCAATGATCAGGCTGATTTGTCCAAGTCATGCGGTTTTCTAGCGCTGTAAGACCATCGTATGATTCCGGCGGGCGCCGTTCGCCGCGATACGAAATCTCGATCCGGCGGCAATAATCCAAATGGGATTTCGCCTCGACTGCATCGGTGCCGGTTCGCAACCATCGGTACAGGAGGTTTCATGCGTTTCTTGGTCCGGGATACTCGCTCCGTCTCAACTCTCGTCGCCGCCGGCCTGATGGTGTCCGGCCTGTCCGGGCCCGCGATGGCGGCATCGGACAAGAAGATCGAGCAGACCGAAGCCGCGCTGCTCGCGGCTGGTTTCATCGACCGGCCGGCGAACACGCCCGAACGCGCCGCGATGCTCGCGCAATTGCCCAAGACCAAATTCGTCCGCCGCGTGAACGGGGACATGGTCTATTACGTCTATGCCGACCCCAAGGTCTGCAACTGCCTCTATGTCGGCACACAGCAGGCCTATGGCAGCTATGTGAAGACGATGCAGGCGCAGCAACTCGCCGACACGCAGGAAATGGCCGCTGAGGACTATGCCAACCCAGCCTGGAACTGGGGTGCATGGGGCGGCTGGGATCGCGGCTGGGGCTTCGGCCGTCGCGGCTGGTAACGCACGCGGTGCCGGTGGCGATCATCGCCGGCACCACCATGATCGCAGCCGGTTAGGACAATATCCGTGATGCAGGGCCAGATCGAAACGCCGGCCAGCCCGAACGACCCAGTCGGTTCGTTCGCGGCGCTCTCGGTGCCCAATTTCCGCAGCTTCGTGATCGGGCAGGGGATCAGCCTCGTCGGCTCGTGGACCGAGACGGTGGCGCAGGCGATCCTTGTCCTGCACCTCACCAATTCGGCGCGCGCGGTCGGGTTCGCGACCGCCGCGCGCTACCTGCCCGTGCTGCTGCTGACGCCCTATGCCGGGCTGCTGGTCGACCGGCTGAGCAAGCGGCGCATCCTGATCCTGACCGCATCGTTGCTGGCGCTGCTGTCGCTCGCGCAGGCCGTGCTGGTGCTGACCGGCCTGATCCGGATGGAGATCGTCTACGTCGTGGCGCTGGTGTTCGGATGCCTGTCCGCGCTCGACAATCCGGCGCGACAGGCGTTCATCCCCGAGATGGTCGGCAAGCGGCTGATCCGCAACGCGGTGACGATCAACAGCACGATGGTGAACGTCGGCCGCGCGGTCGGCCCGCTGGTCGCGGCGCTGCTGATCGAGACGATCGGGATCGGCTGGTGCTTCCTCGTCAACGCGGCGAGCTTCGCCGCGGTGCTGATCGCGCTCGCGCTGATGCACCCGGCGGCGCTCTTCCCGGTCAAGCGGGTCGCGGCTATGCGCGGACAGCTGGTGCAGGGGTTCCGCTATGCGCTGACCGTGTCCGAGATCATCGTGCCGGTTACGATGATGGCGCTGATCGGCACCTTCACCTACGAATTCGAGGTCAGCTTGCCGATCTTCGCCAAGGGGACGCTGGCGGGCGGCCCGGCGGCGTATAGCTGGCTGCTGGGCGCATTCGGCGCCGGGTCGGTGGTTGGTGGCGTCTATTGCATGCTGCGCCCCGAAACCGGGTTGCCCCGGCTGATCCGCGCGTCGCTGCTCTATGCCGCGGGCATGACGGCGGTCGCCTGTGCGCCCTCGCAAGCGGTCGCGGTGCCGCTGCTGTTCGTCGTCGGGCTGGCGAGCATCACCTTCATCACCACCGGCAATTCGACGATACAACTCGCCTCGGCGCCCGAGTTTCGCGGGCGGGTCACGGCCTTGTGGTCGACCGCGTTCGTCGGCTCGACGCCGATCGGCGCATCGATCATCGGCCTGATTGACGCGGCGAACCCGCGATGGGGACTGGCGGTCGGCGCGGTGGCGTGCGCGGCTGCGGCCATGCTCGGCATCGGTGCGACGCGACGGCAGATGAAGGCGCACCGTGAGCAGGGCGAAGGAACCCGATGCATGAAGCCGGTACCTCGATTGGAGCCTTAGCCTGATGTTATACTAATCAAGGCCTTTGAACGTTTTAGCCGCGAAACGACTGGAGTGGCCTCCAAAAGCGAAGATGTGGCGCACCACGGGAAGAGAATGCGTACCCACAGTCTGCCCCCGACGTGATGGCGCGGGGCTGCTCGCCGAATCTCGATCGCCACCTCCAAACTGATCGAAAAACGCTCGAATACGCCTCCCCGGGAAGCACCGCGCGACATGGGGCTCAGGGCTTTTCGCGCAGATAGGCGAGGCACATCGTCGCCAGTTCGCGCTTCAGCGGCTCCCAATCGTAATTGCGCGCGGACTCCGCCGTGGAGCCCAGGCTGAGCTCGCGCGCCAGGGTCGCGAAGATGATGTGGTAAGCGGAATCCGCCTTGAGCGCTGCGTCGCCGCCGATTTCCGCCGCGAAGCGCAGCATCGCCCGGTTGGCACCCGCTGCGGAGCGGTCCGCAACCTGCTTGCCGGGCGCCGAGATCAGCGGGTCGAACGCCGCGCGCCGCATCGCCAGCCGCAGCAGCGGCGCGTTGACGCGAAGCACCTCGGCATAGTCGTTGACATAGCGCGGCACGAATTCGCCCAGGTCCAGGGCTTCGCTGGCGAGCCGTTCGAACATCGCCTCTTCCGACGAGACGATTTCCTCCAGCGCCTCGCAAATCACCGCGCGGACCAGATTGTCCTTCGATTCGAAGCGCAGATAGATCGAGCCGATCGAAACATTGCCGCGCTGGCTGACCTCGATCAGCGTGAATTCCTCGTCGCCGCGCTCCAGCATCAGCGCCCGCGCTGCCGCGAACATCCGCTCGTACGACGCCTTGCTGCGCCCCTGCTGCGGCGCACGGCCCACCTGCTCCACGGCGAGGGGGGAGGGCGATTTCCTCTTGGTCGGCTGGCTTGACATTGCATTCCGACAAACCCTATCAAAACAGGAACGTCAATTCTAATTGTCATGGGCATGGATCAAACGCCCAGACATTTTTGGGAGAGAGTCCATGCGCTTCTCGGTTTTCCTGAATGCCCGCTCGACCAGTCCCGAGCAGGATGGCCGGTTGATCACCGACCTGATCGACCATTCGGACCGGGCAGCCGCGGCCGGCTTCGAGGCGATCTTCATGCCGGACCACCATTTCAACGGCTATATGCCGGTGGCGAGCGACAGCTTCATCCTGGCCGGCTATCTCGCGGCGAAACATCCGGATCTAACCTTCGGCTTTTCGGTGGTGTCCGTGCCGCTGCACCATCCGGTGCGCTTTGCCGAGCGGATCAGCATCCTCGACCACCTGACGCGCGGCAAGCTGCTTGTTGGCGTCGGCTCGGGCACGACGCCGGAAGAGATGATCGGCTTCGCCGTCAACTACAAGGATGCCGGCGCCATCGCCGAGAAGAACCTGGCGCTGGCCGAAGCGCTGTGGGCCAAGCAGATGGACGACCCCGCGATCGAGATCGACAACGGTCCGCACCAGGGCCGTGTCCTCCAGCGGATCACCCCGGCGCCGTACGGCGAGAAGCATGCGCGGCTGATGCCGGTGGCGATGAAGGAAGCGAGCGCGCGGCGCGCGGCGGTGAACGGCTGGCCCGCCTTCATCCCCGCGTTCACGCCGCCGCAGATCTACGGCACCGAGCCCTATGCGCATGTGAAGAAGTATTTCGACGCCTATAAGGGGATGCTGCTCGAGGCCGGGCATCCGGACGCCGTCGTCGCCGATGCGCTCAGCTGGAGCACGCACACCTACCAATGCGTCCACCTCGCCGAGACCGACGCGCAGGCGCGCGAGGAGCTGGAAATCATCCTCAAGGGCTATCAGGACGCGGTGGATCGGGAGAACGCCTTCAACCGTCGCGCCGAAACCGGCGAGGCGAACAAGAAGGCCGACGTCAACATCAACGCGCTGGACGAGGGCTGGATCGGCACCTGGTGCCTCTATGGCTCGCCGGAGACGGTGATCGAGCATCTGCGGCCCTATGCGGAGCTTGGCATCGGCAACATTCTGTGCGGCACCACCACGGGGCCGCTCACCGAACAGCGGCTCGCCTTTGCCAACCAGACGCTCGACCTGCTGTCACGCAAGGTGATGCCCGCGTTCCAGGGGCGCTGAGCGATGCCGCGAAGGATCGTCGGCATCGGCGGCACGCTGCGCGCCAATTCGTCGAGCGAGCTGCTCGCGCGGGCGGTGCTCGCCGAATGCGCGCGGCTGGGCGCCGAGACGCGGATGTTCGGCGGCCCGGCGCTCGCCGCACTCCCGCACTTCAACCCCGAGGAGCCGGCGCGTAGCCCCGAACAGGCCGCGCTCGTCGCGGCGGTGCGGGCCGCCGATGCGCTGGTCATCGCCACGCCCGGCTATCATGGCGGCGTGTCCGGCGTGGTGAAGAACGCGCTCGACCTGCTCGAGGATACGCGCGGCGATGCCCGGGTCTATTTCGACGGGATGCCCGTGGGGCTGATCGTCTCCGCCGCCGGCTGGCAGGCGGGCGGGGTGACGCTGGCGGCGTTGCGCGGCATCGTCCACGCGATGCGCGGCTGGCCGACGCCGGTGGGCATCGCGCTCAATTCGATCGAGCAGAAGCCGTTCGGCCCGGACGGCACGATTGCGGATGCCGGCGTCGCGCAGATGGTGGCGGTGCAGGCACAGCAGCTGATGGCGTTCGCGCTCGCGCCGGTCGCGTAGGAAAAGGCAGGAAGATGCGGGACCCCAGCTTCGAGGAGCGCTGTGCGCTCACCGCCGGTGCGGCGATATGGCAGAGCGTCGCCGTCCCGGCGGCGGGCATACCCGCCTTCACCATGGCCGACGGGCCAATGGGCGTGGCGAGCGGCAATGTCGACGAGCGCGACGTCTCGCTGCTGACGCCGTGCCCCACCGCGCTGGGCGCGAGCTGGGACCGGGAGACGGCGCGGGCGATGGGGCAGGTGGTCGGCAGTGACGCGGTGGCGCGCGGCGTCGACGCGCTGCTGGCGCCCAATCTCAACCTCGCGCGCAGCCCGCTTGCCGGGCGCGCCTTCGAGTATTTTTCGGAAGATCCGCTGCTTGCCGGCGTGCTGGGCGCGGCGTGGATCGAGGGCCTGCAATCGACCGGCACCGGCTCGATCGCCAAGCACCTAGTCTGCAACGACAGCGAGACCGCGCGCGACACGGTCGATGCGCAGGTCGACGAGCGCACCCTGCGCGAAGTCTATCTGCTGCCGTTCGAGCTGGCGGCCGCGGCCGGCTGCGCGGGCATGCTCGCGGCCTATAACAAGCTCAACGGCGCCTGGTGCTCCGAACAGGCGCATGTCCTGACGGGCATCGTCAAAGCCGAGTGGGGCTTCCCGTATCTGATCATGAGCGACTGGTTCGGCACCCACTCGACCGAGGGCACGATCCGCGCCGGGCTCGATCTGGAGATGCCGGGACCGGCGCGCTTCCTGGGGCCGAAGGCCGCCGCTGCGGTATCGTCCGGCGCGGTCGCTGCCGAGCGGGTGGCCGATGCGGCGGCGCGGGTCGCGGCGACAGCGAAACGGGTGACGGGCGCCAAGGCGACACCGCTCGCTGCCGAAACGAGCGCCGCATTGCTCGAAGATGCGGCCGCACAGGGCTTCGTCCTGCTGCGCAACGAAGGCGGGTTGCTACCGCTCGCGCCGCAGAGCGTCCGCAGGATCGCCGTGATCGGTCCGAACGCCGCCTCGCCTTGCTACCAGGGGGGGACCTTCGCCAAGATCGCGGTCGCGGCCGATACGCCGACGCCGATCGAGGCGATCCGCGCCCGCTACGGGGATGCCTGCGAGATCGTCTACGAACCCGGCGTCGATCCGCAGCCGCGCCTGCCGGCGATGCCGGTGCGACCGGCGCGCGACCTGGGCGACGGCTGCACCAGCGGCATGACCCTCGACTATTTTGCGAGCACCGATTGCTCGGGCGACCCGCTGTCGAGCGAGACGCGGGCGACCAATTCGCTCATCTGGTTCGTCGGCGTGCACACCCAAGGCCGCTTCCACGAACCCGGATCGATCCGGGCGAGCGGCGGCTTCACGCCGGCGCAGGACGGCGTCCATCGCTTCTATCTCGGCGGCACCGGGGTGGCGCGGCTGCTGGTCGACGGGCGCGAAGTGCTGCGCGCCGGCCGCGAACTGGCCGCCGGCGACGTGATGGGCGTGCTCAAGGCGGGCGATGCCGATTGCGTCGAGGTGGCGCTGGAGGCTGGGTGCGAGGTGCTGGTCACGGTGGAATTCCACTATGTCGGCGCGCGCGTGCAGGGCCTCTGGTACGGCATCCGCGCGCCGGACAGCCCCGAGGCGATGCTTTCGCGGGCGGTGGCGGCGGCGCGCTCGGCCGACGCGGTGTTCCTGGTTATCGGCGAGACCTCCGATTCCAGCGTCGAGAGCAAGGACCGGCCGGATACGCGGCTTGCGCCCGAGCAGGTGCGACTGATCGAGGCGGTGTGTGCCGCCAATCCGCGGACGGCGGCGATCGTCAATGTCGGCCATGCCTTCGATGCCGAATGGGGCGAAGGGGCGGCGGCGCTGCTGGTCGCCTGGTATCCGGGGCAGGGCTTCGCGCCGGCACTGGCCAGCGTGCTGGCGGGCGACCGGGAACCCGGCGGCCGCATGCCGGTGTCGATCGCGCGGGCCGAGGCGGACTATTGCGGCTATGGCGTCGCGCCGGAGGCGGATGGCCGGCTGGTCTATGCCGAGGGCACGAAGCTTGGCTATCGCGGGCTGATCGCGAACGGCACCCCGGCGCGCCACGCGCTGGGCAGCGGCTTCGGCTATGCCCGCTTCGCATGGTCGGAGGCGGAGGCGGCGGACGATGCGGTGACGGTGACGATCACCAACCTTTCGGATCGCGCGGGTGCCGAGGTGGTGCAGGTCTATCGTGATGCGCCGGAATGCGCGCTGGTTGGCTTCGCCAAGCTGCGCCTGGCGGCCGGCGAGCGCCGCACCGTCACCGTGCCGCTGGAAGCGTGTGCCCTTCGGCTGTGGCAGGACGGGGCGGGCTGGCAGGCGCTGCGTGGCGCCATCCCGCTCCGGGCGGCGCGCTCGGCGGAAGACCCTGGCCTGGCGGTGACGCTGCATCGTTGAGCCGGGCACACCCGAGAGATCCACGGCGAAGGTAACGGCGAAAGCGGCTTTCGAAGTTTAGGAAGTTTAGGCTCGTGCGCAGTTCGGCTGGCGTCGTTCCGCCAGGAAAGCGGTACGCTAAGTTTAGGCGCGCGTAGGTTCGAACGCGCGTTGCTTCGCCACGACGGTGGTGCGCCAGACGTGCGGCGCCAGCATCGCTTGCGCGCGACATGTACCGGACGAGATCAAATAGCGGCCGCCGGATGGTATCGGTGACGGGCACATATAGGGAACAGTATTGATGGGGCAAGACGCCGGGCCCAGCGTTGGGCGCGCCGATGTTTTCTGCGTCTCATACCGGTGTGCGTTGCGTTGGACTCATCCTTCGCTGCCTTCGTCATCCCGGCGAAAGCCGGGATCCAGTCGCCTCTAGCTATCAGCAAGGGCCGATAGGGAGCCCCCAATGGATCCCGGCTTTCGCCGGGATGACATCTCTGGGTGAGGGAGCAGGTTCTTATCAATGCGGCTAGGTATCAGTCTTAAATATACGAAGGGAACGACGGGAAGTGGTGGTTAGCTGCCGTCCGCCAAATCATAAGCGCGCCCGCCATGCGCGAGGAAGAGAAGCGACAGCAGACTGGCTCCAGCGATCGGCAGCGGAGAGAACAGCATCAAAATGCCCAACCCGATGTTGGCTCCTCCACCTTCATACGGACGGGTGATCACGTAGGCATAGTACGCCCAGAACGCGAAGGTGAGGCTCAACGCCACGATCCAAGGCCGCCGCGCCCGAACTCCAAGCAAAGCCAACAAGATAAAAGGCGCGCTCGCGATTAAGATCTGCATCGGGCTGGCATCGTCCCAGAGCGAAAGAAGGGGAAACCCTGCCGTGATCGCGCAGATGGTGTTGCACGCCCCTACGACCGCAACTCCGATGATCGCTGCGGCGAAAAGGCCGGTGAACACTCGCTTCAAATACGTCTTTGACAGGTCCGTCATGCGCCCAGCTTAGCGGCACGACGAGTGTCCGCAACTGGGCGCCAACCGCCGTCCCGGCGGCAAGCCCAGAACCGGCCGCTAGGGAGCACGGGGATGCCGCGCTCCCTCCCTCAGGCGACTGCCGCGCGGAGCGGGGCGCGGGTGCCCAGGCCGAAGCCCACCACTGCGGCGGCAATCCCCACCAGCCCCAGCGTCAGGAACGCGCCCTGCATTGATCCCGCCGCGCCGGCGATGTTGCCGACGATGATCGGCGAGATCGCCTGGCCGAGGAAGAAGGCGCTCGTCCACACGCCCATCCCGCGGCCGCGGTGCGCGAAGCCGAACTTGGTCTGCGACCAGGCGATCAGCGCGGGGATCGCCATGCCCGCGCCGGTCTGCTGGAGCGTCATGCCCAGCTGCATCGAGGAGACCGAGCGCGCGAGGCCGATGCCCGCCAGCCCCAGCCCCAGCATGCCCATGAAGCTCGCGATCTGCACCGCGTTGTTGAAGCGCGAGATGATGCGGAACAGGATCGATCCGACGACGATGAACAGCGCCGGGATCACCGTGAGCGTGCTGACCTGGAGCGGATCGGTCACGCCGACCTCCTTCCAGGCGATGCTGCCGTTCACGATGAAGACGTAATAGAGGATCGAGGCGAACAGCGTCATCGCGGCGACCAGCATCGCCTGGCCGAGCGGGAAGGGGCCCGCCGCTTCCGACGCGGCGCCTTGCTGGGCGATTACCTGCTCGCGCTTGGGTTCGAACAGGAAGAAGTACATCGCCAGGAAGATCGGGAAGGCGATCAGATAGACGAGGAAGCCGCCGTTCCAGCGTACGGCGGCGACGCTGGCGACCAGCACGAACACCGCCGGCTGCAGCGCCGGCCCGATGACGCCCTGCAGCATCAGCCAGTTGCGGCGGCTGCGATCGTTCCAGTAATCGGCGATCAGCGTGTTGACGATGGTGAGGATCCCCGCCTCGCACACGCCGAGCGCCAGCCGCGTGGCGATGATCGAATCCAGGCTTTCGAGGAAGAAAGGCGCGCAGCCGGCGATGCCGTAGAAGAAGGTGCAGGCGAGCAGGATCCGCCGCCGCCCGAACCGATCGCACAGCACGCCGGCGAACGGCGCGAGCAGCGCGATCGCATAGCCCGGCGCCGTAACCATCGCCGGCACCTTGATCCGGGCATTGGGATCGTCGTGGAAATGGCCGATGATCGACGCGACCACCGGGAACATGGCGATGATCGCGAACACGGGCAGGAAGCCCGCGATGATCATCGTGAAGCCCTGCGGCTTGAGCGTCAGCTCGTCCCAGAACGCGCGAATCGCCTTCATCATCCCTCCAACTGCTGGTGCGCCGGTTTCCGCGCGCTTCCTTGTCGTTGTGGAATATCAAAATAGAACGAGCATTTCAAAATCAAATTGCGCCGATCGCGCCCGGCGAGGCCATAAAAAATGGGCGCCGCCGGCGGACCGGGGCGCCCAGAGGAGGAGACGCGGACGGGCTCAGGCGGCGAGCGCAAGTTCCTTGGTGTCGCGGGTGGTGGGGACGAAGGGCAGGTAGCTCACCCGCATCCGCACCGCGAAGCTGATCTTGTGCGGGCCGGGGGCAAGGCCGCCGGGCTTCAGCGCGGTGATCCGCGCCTTTTCGCCGAAATTCCAGCGATCGTCATAGACGGTTTCCATCGCGTCGAGCGTGTAGGTCTTGCCGCGCACCGTGAAGCGGATCGCGTCGCGCGCGATCTCCTCGCCGTCGACGCTGACCTGGATGTCCTCGATCATCGAGAGGCCGAGCCCGCGATAATAAGGCAGCCGCCCGAGAAAGGCGAAGCCGATCGTCTCGCCGCCTTCGACCACATTCTCGAACAGGTCGGTGCAGATCATCTTATTGTCCATCATGGGCTGGGTTCCTCAGGCTGCGATCGGGGTCTTGAGCGACGGCATGGCGGCTTCGCCGAGCAGCCTGGCGAGCATCACCTGCTGGCGGCGCACCTGTTCGACCGAGTCGGGCTCCTGGAAATCCTCGATCCAGCGATTGCCCTCATATTCGGAGCAGATATAGCCCGTGTAGCCGCCCTTCTGGAGCACCGCGACGATTGCGTCATAAGGGATCGACGGCTCCACATAGTCGGCGGTCATCTCGTAGAACTTGCCGTGGACGTTGTGGATGCGGTGCATGTAGTCGAGCATGCGCTTCGGCTCGAACGCCGCGTTGTGGCGCATCACCTCGGCCATGGCGATCGCCGGGCCGGTGCCGCCCATCTGCTGGACGTTGAGGATCACATATTCGGAGAGAACGCGGTCCTCATACGCCTTTTCGATATAGTCGGCGATGTGCTTCGGCACGCCGACGCGCATGAACTTCTCCTTCCACACCGGCGGATAGGCGTGGAGGAACATGCCCATGTCGGGCAGGAAGCCGAGCGCGTCCGAGCCGGACTTCTCGAAAGCTTCGGCATGGCGGATGATCCAGGGATGGTCGAAGTGCAGGGGGGCGTGCACCTCGATCAGGATCTTGATGTTCTTTTCCTCGGCATGGGGCGCGGCGGCGACCAGCACTTCCGGCGCGATCGAGACGAGTGCGCGGATATACTTCATGCCCAGGCGGGCGCCGAAGTCGATGTCGTTCTTAACGCTCGCGACCTGCTCGTCGAACGGCATTTCGCGGCCCTTGTAGCGCTTGTAATCGAGCATGAAGTCATGGCTGACCGGCGTGGTGCCATAGGCCTGCATCAGCCGATGCCATTCGGCGACGGCGGCATCCTCCACGCCCACTTCGGGCCAGCCCCAGAAGGTCTGCTCGCCGATGATCTCGATGCCGTTCGCGCCGAGTTCGGCGCAGGTGCGCACGCAATCCTCCAGGGACATCTTCCCCTGGAACGTCTCGTTCTGGAAACTGTAGAGGCTGACGCCCCGCTTGATGCTGCTCATCGCATTCACCTTCTCAAAAGCATCGGGTGCACTTGCGGAAGCGGGGGAGGTGGCGAAACCCGACCGGGCAGCGATCGCCGCGCCGTTCATGAACCTCTCCCCTGGGGCGCTGTACGCCCTGATTGGAATGAATGTTCTATATTTGCAGGGCGACGTCAACCCGCTGCGTGCGGGAAGGCCAGAACAGGATGCACAGCGCCTGCAGCGACAACAGCAGCAGCGGCGCGCCATAATAGGCCCAGCGGATCGTCTGCACCGCGGCAGGGCTCACGACACCCGGCGCATAGGCAGCATAGGCTAGCGCATAGGCGATCGCCGCCGAGCCCAGCGCCATGCCGATCTTGGTAGCCAGGCTGACACCGGCGGAAAGCAGCCCTTCGTTGCGGCTGCCGAACGTCGCCTCGTGATAGTCGACCGATTCGGCGATCATCGTGAAGATCGCGGTGATCGTGATCGACGTCGCCATCGACGCGGCGAGATACAGCGCCAGGAAGGCGATCGGCGATGCCTCGGTGAACGGCAGCAGCGCGAACAGCAGCAGCGACAGCGCGAGCGCGCCGAGCGAACCGCCCCGGATGCCGATGCGGGAGAGGATCGGCGGGGCGACGAACGCCGCCAGCAGCAGCATGCCCGAGATGGCGGGCAGCAGGACTGAGATCATCCAGGGCCGCTTCAGCACCTCGATCGCGAAGAACGCCGTGACCGAGAGCATCGCGCCGAAGCGGACGAAATAAAGTAGGGTGAACAGGAAACACACCCACCAGGCCCGGTTGCGCAGCATCTCGCCGACCGCGGCGGCGGCGGGGGCTGGCGCGGCATCGACGTCGCCGACATGGCGCTCGCGGCAGTTGCGGAACAGGGCGAGCATCGCCGCAAGGGCCAGGGCGCCGAAGACCAGGGCGGTGAGCAGGAAGCCATTGCGTTCGTTGCCGCCGCCGAGCAGCCCGACCAGCGGCATGGTCGCCGCGGTGCCGAGGATCACGGACACCGAGGTGCCGATCGACCGCATCGAGCCGAGCTTCAGCCGCTGGTCGGTGTCCGCGGTCATCATCGGCATCAGCGCGGTATAGGGGATCGAGCCGAAGGACATCAGCAGCCCGAGCAGGTTGAAGGTGACGAAGGCCCAGACGAGCTGTGCGTTTACTCCCCAGTCCGGCACCAGGAAGATCGCCACGAACACCGCGGCATAGGGCACCGCGGTGAACAGGATATAGGGACGCGCGCGCCCCCAGCGGGTGCGGGTGCGGTCGAGCAGCACCCCGACGCCCAGGTCCACCACCGCGTCGAACAACCGCGCGGTGAGGAAGATCGTCCCCACCGCCGCGGCGGGGAGGCGCAACACCACCGTGTAGTAATAGAGGAGGAACGCCCCCACCATGTTGTAGGGCAGGCTGTAGCCGAAGTCGCCGAACCCATAGCTCAGCCGCTCGACCAGCCCCAGCCCGCGATCCTGCCGCGCTTCGCGCGGTGCGACGGCGTGCATGCCGCCCTCAGAGCCCCAGTGCCGCGCGGGACGCCGCGAGCGACTCGGCCGGGGGCAGGGTGGGCCGATACTCCAGCCCGATTGCTCCGGTATAGCCGAGGTCGCGCAGCGTCTGCATCGCACGGGCCCAGTCGATCGTGCCGGTGCCGGGCTCGTTGCGGCCGGGCATGTCGGCGACCTGGACGTGGTGGACGAGGTGGATTCGCCCGCGCAGCACGTCGGCCATGTCCTCGCCCATCACCTGCGAGTGGTAAACGTCGTAGAGCAGCCGCAGATGCGTGCTGCCGACCGCCTCGATCAGGTCGAGGCCCTTGCTGGTCGAGACCAGCCACATGCCGGGATGCTCCACCCGGTCGTTGAGCGGTTCCAGTACCAGCATCACGTCGGCGGCCTCGGCCAGTGCGGCGGCGCGCTTGAGCGCGGTAACGGCGGCGGCGAAATGCGCCTCCTCGCTCACCCCTTCGCGGGTGAAGCCCGACGCGATGATCATCGGCGGCGAGCCGATCGTCTTGGCCGCGGCGAGGCTCTCTTCGACGGCCTGGGCGAACGCATCATGCTGCACCGGATCGACCAGGCTGCGACGCGGATCGACGCAGGCGCCGGTCAGCCGGCTGCCGGTTTCGCGGAGCGCCGCGGCGACCGATTCGAGGTTCTTGTCGCGCCACAGATGGAATTCGCCGGCCGGGTGCCCGGCCTGGGCAGCGGCGCGGATACGATCGCCCATGTCCGGGTGCTCGTCGGAAAACATCCATTCAATGCAAGGGGATAGCTGCACGTCATCCTCTCCTTTTCCGGCACGCCATGGAGACGTGCCTCACCTGTTCTGCGCCGCTCGAGGCGGCTTGTTGATATTAGAACAATGATTCTTTTTGAGCGATGTCAATGCATTTCTAGGGAATTGCGAACGGCGATTCGAAACTGCTTGACAACGATCTGGAGACAGGATTTTTTAGAACGCGTATTTTACTTCAGGTGGCGTCAAGCTGCCGATGTGGGAGAGTGATCATGAACGGCAGGATCGTGCTCGTGCTGATGGCGAGCGCCAGCGCCCTGGCGGGCGGTGTGGCGCAGGCACAGGCGCAGACGGCACCCGCGACGACGCAGAATGACGCGTCGATCACGGACGAAATCATCGTAACCGCACAGAACCGCGCCCAGAGCGTGCAGAACGTGCCGATCGCGATCTCGGTGATCTCCGGCGAGGCGCTGCGGGACAAGGGCATCACCGATTTCAGCTCGGTCCAGCGTGTGTCGCCGGCGCTGCAGGTGACCAACGACACCAACAACACCCGCGTTTCGGTCCGCGGCGTCGGCTCGCTGACCAACAACGAGGCGCAGGACCAGTCGATCGCGGTCAACATCGACGGCGAATACATCAACCGCCCGACCATCCTGAACGCCGCGATCTTCGACCTGGACCGCGTCGAGGTGCTGCGCGGGCCGCAGGGCACGCTGTACGGCCGCAACTCGACCGGCGGTGCGGTGAACTTCATCGCCCGCAAGCCCGGCGACACCTTTGGGATCAACGCGACGGCGACCTATGGCAATTACAACCAGGTCCTGCTCGACGGCGGCGTCGACGTGCCGCTGGGCGATGTCGGCGCCATCCGCGTCGCGGGCTTCTACCGGTCGCACGACGGCTATACCACGCATTCGAACACCGCGTTCAGCCCGACCGCGGCCTATACGCCCAGCACGTCCACGGAGAGCGATACCGACAATACCGGCGGCGGCCGCGTGAGCCTGCGCCTCAAGCCGGCGGCGGGCCTTACCATCGACGCGGCGGTGGAGCATGTCGAGCAGACGCTGATCCCGGCGTCGCAGGCCTGGGCGGACATGACCAGTAGTACGAACAATCCGGGCGCCAGCACGACCAGTTGCGCCAATGGCTGGAGCGCGGCCTATACCGTGGCGGGCGGTGTCGGTTGCGTGCCGCAGAACACTAACACGCTGTCGAAGATCAACCGCAGCAACTATGATTCGCCGTCGGTCGGCGTCGGTTCGCTGCACCAGCTTTCCACAGCCGCGCGCGGGCGGGTCGCCTATAATTTTGGTCCCGCCACCCTCACCTATACCGGCGGCTATCGCACCACCAAGACCACGGGCGCGAACACGTTGTCGCCCAACTTCGTCTTCACCAATTTCGGCGGGCACGTGAAAACGCAGAGCCACGAGCTGCGCCTGAACGGTAATACGAACGGCATCGAATGGCAGGGCGGCATGTTCTACTTCCGCGAGAAGCAGGACACCAATGGCGGCCTCTACAGCCCCTATATCGGCGCCAACGGTTCCTATGTGAACTATTTCCGCCATCCGACGGTGAGCGAAAGCGTATCCGGCTTCGCCCAGGTCGAAGTGCCGCTGGCCGCCAGGCTGACCGCGGTGGGCGGGGCGCGCTTTACGCACGACGTGCGCAGCGCGAACTTCACCAACTATGACTTCGCCTTCAACAGCGGGCCGATCGAGCTGACGACCCAGCCTTCCACCACCACGCCGCTGCATTATTCGGGCAGCAAGTTCACCTGGCTGGCGGGCCTAAACTACAAGCTCGATGCCGATACGCTGCTCTACGCCAAGGTCTCGACCGGCTATAAGGCAGGCGGCTTCGACGGTTCGGGCAAGACGTTCAATCCGGAGAGCAACACCGCCTACGAAGGCGGCGCCAAGCTGCGCTTCGCGGGTAACAACACGCTGAACGTCGCCGGCTTCTATTATGACTATAAGGATCTGCAGAACGACGTTCTGCTCGACGCGGCGATCGGCGCACAGACCTTCAACGCCGGCAGCGCGACGATCTACGGCGTCGAGGTGGAGGCCAATCTCCATCCGACCCGAGCGGACACGGTGACGCTCGCGCTCAACCTGATGCACGCGACCTATGACAAGTTCGAAGCGAGCGTCGCTGCCTATACCAACGGGGTCGTGCCGACGACGCCGGTGACGGTCGATCTGGCGGGCAATCGCCTGCCGCAGGCGCCGAACGCCATCGTGTCGGTCGGCTGGGACCATGTGTTCGATCTGGGCGGCAGCGGCACGATCACGGCGTCGGCCTTCTCGCGCTACAAGGGCAATTATTACCTCGATTTCTACAACTACCAGGATTCGAAGCAGATCGGCCACACGCAGAGCGACTTCAGCCTGGAGTACAAGCCCGCCAACAAGCATTACAGCGTGCAGGCGTTCGTGCGGAACATCGAGAATTATCGCCTGCTCGCCTATGCCGGCAATACGGTCGTTACAGGTGTGGCCAATACCTACAACTGGCAGTTCACGCCGCCGCGGACCTATGGCGTTCGCCTCGGCATCGACTTCTGAATGGGCGGGGCGGCGCGCAGCGTCGCCCCCAGTCTTGTGCGCACGAGGGGATGCGGGATGGCGGAGCAGAAGGCGGCCGGGTGGAACCGCCGCGATTTCTTCAGCGGCGCGGCGTTGCTCGCGCTGGCGGTGGGCATCCCCATGGCGGTCGTCCGCTACTCCGATCTCGATCCCACGGAGGAGCCCAGCGACCGCCAGCGGGCAATGATCGCCGGCGTGTCGCAGCTGGTGATCCCGCGCACCGACACCGCCGGGGCGGGCGATGTCGGCGTCGGCGATTTCGTTGTTCTCGCGCTGGCCCATGGGCTGGAGGGATCGCGCGCGCCGGTCGCGCTCGATGCGATGCCGAACCTCGCCAGCCACCGGCGGCAGGATGGATCATTGCGCCATCTCGACTGGCTGGAGATGCAGCTCGACCAGCGCGCCGCCGGCGATTTCCAGAAGGCCGATCGCGGCCGCCGCGTTGCTGCGCTGGCGGCGCTGGACGGCGAAGCGTTTGCCGAGGGCGTGCGCGATCATCCCTGGCGGACGATCAAGGCGCTGATCCTGACGGGCTACTACACGTCCGAAGTCGGCGGCTCGAAGGAACTCAACTACGAACTGGTGCCGGGCCGCTGGGATCCGGACGTGCCGCTCACGCCGGGGGACCGCGCGTATTCGAGCGACTGGACCGCGGTGGATTTCGGGTGATGGTGGTGGAATCGATGCAATATGATGCGATCGTGGTCGGCTCCGGCATCACCGGCGGCTGGGCGGCCAAGGAATTGACCGAAGCCGGCCTGCGCGTTTTGATGGTCGAGCGCGGCCGCAACATTCGCCACCAGCAGGATTACGAGACCGAGACCAAGGCGCCTTGGGAGATGCCGTTCCGCGGCATCGGCGACCGTGCCTATTACCAGCAGGACTATCCGGTGCAGCTGCTCAACCGGCATTTCACCGAATTCACGCAAGGCCATTTCGTCAACGACCGCGAGAACCCCTATGCGACGGCCGAGGGTACCGACTTCACCTGGTTCCGTAGCTACCAGCTCGGCGGCCGCTCGCTGACCTGGGGGCGGCAATCCTATCGCTGGTCGGACTATGACTTCGGCGCCAACAAGCGCGACGGCCACGGCACTGACTGGCCGATCCGCTATGCCGATCTCGCCCCGTGGTACGACCAGGTCGAGAGCTTCATCGGCGTCTCCGGTGCGGCGGAGGGGCTGAAGCAGCTGCCCGACGGCAAGTTCCAGCCGCCGATGGCGCTGAACGTGGTCGAACAGCATGTCCGCGGCGTGCTCGCCGATAAGTTTCCGGGGCGCTGCCTCACCATCGGCCGCACCGCCAACCTCACCGAGGGCAAGCCCGACGAGGGCAGGGCGCCGTGCCAGTATCGCAGCATCTGCGCCCGCGGCTGCTCCTATGGCGCCTATTTCTCCACCCAGTCCTCAACGCTGCCCGCTGCGCAGAAGACCGGCCGGCTGACGGTGGTGACCGACGCGGTGGTCGAGAGGATCGACTATGATCCCGCCACCCGTCGCGTCACCGGGGTGCGGTGGATCGATACGGCCTCGAAGCAGCGGCGATCGGCGACCGCACGGATCGTGTTCCTGAACGCAGGCGCGTTCAACTCGGTGCACCTGCTGCTCAATTCGGCGAGCGAGGCGATGCCGCACGGCCTCGCCAACCCGGGGGGCGTGCTTGGCACCCACATCATGGACCATGCCAACACCCTGTCGGCGATGGCGATCATGCCGGGGTTCGAGGCGCACACGACGTTCGGCAACCGCCCCACCGGCGTGATCATCCCGCGCTATCGCAACATGGACGCGATGGACGGCACCGGTCACACGCGCGGCTTCTCCTTCCAGGGCGGCGCGCTGCAATCGACCTGGACGCAGGGCAAGCGCGAGGCCGGGATCGGCGCGGACTACAAGGCCAAGCTGCACCAGGTCGGCCCATGGAAGATGGTGCTGGTCGGCTTCGCCGATTGCGTGCCGCGCGCCACCAACCGGCTGACCGTCGATCGGGCCAAGACCGACGAGCGCGGCATCCCGCTGCTCAACGTGGCCTTCGCGTTCGGCAAGGAGGAGCAGGCAGCCCTCGCGCAAGCCAAGGCGGACGCATCGGAGATGCTGACGGCGGCGGGCGGCCATGTCATCCTCGGCTTCGACCGACCGGGGCCGGGCGGCGCCGCGATCCACGAGATGGGCGGCGCGCGGATGGGCTGGGATCCGGCGACCTCGGTGCTCAACCGCTTCAGCCAGGCGCACGCCATCCCCAATCTGTTCGTCACCGACGGCGCGCAGATGAGCAGCTCGGCATGCCAGAACCCGT
>Ga0307412_10000235_pt1 | contig 36152 bp, 32 predicted proteins | sample DK1Cmetagenome_3_FD_203823 | JGI IMG/M metagenome (GOLD analysis project Ga0307412, IMG submission 203823) | Maize rhizosphere microbial communities from greenhouse at UC Davis, California, United States - DK15-C-1 | ecosystem: Host-associated > Plants > Roots > Rhizosphere > Soil | place: USA...
CCACGACCGGCGCGGGCATGTCCTTGGGCGCGTACATGGCGAACCACGACGACACGATCAGGTCGGGATAGCCGGCTTCGGCGGCGGTCGGTACGTTCGGCAGGGACGGCAGGCGGGCGTTGCCCGTGACGGCCAGCGCCCGCAGCTTGCCGGCGGCGATCTGGCCCAGCAGCGGCGGTGGCGTGGTGATGGTCATGTCCACGGCGCCGCCCAGCAGGTCATTCAACGCGGGGCCGGTGCCCTTGTAGGGGATATGCGTGATCTGCGTGCCGGCCATCTGGTTCAGCAGTTCGGTGGCCACCTGTTGCAGCGAGCCGTTGCCGGACGATGCGTAGTTCAGCTTGCCCGGGTTGGCCTTGGCGTACGCCACCAGTTCCTTCAGCGAATTGATGGGCAGGTCGGGACGCACCACCACGACTTGCGGCGCCGACAGCACGTTGGCGACGGGGGCGAAGTCTTTGATGGGGTCCCAGCCGGCGGCGGGCGTCACGTGGGGCGTGATGACCTGGAAACCGGAGTATTGCAGCAGCAGCGTATAGCCGTCGGGCTTGGCGCGGGCTACCGCCTGCGCGGCGATGCCGCCGGAGGCGCCCGGCTTGTTCTCGACCACGACGCTCTGGCCAAGCGCCGCACCCAGGGGCTGGGCGATCAGGCGGGCGGCAATGTCGGTGGTGCCGCCGGGCGCGGCGGACACGATCAGCGTGACAGGGCGGTTGGGAAAGTCCGCTTGCGCGCTGGCGGCGCTGGCGCCGATGGTCAGCGCGGCGGCGATACCGGCGCGCAGGATGGTGGGCAGGCTTGGGAATGCCATGGGATGTCTCCTTGGTTTTTTATAGGTGTGGTCAAAACAAACGGATAAAACGGCTGCGCTACATCGGTAGCGCACTACATCGCTGTTACTGCGGAAATCTCTCGGCCAGCCAGGCGGGCGCGGCATGCGTTGCCAGGCGTGGCCCTGCTTGCAGCAAGGCGTTGCTCAGATCGCGCTGCACCAGCGCGGGCAGGCCGCGGACGATGGCCAGCAAAGGCGCAAGCGACACGCCGGTGTCCACGCCCATGCAGGCGAACATGTGCACGAGTTCTTCGGTGTTGACGTTGCCGCTGGCGCCGGGCGCGTAAGGGCATCCGCCCAGGCCGCCGGCCGCCGCGTCGAAGCGGGTGATGCCGGTTTGCCAGGCGGCCATCGCATTGGACAACGCCATGCCGCGCGTATTGTGCAGGTGCACGGTCAGCGCCACGCCGGGCAGGCGCGCGGACGCCAGTTCGCACAAGGCGGCCACTTGCGTCGGGAACGCCATGCCGGTGGTGTCGCACAGCGTGATGCCGGTGGCGCCTGCGTCCGCCAGCCGCGCGGCCAGGTCCAGCACCTGGTTCACGTCCACGTCGCCGTCAAACGGACAGCCGAAGGCGGTGGACAGTGACACGTTGCACGGCGTGCCGCTGCGGCCAGCGGCAGCCAGCACCTGCGACAGTTCCGCATACGACTGCTCGCGCGTCATGCGCAGGTTGGCGCGGTTATGCGTCTCGCTGCACGACATGACCAGGTTCATCTCGTCGGTGCCGGCTTCCAGCGCGCGTTCCAGCCCGCGAATGTTGGGCACCAGCGCGGTATAGATCACGCCCGGACGGCGGCGGATGCGGCGCATCACGTCCGTTGCGTCGGCCAGCGCGGGGATGGCCTTGGGCGACGTGAAACTGGTGACTTCGATGCGCGCAAAGCCGCAGTCGGACAAGGCGTCCACGAAGGCGACCTTGTCGTCGGTGGCGACCAGGGCCTTTTCAATTTGCAGGCCGTCGCGGGGGCCGACTTCGTTGATCTCGATCTTGGCGGGGCCGGCGTTCATGCAATCACTCCCTTGGCGCGCAGCGCGTCGCGTTGTTCGTTCGACAAGCCCGCCTGCGCCAGTACGGCATCGGTGTGCTCGCCCAGCGTGGGCGCGCGTTCGCGCACCGCGCCGGGGTTGGCGGACAGATACGGAAAGACCGCCGGCATTTCCACTTGCACGCCGGCGGCGGATGCCACGGTGGTGATGGCGTTGCGGGCCCGGTAGTGCGGGTCGGCGGCGATATCCGCCACGGAATAGATGCGGCCCGCCGGCACGTCGGCTTCGCGCATCGCGGCCAACACGTCGTCGATAAGCCGGGTCTGTGTCCACGCGCCGATGGCGGCATCGATTTCCACGACGCGCCGGGCGCGGCCGTCGTTGTGCGCCAAGGCCGGGTCCTGGCCCAGGTCGTCGCGGCCAATGCGTGCCATCAGGCGGGTGTAGATGGCGTCGCCATTGCCGGCGATGAGCACGTAGCCGTCCTGGCAGGGATAGGCATTGGAGGGGGCGATACCCGGCAACGCGGCGCCGGCCGGCTCGCGTACGGCGCCGAAAACGGAATATTCGGGCAACAGGCTTTCGCTAAGGTTGAACAGGCTTTCGTATAGCGCCGCGTCGATCACTTGCCCGACGCCGCCACGCGCGTCGCGCTGGTACAGCGCCATCATCACGCCCAGCGCGCCATGCAGGCCCGCGATGGTGTCGCCCAATGACAAGCCCGCCCGCACCGGCGCGCGGCCCGGTTCGCCGTTCAGGTAGCGCAGCCCGGCCATGGCCTCGCCGATGGCGGCAAAGCCCGGTTCGCGCGCCTTGGGACCGGTCTGGCCGTACCCCGAGATGCGCAGCATGATCAGGCGTGGGTTCAGTTCATGCAGGGTTTCCCACGACAAGCCCCATTTTTCCAGGGTGCCGGGGCGGAAGTTCTCGATCAGCACGTCGGCCTGTTGCGCCAGGAGGCGCACGATGTCCTGGCCTTCCTGCTGGCGCAGGTCCACGCACACCGACTGCTTGTTGCGCGACTGCGCTTCCCACCACACGGACGTGCCTTCGTGCAGCAAACGCCATTTGCGCAGCGGGTCGCCTTGTCCGGGGGGCTCGATCTTGATGACCTGCGCGCCAAAATCCGCCAGGGTCTTGGCGGCGAACGGCCCTGCTATCAGTTGACCCAGCTCCAGCACGCGGATGCCAGCAAGAATCTGCCCAGCCATTACGCCTCCTTGGCGACACTCGATATTGATAGGCGGCAGTGTGCCCGCAAAGCGGCGCGTGGCGGAATGGAAAATCGGGGAAAGGGGGGTTCCTGGAACGAGAAACCCCCGGGCAAACCCGCAGCGGCAATCGCCTCAGTGATCGCCGCGCAGATGCGCCAGCAGCAGGCGGGCGCCAACGGTCAGCGTGTCGGCATCGCGCACCCCCAGCAGCAGCCAGCGGCGCGCCCATTCGTCGGTCAGGGGGATAAGTTTGATCGGCATCGACCGTGCATGCGGCTCGGCGGCGATGCGCGGCAGGATGCCCACGCCACGGGTCGCCGCCACCATGCGGCAGATGGCGTCAAAGCTGCGCACCTGGATGCGCAAGCGCATCGCCCGGCCCAGACGGCCGCTTTCGTCGGACAGGCGGGTCGCCAGCGACGTGGCCGGGGGCAGGCCGACGTAGTCGTAGGCCAACGTGTCCGCAAACGCCACCTGCGCCTCGGCGGCCAACGGATGGCGCTGCGGCACGATCAGCACCAGTTCATCCAGCCGATAGGGAAAGGTCGACAAGCCGTCGGCCGGCGTGCGGTCGGCGAATACGCCAATATCCGCGCGGTTTTCAAGCACCGCGGTGACGATGTCGCTGCTGTTCTGCTCTTCCAGGTCGATGCGCACGGCCGGATGGCCATCCATGAAGGCGGCCAGGTCTTCGGGCAGAAACTGCGTCAGGGACGAGGTATTGGCGGCGATGCGCACCTGGCCGCGCACGCCTTGGGCGAAGTCCGATAGCGCGCCCGTCATCTGCTCTATTTCCTGCAACACGCGAAGCGCGTGGACCAGGCAGGCTTGGCCGGCGTCGGTCAGCTCCACCCCGGCCGCGTTGCGGTACAGCAGCGCGGTGCCCAGGGCGGCCTCCAGGTCCGAAATTCGTTTGCTGGCCGCCCCAACCGCCAGATGCGACTGGCGTGCGCCGGCCGAGATGCTGCCCTGGCGCGCAACGGAAACAAACAGGGCAAGGGTGACGAGGTCGATGCGAGCAAGGTTCATGGAGAAATTCGGCGCGGAGTATGCCAAGGCGGTGGGGCTGACTGCTATGACCGCGTCGCCAATTCAATAATTATGTCCGAATTTCTCCCTTTGCCCCCGATGCGCGCAAGCGCCAGGTCATCGAACCGCCACGGACTCGAACCGAGGGGGCAGCCAGCCGCCGCCAAGCGCCTTGAACACCGAAATGGCTGCCCGTGCCGACTCGGTCTGCGCCAGCGCCCTGGCATCCGAGGCCTGCAGCAGGGTTTCGTCCGCATGCAGGACATCGATCAGGCTGGCCGTGCCTTTCTCGTAGGCCATGAATGACGACTGACGCGCACGCGTCAACGAGTCCTCGCCACCGGTAAGCGTCGTGGCTTGCGTCTCCCGGTTGACCAGGGCCGAGAACGCGTTCTCGACGTCTTCGGTGGCGCGCAGCACGGACTGGCGATAGGCCGCAAGCGCTTCTGCTTCCTGTCCCTTCGCTTGATCGATCTGCGCATTGATGCGGCCGAAGTCGAAAAGCCGCCACCGCAGGCCCAGAACTGCGGCCGACTGGCTGGCGCCGCTTGTGAACAGGTTGCCGCTGGAAATGGAGGTGGCGCTACCCAGCAAGGCATCCAGGGAGAATTTCGGGTAGTACTCGGCGATAGCCACGCCAATGCGCGCATTGGATGCGGCAAGGCGACGTTCAGCCACGATGAGATCGGGCCGACGGCGTAACAGGTCCGCAGGCGTACCTGCGGAGGTGATCTGCGGTGCCTTCGGGATAGCTCCGGTGGCTGTCAGTTCCGTGCGGTGGGTGCCGGGCGGGGTGCCTAGCATGACGTCCAGTGCATTCATCGCGGCATCCAGGCCGGTCTGGAGCACGGGAACCGTTGCCTGCACCTGTGCAAGTGAGCCCTCGGTTTGCCGAACCTGGTATTCGGCGGCAAGGCCCTTGCTGTGTAGCAGCTGAACCTTCTCCAGCAACCCCCGTTGCGTCTTTACCTGCTGGTTTGCAATGTCCAGGCGTGCCTGCAATCCGCGGATGGTGATGTAAATGTCGGCGGTCTGCGCGGCGACGGCCAGTCGTGTGGCCGCAGCGCCTGCCTCGGACGCCTGGTACTCGGCGAGCGCGGCCTGGCGTTCGCGGCGCAACCCTCCAAACACATCCAATTCCCAGCTCGCACCCAGGTTGGTCTCATATGAACTGCCGTACCGGTCGAAATCCGGGGTGGAGTTCAGCACCTGACCGAGGGGCGTTTCAATAGACTGATACGCACGTCCCGCCTGGCCATTGATGTTGCCCGTAGGCAATAATGCGGCTGTCGCGGCGCCGAGTCCGGCGCGCGCCTGAGTCACCCTGGCCAAGGCCTGGGCAAGATCCAGGTTTTGCTCGAGCGCCCTTGTGACGAAGTGACTCAGTACCGGGTCTCCAAAGCCCTCCCACCAGATCGCAAGGCTGGCAGGGGTAGCCGCCGTCCGTTGTTCGACGGCCTGCTTGCCCATGTAGTGCTCTGAAAGCGGAGCATCCGGCCGGTGATAATCCGGCCCCACCGCACAACCCGTCATCAGGCAGGCGCTCATCACCAGAGCGAGAGAGCGAGGGGAAAGCATGGGAGATCCTTGAATGAGCACTAAGAGGTGACGATATTACCGTATGGTCACTCGTTGTCAATCAAAGTTCTTCAGGCTAAGCTAAGTAAATGACTGAAAACAGTACTACAACGCCCTCGCGTGGGCCGTCGGAGCACAACGTGCGCGACCAGATCGTCGACGCGGCGACCGAGCATTTCAGCCACTACGGCTATGAGAAGACCACGGTGTCGGATCTGGCCAAGGCGATCGGCTTCTCCAAGGCTTACATCTATAAATTCTTCGACTCCAAGCAGGCCATCGGCGAGGTGATTTGCTCGAACCGTCTTGCGATCATCATGCAGGTCGTTGACGCGGTGGTCGCTGATTCGCCCACCGCGTCAGAGCGATTGCGTCGCCTGTTCCGCGCGCTGACCGAGACCGGTAGTGATCTTTTCTTCCATGATCGCAAGCTCTATGACATTGCCGCCGTTGCCGCACGCGATCAATGGCCTGCCGTACGCGCGCTGGAGGCACATTTGCGTCAGGTGATCCAGAACATCCTTCTGGAGGGACGCGAATCGGGCGAATTTGAGCGTAAGACACCGCTGGACGAAGCGTCCAACGCCATCTATCTGGTCATGCGGCCTTACATCAATCCTGTACAGCTTCAGTACAACCTCGACATGGCGACGGAGTCGGCAGTGCAACTGTCAGCGCTCATCCTGCGGAGCCTGTCGCCCTAGGTTTGTAGTGACCGTTGACTTTAGTAGTCACTAGTCGCAGAATGCGGTTCCTGTTCTATTCATTTAAGTAAGGGAACCCATGCTTCGGCTACGACCTGCCACCATTGCCGTTTGCTTGCTGCCTTTCGTCTTGACGGCGTGTGGCGAGCCGTCCAAGGCCGACGATCCGCGCACGCACGCGCCACTCGTAAGATCGGCAGCGGTCCAACATTCTTCCGATACTTCCCGTTCGTTCACCGGCACTGTCGCGGCCCGCGTGCAGAGCGACTTGGGGTTCCGCGTATCGGGCAAGATCCTTGAGCGGCTGGTCGATACCGGACAGACCGTCAAGCGCGGTGAGCCGCTGATGCGCCTGGATCCCATTGACCTTGGTCTTCAGGCGCGCGCGCAGCAAGAGGCAGTGACGGCCGCGCGGGCGCGGGCCAAGCAAACCGCCGATGACGAGGCGCGTTATCGTGACCTGGTCGCGGCCGGCGCCGTGTCGGCATCGGCGTATGACCAGATCAAGGCAGCCGCCGACTCGGCCAGGGCGCAGTTGAGCGCTTCGGTGGCACAGGCCAATGTGGCCCGCAATGCCTCGGGCTACGCCGTGCTGTTGGCCGACGCCGATGGTGTGGTCATGGAGACATTGGCGGAGCCGGGGCAGGTCGTCAGTCCGGGGCAACCAGTGGTTCGACTGGCGCGGGCTGGCCAGCGAGAGGCAATCGTGAACCTGCCAGAGACGCTGCGCCCGGCCCCTGGATCCACGGCGCTAGCGACGCTATATGGCCGCAACACCGGTGCGGTATCCGCAACGCTGAGGCTACTGTCTGACTCGGCGGACCGTCTTACGCGGACGTTCGAGGCGCGCTACGTACTGGACGGTGCGCTGGCCAATGCGCCACTGGGCGCGACGGTTACGCTTCATATTCCCGAAGGCCCCACCAACAAGCCGGTGCTTCAAGTGCCGATCGCGGCCATCTATAACGCCGGCAAGGGGCCGGGTGTGTGGGCAATTGCGGGCAACCCGGCAAAAGCGACGTGGCGATCCGTCGAGGTCCTGAGCCTGGGTGATGATGCCGCGCGCGTGTCCGGCGAGCTGAAGGCCGGCGAGCAGATTGTCGCGCTGGGCGCCCATCTGCTGCATGAGGGAGAGCAGGTCCGGCTGGCTTCTCAGAGCGTTGCCAGCGTAGCCGGGAGCCGTCCATGAGCGAGGGGGGTTTCAATCTTTCGGCGCTTGCCGTTCGTGAGCGCTCGGTTACGGTATTCCTCATTTTTCTGATTGCGATTGCCGGAACCTTGGCATTCTTCCAGCTGGGTCGTGCGGAGGATCCGCCGTTCACGGTCAAGCAGATGACGATCATCACCGCCTGGCCGGGCGCTACGGCGCAGGAAATGCAGGATCAGGTGGCCGAGCCGCTTGAAAAGCGCATGCAGGAGCTGAAGTGGTACGACCGAACGGAAACCTACACCCGTCCCGGCTTGGCCTTCACCATGGTGTCTCTTGCCGACAAGACGCCGCCCTCCGAAGTCCAGGAGGAGTTCTATCAGGCCCGCAAGAAGCTCAGCGACGAATCGGGAAAGTTGCCGGCCGGTGTTATCGGGCCGATGGTCAACGACGAGTTTTCGGACGTGACCTTTGCGCTCTTCGCGTTGAAAGCCCAGGGCGAGCCGCAGCGGTTGTTGGTGCGAGATGCCGAAACGCTGCGTCAACGTCTTCTGCACGTGCCCGGTGTCAAAAAAGTCAACATCATTGGCGAGCAGGCCGAACGTATTTTCGTCTCGTTTTCGCATGACCGCCTTGCCACGCTAGGCGTATCGCCACAGGACATTTTTTCTGCACTGAACAGTCAAAACGTCCTTACCCCGGCCGGCTCGATCGAGACCGAAGGGCCACAGGTTTTCCTGCGCCTTGACGGGGCCTTCGACAAACTGGAAAAGATCCGCAATACGCCCATCGTAGGCGGGGGGCGCTCGCTCAAGCTTTCGGATGTGGCAACCGTCCAGCGCGGGTATGAAGACCCGGCGACGTTCCTGGTGCGCAATAACGGCGAAGAGGCCTTGTTGTTGGGCGTCATCATGCGCGAAGGCTGGAACGGCCTGGATCTGGGCAAGGCGCTTGATGCCGAGGCGGTCAAAATCAATGGGGACATGCCACTGGGTATGACCCTGACCAAGGTCACCGACCAGTCTGTCAACATCAGCTCGGCGGTCGACGAATTCATGGTCAAGTTCTTCGTTGCCCTGCTGGTGGTGATGGTGGTGTGCTTTGTCAGCATGGGATGGCGAGTGGGCGTGGTGGTCGCGGCGGCGGTGCCGCTGACGTTGGCGGTGGTCTTCGTGATCATGGCGGCCACCGGCAAAAACTTCGACCGGATCACCCTGGGTTCTCTGATTCTGGCGCTTGGCCTGTTGGTGGACGACGCCATCATTGCCATCGAAATGATGGTCGTGAAAATGGAGGAAGGCTATGACCGGATCAGAGCCTCGGCGTATGCCTGGAGCCACACCGCGGCGCCAATGCTCTCTGGCACCCTTGTCACCGCAGTCGGCTTCATGCCCAACGGCTTTGCCCAGTCGACGGCGGGTGAGTACACCAGCAACATGTTCTGGATCGTGGGCATTGCCCTGATCGCCTCGTGGGTCGTCGCCGTGGTCTTTACGCCCTACCTCGGGGTGAAGATGCTGCCGGATATCAAAAAGGTGGCCGGGGGGCACGCGGCGATTTACGACACGCCTCGCTACAACCGCTTCCGCAAGGTGCTGACCCGTGTCATCGCCCGCAAGTGGCTGGTGGCTGGAACGGTCATCGCGGCATTTGTGGTGGCGATCGCTGGCATGGGCGTGGTCAAGAAGCAGTTCTTTCCGAATTCCGATCGTCCGGAAGTGCTGGTCGAGGTGCAGATGCCCTATGGCACCTCCATTGAGCAAACAAGCGCCACCACGGCGAAGATCGAAGCCTGGCTGCAAAAGCAGGAAGAAGCGCTGATCGTCACGGCGTATGTTGGCCAGGGCGCGCCGCGCTTCTATCTGGCCATGGCGCCCGAGCTGCCCGACCCCTCGTTTGCGAAGATCGTCGTGCTTACCGACAGCCAGGAGGCGCGCGAAAAGCTCAAGCTTCGCCTGCGCGAAGCCGCGGCTGATGGGCTTGCGCCGGAAGCCCGTGTGAGGGTCTCACAGCTCGTGTTCGGCCCGTATTCGCCGTTCCCCGTGGCCTACCGTGTGATGGGGCCCGATCCGTCCACGTTGCGCGATATCGCCGGTCAGGTGCAGCAGGTGATGCAAGCCAGCCCCATGATGCGCACGGTCAATACCGACTGGGGACCGTTGGTGCCGACACTGCATTTCTCGCTGGATCAGGATCGTTTGCAGGCGGTTGGGCTGACGTCTTCTGCCGTCGCCCAGCAGTTGCAATTCCTGCTCACGGGCGTGCCGATCACATCCGTCCGCGAAGATATTCGTTCGGTCCAGGTGGTGGGGCGCGCAGCGGGCGATATCCGACTCGATCCCGCCAAGATTGAAGGCTTTACCCTGGTGGGTTCCGCTGGCCAGCGCATCCCACTGTCTCAGGTGGGCAAAGCCGATGTTCGCATGGAAGATCCCATTCTGCGTCGTCGGGACCGCACCCCCACGATTACCGTGCGGGGCGACATTGCCGAAGGCCTGCAGCCGCCGGACGTGTCTGCCGCGATTACCAAGGACTTGCAGCCGGTAATCGAAAAGCTCCCTGACGGTTACCGGATTGAACAGTCGGGTTCGATCGAAGAATCGGGCAAAGCCAGCACGGCGATGTTGCCGCTGTTCCCGATCATGATCGCCCTGACGCTGCTGATCATCATTCTGCAGGTGCGTTCGATGTCGGCCATGGTCATGGTGTTCCTCACTGCGCCGCTTGGGCTGATCGGTGTGGTGCCGACCTTGCTGATTTTCCAGCAGCCGTTTGGCATCAATGCACTGGTGGGCCTGATCGCTCTGTCGGGCATCCTGATGCGGAACACGCTGATTCTGATCGGGCAGATACACCACAATGAGCACGAGGGGTTGGACCCCTTCCACGCGGTGGTGGAAGCCACGGTGCAGCGCTCGCGTCCGGTGCTGCTCACCGCCCTGGCGGCCATTCTGGCCTTCATTCCGCTCACGCACTCGGTGTTCTGGGGAACGCTGGCCTATACCTTGATCGGAGGCACGCTGGGCGGCACGATCATGACACTCGTCTTCCTGCCGGCGATGTACTCGATCTGGTTCAAGATTCGGCCGGAGCAGGGCAGAAACACCGCAGAGGTTCAGCACGCATAATGCGGGCGGCGGGATGGCGGCTTGCCGCTTCCCGCCCGCGATACCGCAACGCTATGGGCGACGGCGTTCCTCAAGTGGCCAAATGCGGAGCATTGATTTTGCGATTCATCGCGACCACGGCTTCGTGTGCGGGACTGGCGCCCAGCTTCGCAAAAGCTGCCGGCATCTGGTCACGCTTTTGCTCGGCTTCACCCTTCACGGCAGATGCAAGGGCCGCGCGCGTTTCGTCTGCATCCCAGTCGCAACAATAGGCAGGCGTGGACGGCTGCTGTCGCCACGACTCCATGAGGGAACCCGCGTCGACGGGATCAAAGCCGACTTCGTCAACCAGGTTCATCGCGACCTGCTTACATTGATCGTCGTCACCCGCCACCGCGATGGCCAATCGGCCCTGGGCGCCTGTGGGCCTTCCCAGATTCGCCAGCGTGTAAGCCAGCGCATTGTTGAACGCTTTGATCACTGGGCGGCCAATCTGTTGAGACACCCATATGCTCTCAGGCATTCCGTCGTCAATGTCTGCAATGCGCACGTCTCGCATGCCAGGATAGTAGTTGCTCGTGTCGATGATCGGCACCCCGGACGCGACGGCATCGAACAAGCCAGCCGGAAGCTGCTGCATCGCCGGTAGGGGAATGGCAAGAATGATGGCGTCTACCTGATTCACCGCATCCTGGACGTCCGCTGCCGTGGCGCCCATCTGCTTTGCAAGTTTGGCGACGTCCTCCTTGCCCTTGGAATTCGCCACGCGAACTTGATGCCCAGCCGCCGTCAATTTGCGAGCCAGGGTGCCGCCGATGTTTCCGGTTCCGATGATTCCGATGTTCATATGAACTCCTGCGTATAAGAGGCCAACTGTAGAATGTGGCTATCGGAATTGGAAGTACTTACCAAAACCTCAGTAACCCACTAAGGAGTTCCCATGGCCGGGGATCGCGAATGGAACTGTGAAGACCCCAGTCGTCGACGCGAGTGGGCAGCGGCGACCACCGAAACCTTGCGCGTGCTTGAGGGGAAATGGAAGATCATCATTCTCTGCCAGCTGTTTGCCGCCAAGAAACCGATCCGCTTTTCAGAGTTGGAACGGCTTATCGATGGGGTGAATCAGAAGATGTTGATTCAGCAGCTAAAGCAGCTTGAGGCAGATGGAATCGTGCATAGAACGGTTTTCCCTCAGGTTCCTCCGAAAGTGGAATATCAACTGACAGAGGCGGGTTACGCGCTCGGGCCCTCGATGCAGGCGCTTATCGAATGGGCAGAAAGACGCCACGAATTTGGTACCACCTGAGTCCCGGCAACCGGGCCGTCTTGCACGAGAAAGCCAGCCATTCCGGATCGCCACGGCGTCAGGCACCTCGCTTTGGCGCTGATCCCGGTGCTTTCAAGTGAGCAAGAAAGGCTTGGGAGGCGGCAGTCAAAGCGTCCTCCATGTAGACCACCTCGAGACTCGTATCAAGCAACTTGCTGCGGTCGCTTATCTTTACCGCGATGACGTCTTTTCGTGCGGAGTGCGCCGCAGTCGAAGGCACCAGCGCCACGCCGAGTTTTCCGGCGACAAGCGCGATGATGGTGTGGATATGGGCAGCTTCCTGAACGATCTGTGGTTGGAATCCCGCTTCAAGGCATGCGCCGGTGATGCGCTGGTGAAACGCGGGAACCCGGGTGGTAGAGAAAGATATGAATCGCTCGTCCCTGAGCTCGTTCAGGCCAATGACTTTGCGCGAGGCAAGCCTATGCCCACGAGGCAATAGCGCTACGAGACGGTCGCGTGCAACCTGAAAGTGCGCGCTTCCGACGGGATAGGGCACGGGGGGCGTCAATACCCCCAGGTCGACCTTGCCTTCGTCCACCATTGAGGCCACTTCGATCGATACGCCTTCGACCAATCGCAGTCGTATTCGGGGGTGAGACGATGAAAAGCGGGCCAACGCTGCTGGAAGTAGATCGACCATCGCCGAAGTGATGAATCCGATTCTTACCTCTCCCAGTTCTCCTTGTCCGACCGCGCGAGCCATGTCGAAGGCGCGCACGCCATGCGCGATCAGCTTCTCCGACTCTGCTTTAAGCACGATTCCGGCGGCGGTAAGTTGCACCCCCAGCGCCGAACGCACGAACAGCTGCGCGCCTACGGATTGCTCCAACTGCCGCATGGCCACGCTGAGCGGCGGCTGCGACATCTGCAACGTCTCTGCCGCCTTGCGCAGACTTCCGTATTCGGCAACCGCCAAAAACTGGCGCAGAACACGAAGATCGGGGATCGCGGAGGGTATATGTGCCATGTATCGCTTTGATGGTGAACGATATTGGACGCGATGATCCCACCCACGTAAATTTCTTGCAAGCGAGAGGGTGGCGCCGCAGTGCGCCGAAGGCCTCGTTTGATTCAGGCAGGCAGGTACGTATTCATGAAAGTGTCCCCGACTCTTTAAGAGTTGATGTCAATTTATATGGAGCCACACATGCGCTTAGCTCCCGTTGTTTTGTCCGCATGCTGCGCGCTGTTCGGGCCGGCCTCGTTCGCACAAAGTGAAACCTATCCGGCAAAGCCCATTCGGATCATTGTGGCGACGCCTCCCGGGTCCACCCCTGATGTGGGCGGGCGGCTCGTTGCGGCGCGTCTTTCGGCCGAACTGAAACAGCCCGTGGTGATCGAGAATCGGCCAGGCGTCAATGGACTGCTGGCAGCGCGCGAAGTGCTTCGCAGCGCGCATGACGGATATACGTTGCTGCTTGCTCCGTCCAGCACGATGGCGGTCAGCCCCCACGTTTACCCAAAGCAGGCAGGATCGCTTCCAGCCGATTTTCTGGCGGTCAGCCAGATCTACCGGACCGACTTCAGTTTGATCGTCAGTGCCAAATCGGGATTGAAGACCGTCTCGGACGTCATCGCCGCAGCGAAAAGGCAGCCGGGAAAGCTGGTCGGAGCGTTCGCTTCGGTTGGAAGTGCGTCGCATGTGTCGCTTGAGCTGTTCAAGCAGATGGCGGGCGTCGATATCTATGTCGTGCCTTTCAACGGCAGCCCCGCCGCCGCCCTGGGCGTCGCGGCTGGCGATGCGGACATTCTTTTTGAAACTGTCCCGTCCACGGAGCCGGTGGTGTCCTCCGGAAAGGCGCGACGTATTGCCATGACGGGCGCAGAGCGCTTCGCATTGACACCGTCCATACCAACAGTCGGCGAAAGCGGACTACCCGGTTATGTGGTGACGACCTGGGCGGGGATTTTCGCGCCAAAGGGTGTGCCGGCCGACCGGATTCAACGGATATCCGCTGCGATCGACAACGTCTTTCATGACCCAACGGTAGTGCAGCAGTTGGCGGCTTCCTCATTCCTGCCAGGCGAGCCCTCGGCCGCGCGATTTCAGGCGCTTTGGCAGTCTGACTCGGAAGTCTGGAGGAAGGTAGTGGCCACTTCACCCGAGCTACAGCAAGAGAAGGAATAGTGGATTTTGGAACGGATGGCAAAGCCGCAAGGGTGAGCGACCGGCGGCCTTATTTCCGCCATTTAAACGAGAGAGAAAGTATGACTATCGATGCACAAAAACGACGCGAGATCCGCGCGCGATACTTGAAGGTGGACACTGCCAATGTGGCAGACGTCATGGACACCATGGGCCTGATGGACCAGAGTCTTGCCCCGGAATTTCGGCAGTTCACTGGCAAGGAGAGGTTGGCGGGATGGGCGTTTACCATCCGCGGGCAGATGGTTCCCGGCCCGCTGGGCGGAGACGCGCAAAAAATGCAAGCCTGCCAGCAGGTCTCGGAGGACGAGGTGACCGTCTGGAGCGGCGATGGCAAAGGCGTCTGCTACTTCGGGGAATTGATCGCTCTGGGCATGCGCGAGCGAGGCGCGGTGGGGGCTTTGATCGACGGTGGAATCCGCGATATCCATTGGCTGGACGCAATGAACTTTCCCATCTTCGCAAAGTATCGTACCCCCACGCAGTCCATCGGCCGCTGGCGCGTTACTGGATTCCGCGAGACCGTCTACCTGGCAGGCGCCACCAGTTTGCTCGTGCCCATCAGCCCCGGCGACTTTATCCTTGCTGATGCCGACGGCGCCATCGTTATCCCCGCGCAGCATGTGCAGGAAGTGTTGATCGAGGCCGAGCGGCTGACCGCGCAGGAAGTTCAACTCCGTGCCGAGCTTGGTAAAGGCCTTACGCTGTCGGACGCCCTTGCCAAGTACGGACATGTCTGAGCTTGCGGTGCAATGCCAGGAGGGGCGCACGCCCCTCGACACCCCACGGATGACCACGGCCACCGCGGTCGCGGAGCTTCCCGTCACGACCGTGACCGCCGTTACGCTTTACGCGTTCGTCGCACCCGCCGAATCTATCGCTTCGTCCTTCGGTGTACGAAGCGAGCGTGGCGTGGTGCTGATTCAAATCCAGGACTCGTCTGGATCCTGCGGTTGGGGCGAAGTGTGGGCTGGCATGCCCGCGTCGGGCGCGCTGCATCGGCTGAACCTTCTTCGCGAGTTTGTCGCCCCTGCGCTGGTGGGCACCACGTTTCAAGAGGTACCGCCGGCAGTCGCCCAACTGCGCCGACCGCTCATGCCGGTCGTGCGCCTGGCAGGAGAGCCGGGGCCGGTCGCCCAGATTCTTGGAGGTATTGATACGGCGCTTTGGGATCTTCAGGCAAGGCGATTGGGCTTGCCCCTTTATCGCGTCCTGGGCGGTACGCGAGCCCGTATGCGGTGCTACGCGAGCGGGCTTGCGCCCGATACATCGCCCGCTCGTCTCGATAGGTTGCGGGAGCAGGGGTTCCGGGCGTTCAAGTTCAAGGCCGGCTTCGACGACGCCAGGACCATCCCCCTATTACTCGCACAACAACGCGGGCTGGAGCCGACAGAGTCAATCATGCTGGATGCCAATTGTGGCTGGGACCTGGCCGCCGCCAAGCAGGCTATGGCGAGGCTGGAGCAGGGTGATTTCGCTTGGGTTGAGGAACCGCTGGGCCCGGAATGCGCCGCCGCTGAATGGCAAGCGCTCAAGGCCATGACGCGGCTTCCCGTCGCTGCTGGCGAGAACCTCGCCGCTTCCGGCGAATTCGTCGAGGCCATGTCTTGGCTCGACGTCATCCAGCCTGACGTTGCGAAATGGGGCGGAGTCAGCGGAGTCCATACCGTCGGGCTTCACGCAATGGCGTTGGGCAGGCAGTTCTGCCCCCATTCCTTCGGAACCCACATCGCCGCGATGGCATCCGCCCACGTACTGGCCGCCACCGGTGGGGAAGGGTTTTTGGAGCTGGACGTTAACCACAACCCGCTTCGATCCACTTGTACCTATGGCGGATGGATCAATAACGGCTTTCTATCGCTGCCCGAAGCGCCCGGCTTGGGGTTTGAGGTCGACTTGCACAGCATCGAAACCTACTGCCGCGCTTCCTGCACCGTCAGATAAAACGCTGAAAGGAAACGCTGCGGCAATCGTATTGAAAGGCGCTGGGGGGCAATGACCCGCGAACGGGTCTCAGGGCTGGAAGAACGCCGTTGGCGTCATAAGCCGGTTTTCCTGGCGGATCAGATAGCCGGCGTCGGCGCTCTTGGTCAGGTAGCCCGCCCAGGCGGGGTCCTTTTGCAGCGCCTGGCGCTTGGCTTCGCGGTCGGCGGCGCTGTCATAGACCCAGATGTGCATGTAGCTGTTGACGTCGCCTGTCTCGGTCTGCATGTAGGCCAGCGGCTTGCCCAGGTGGCGGCTTTGCACCTCATAGCCGTGTTCTGCATAGAGCGCCAGGTGCTTCTTGATGGTGCCGGCGCGGCAGGTGTAGGTTCGTACGTCGTAAAGCATGGTGTTTCCTTGATGGGGTGTTGCGATTGGGGTTGCGAAGGGGAATCGATTGTCAGTCGGCCGTGGCGCCGGACTGTTTCACCAGCACGCTCCAGCGCTCGACTTCCTGGTTCACGTACTGCTGGAACGCGGCATGGCCGTCGCCGACGGGGTCGGCGCCCAGCCCTTTCAGCTTGTCTTGCACGGCGGGGTCGGCCACGCCCTGGGTGATGGCCTGCGACAGCTTTTCCACCACGGGCGCGGGCGTGGCCGCGGGCACGAACAGGCCGAACCAGGACCGGGCGTTCATGGCCGGGTAGGACGTTTCGGAAAACGCAGGCACGTTGGGCAGCGCGGCATGGCGCTGCTTGCCCGTGACGGCGATGGGCGTCAGGCGGCCGGCCTGTACCTGCGACAGCACTTCGGGCAGGTTCGCGAACATGATCTGGACCTGGCCGCCCATCAGGTCATTGAGCGCTTGCGAGCCCCCTTTGTAGGGCACGTGCGTCATCTGCGCGCCGGCCAGCGAATTGAACTGGGCGCCTGCCAGGTGCGATGCCGTGCCGGTGCCGCCCGAGGCGTAGTTCACGCGGTTGCCGTTGGCTTTGGCGTAGGCGGCCAGCTCTTCGGGCGTCTTGGCCGGCACCGACGGGTTCACCACCAGCAGCAAGGGCACCGAGGCCAGGTTCGACAGGCCCGCGAAGTCGCCCGTCAGGCTGTAGTCCAGCTTGTGATACAGCGTGGAATTGATGGCATGGCTGGACGTGGCCATCAGCAGGGTGTAGCCGTCGGGCTCGGCGCGCGCCGCCATGACGGCGCCGATGTTGCCGTTGGCGCCGGCCTTGTTTTCCACCACTACCGGCTGGCCAAGGCGCGTGGACATGGATTGCGCCACGGTGCGCGCGATGACGTCGGTGGCGCCGCCCGCGGCAAAGGGCACGATGATGCGCAGGGGGCGCTCGGGGTAGTCGGCGGCGGCGGCCGATGCGGTGCCCAGGGTCGCGGCGGCCAGCATCGCGGCCACGGCTAGCCGCCGCAGGGGGGGCAAGGGGGTATTCATAGTCTCTCTCCAGGTGTGGATATTTTTTTATGTGTGCGCCGCGCGCCGTGCTTGCGGCCGGCGCGCGGCAATCCGATCCTGAACGTCAGGATGCGGCAAGCCGCGCGTTTTCGCGCAAGCTGGTCAGGGTGGCCCGAGGCGTGATCACCTCGGGATCCAGACTGAGTTCGATCAAATACGGCGACCCGCTGTCCAGCGCCCGCGTCAAGGCGGGCGCGAAACCTTCGTGGCTGTCCACCCGCTCGGCGGCCACGCCGAACGATTCCGCGTAGGCCACGAAGTCGGGGTTGCAGAGGTCCGTGCCGATGGTCCGGCCCGGGTAGTTCTTTTCCTGGTGCATGCGGATCGTGCCGTACATGCCGTTGTTGAACACGATGAAGACGATGGCCAGGCGGTGCTGCCTGACGGTGGCCAGCTCTTGCGAGGTCATCAGAAAGCAGCCGTCGCCGGCCAGGCAGACGACCTGTCGTTCGGGGTGGCGCAGCTTGGCCGCAATGGCGGCGGGCACGCCGTAGCCCATGGCGCCGCTGGTGGGCGCAAGCTGGGTGCGGGGATGGCTGAAACGGTAGTAGCGATGCGCCCAGGCGCTGTAGTTGCCGGCGCCGTTGGTCAGGATGGCGCGCGCATCCAGCCCATCACGCAGGGCGACGATGATACGTGCCGGATCCATGCGCAGATCGTTGGCGGGCGGTTCCGTGTAGCGCAGGTAGCGCTGCCGCAGCCCGTCCAGCCAGCCGCGCCACGGGGCCGCGTCCACCGGCTCCAGTCCGGCGGCCGCGTCCGCGAAGGCGTCCAGACCCGACGGTATCTTCAAGGTGGGCTGATACACCCGGCCCAGCTCTTCCGGGTTGGCCAGCACATGGATCAGCGTCTGCCTGGGAACGGGAGATTGCAGCAGCGTATAGCCGCCTGTCACCATTTCGCCCAGGCGCGCGCCCACCGCCAGGATCACGTCGGCGTTGCGCACGGCGTCGGCCAGTTCCGGATTGACGCCTATGCCCACTTCACCGACGTATTGCGGGTGGTGGTTGTCGTACAGGTCCTGGCGGCGGAACGAGCACGCCACGGGCAGGCCGTTGCGGCTGGCGTAGCGGGCCAGGGCGTCGAGGCCTGCGCCGGTCCACCCAGAACCGCCCACAATCATCAGCGGCCGCCGCGCGCCGGCCAGAAGGGCCTGCATGTCGGCCAATGCATGGGGCGCCGGGTGCGCCTGCGGAAACTGGATTGTGCCGCAGTCCTGGGGTGCGGCCAGTTCGGTCAGCATGTCCTCGGGCAGCGCCAACACCACGGGACCGGGCCGGCCCGACATCGCCACCGAGAAGGCGCGGTTCATGTATTCGGTGACGCGCGCGGCGCTGTCGATCTGCGCCACCCATTTGGTGAACTGGCCGAACATGCGGCGGTAATCGATTTCCTGGAACGCCTCGCGCTCGACCATGTCGTTGCCCACCTGGCCCACCAGCACGATAAGCGGCGTGGAATCCTGAAACGCCGTCTGCACGCCGATGCTGGCGTTGGTGGCGCCGGGCCCGCGCGTGACCATGCAGATGCCCGGCCGGCCGGTCAGCTTGCCATGCGCTTCGGCCATGAACGAGGCCGCGCCTTCGTGGCGGCAGGACACCAGGCGGATCCGCTCGCGTTCCGTGTACAACGCGTCCAGCACGTCCAGATAGCTTTCGCCGGGAACGCCGAAAACGGTGTCCACGCCGTGTTCCAGCAGCGCGCGCACCACATGCTGGCCGCCCGTCATCAATGTTGCAGTGTCGTTCATCGCAGTTTCAATCAGGCCGCAAGGCGGCGGGTTGGGTCTGGATGAACTGTACGCAGCCCGGCGCCGGGCGCGTTAGGACAGATCAGAGCTTGTATTGCACTTTTTCGCGGATCCGCCCGGCGCGGCCGTCAGCCGATGGGGCGGTCGTACTTCTTGCGGAAATCGCCGGCGGTGCTGCCGGTGTGCTTCTTGAAGAACCGGGCGAAGTAGGAGGGGTCTTCGAAGTTCAGCTGGAACGCAATTTCGGCGATGCTCAGGCGCGTATTGCTAAGCAGGCGCTTGGCCTCCAGCGCGACGCGTTCCTGCACCAGCTGGCTGGCAGTGCGCCCCACGCTGCGCTTGACCGCCTCGTTGAGCTGGCGTTCGCTAACGCAAAGCGCATCGGCGTACTGGCGGATGGCGTCGAAGTCCAGATAGTGTTCTTCGATCAGCATGGTGAACCGCTTGGCCAGTGAATAGCTGGGGCCGGCGGTGGTCTCGCGCTCGTCGGCAGGATAAAGGCGGCGTAGCTGCGTCAGCAGGATCAGCAGGTAGGAGCGCACCACGTCGAAGCGCCCCGTCTGGCGGTCGCGCGTTTCGCGTTCGATTTCATTCAGCAGCGGCAGCATGCCGTCGTGCTGTTCGCGCGACAGATAAATGGCGGGTGAGCCGCCCGCCAGGTGAAAGAAGGGAAATTTGGCGATGTCGTCCGCGCGCGGGAACATGTGCGCAAAGAAGTCCGTGCTGATGTTGAGCACGTAGCCGCGAGGCTTGACGGACGAGGTCCAGGCGTGGATCTGGCCGGGTGACAGGAAGAACACCGAGTGGTCGCGTACCTCGTGCTGCTCGAAGTCCAGCATGTGCGTGCCGCGGGCCTCGCTCATCCAGAGCAGGTGGTAGTAGTTGTGCCGGTGCAGGAAGCCGCGCGGGATATCGTCCCGGTCCTGCAGCCGGACAAGGTCGAAATAGAACGACCCCTCACCTGAGAAATCGGAGGTTTCAAAGGTGGGGAACGGTTCCGGGTAGGGCGTGTGCAGGCCTGCGGACAAGCGGGAGTCTCCTTGACGGCGCGCGGGGCGGCTCTATTTTTTGCCATGATATAGGTAAACCCCGGTAAACCCCGGCAAACCCCGGCGCCGCCGCCCTAGCCCTTGACCGGCGCGGGCCGTTTCAGTGCATCGAGTAGCGCCGCATTGAAGCGCTGCGGATCCTGGACCTGCGGCGAGTGTCCCAGTTCGGGCCACATCACCAGCGTTGCGCCGGGGATCACCCGAGCCGTCTTCGGGCCCAGTTCGGCGTAATTGCCCAGGCGCTTCGCGACCTCGGGCGACGCGGCGTCCTTGCCGGGTGCGGTGTTGTCCTGCTCGCCGATCAATAGCGTGGTGGGCACGGCAATCTGGCCGAACTCATGCACGACCGGCTGGGTGTAGATCATGTCGTAGGTGAGCGCCTGGTTCCAGGCCACGCGTTCCCGGCCGTCGCCCTGCAGCATGCCGGCGGCCATCAGTACCCATTTGTCGTAGTCGTCGCGCCACTGCCCCGCGTAATACGTGCCCTGTTGGTACTTCTTCATGCCGGCAAAGTTGGCCTTGAGTTCGCGTGCGTACCAGGCGTCGATGCTGCGGTAGGGCACGCCTTCCTGCTTCCAGTCTTCCAGCCCGATCGGATTCACCAGCACCAGCGCATCGGTCGTTGCGCCGTACATCAGCGCATAACGCGCCGCCAGCATGCCGCCCATCGAATGTCCGACCACGCTGGCGCGTTCCACGCCCAGGTGCGTCAGCAGGGCCTGGGTGTTGGCGGCAAGCTGGTGAAACGAAAATTGATAGCTTGCCGGCTTGTCGGATTTGCAAAAGCCGATCTGGTCGGGCACCACGACCCGATAGCCGGCCTGGCTCAGCGCCGTGATCGTGGTGTCCCAGGTGGCGCCGCAGAAGTTCTTGCCGTGCATAAGCACGACGGTCCGGCCGTTGGCCTGCTTGGGCTTTACGTCCATGTAGGCCATCGACAGCGTCTGGCCCTGCGAGTTGACGGTGTGGCGATGGACCTCGTGTGGATACTGGAAGCGTTCGAGGTTGGGACCGTAGTCGGGCACCTTGGGCGCATCGGCCGCCCGTGCCGCGCCTCCCGCCAGCAACAGGCTGGCGCACCATGCGGCAAGCTGGATATGTCGGATTCGTGTCATGCAATGGCTCCTGTTTTGGCGCCGGCCCGCTGCCGGCGCTGTACTAGAGTGACCACGCAGGGCAGGCGAGGTTCCGTGACACGCCGGGCGTGGCCTGGACTACTTCAGGCGCTTGAGAAGCTCTTGCGCGACGCCAAGCGCCGATGCCGGGTTCTGGCCGGTGATCAACTCGCGGTCGACGACGACATTCGGTGTCCACGGCGCGGCGTTGCTGCGATACTGCGCGCCGGCTTGTTGCAATGCCGTCTGCGGATAGAACTTCATCTGGCCGCCACCCAGCTGGGACTTGGCCTGTTCCTCTTCCTGGTTGCTGATGACGGTCATCTGATATCCGCTGTATATCCATTGCGGCGCACGGCCGGCCTGGCCGGATTCCAGCGCGGTCACGAAGTGCTGGGCGTCCGGCAGCGTCGACAGCAACGCGATCGGCCCATGGCAGACCAATGCCGTGGTCTTGTTGCGGCTGTGGAAGTCGGCGAGCAAGCGCCCCAGCGCCGGGCTTTTCAGCAGGTCCTGCATCGGCGCATGACCGCCGGGGATATAGACCGCATCGAAGCGGCCATAGCCCTGCTGCTCGATACGGGCCAGGCTCACGACCGGTGACTTTTCCGACGAGGTCAGCGCAAGTCGGTCGAGCAGATCCTGATGGACCTTCAGCTGGGCGGGGTCGTTGCCGAAGTACATCGGATCGATGGAGCTCGCATCCACCGTCGGAGCCGACCCCAGCGGCGTGGCGAACGTAATCTCGTGACCCGCATCAAGCAGCAGCTTGACGGGCTGCATCAGCTCGTTGAGATAGAAGCCGGTCGCAAAGACCTTTCCGTCCTTCAGGTCCAGGCGGTTGGCATCGGACAACACGACCAGCACGTTGCCGGCCTGGGCGGTGGTGGCCGCAAGGCCCAGGGCCATCACGGCCGCAAATTTGTGCATCAATTTCATTTTGTGGTTCCCGGCGGATTTCAGGTTCAGGAGGGGGGCGCTTGCGGGTTTAGCCGCGCGTCTTGCCATGCCGTCACTGTATTAGGGCCGCCAGAAGAGATAAACTAGCCTTTCAGAACAATATCTGTTCTTTTGAGAGCAAGATGGGCCGGAAATTCGACTATCTAGGGGATGTAGAGGCCTTCGTCGCGGTGGTCGAGCATGGTTCGTTCACCGCCGGCGCCGTGGCGCTATCGACCACCGCTTCGGTGTTGAGCCGCGCCGTCGCACGGTTGGAAACGCGCCTGGGGCGGCAATTGCTGCAGCGGACGACGCGCCGCCTGGGCCTGACCGACGCGGGCCGGCGCTACCTTGAACAGGCCCGCTCGGCCTTTTCCCAGTTCGAGGACGCCGGGCGGGAAGTGCTTGGCCAGGAGGGCGAACTGGCCGGCCGCGTGCGGCTGAGCGTGCCCACTACCTACGGGCACTACCGATTGCCGCCGTTATTGGCGCGCTTTGCTCAGCTGTATCCTCAGGTCCAGGTGGCACTGAACATCACCAACCGCAACGTTGACCTGGTTGCCGAAGGATTCGACTTGGCCATCCGATTGGGCCACCTGCCCGATAGCGGCCTGGTCGCGCGCAAGCTCGAAGATGCGCCGCTGCTGTTGGTCGCTTCGCCGCAGTACGTCAAGCGAATGGGCGCGCCACAGACCGTGGAAGACCTGCATCACCATGTCTGTCTTCCCTTCATGATGCCCAGCACGGGCCGGCTCGCGCCGTGGATATTTCGTGACGACGGGCGCGACAGAGATTGGGTGCCTGGCTCTCGCTTCGAGATCTCGGACGACGTGCTAGGCGTGGTGTCGCTGGCCGAACAGGGCGCAGGTATTTGCCAAACCTATGAATTCATCGTCCGCGACCGCATCCAGCACGGCAGGCTGGTGGAAATACTGCCGCAGTTGCGGGGAAGGTCGCGTCCGTTCTCTGTCGTCTACGCGCCGCACCGACACCAGTCGGCCGCCGCGCGCGCCCTGATCGATCTTCTGAGCAATCCAGGCGGATAGCCGTCGTTCAATGGCCGATTTCTTCGGCGAAGATTTCGGCCGCGGTGTGGAACGCGGAATTGGCCGCCGGTACGCCACAGTAGATGGCGGATTGCAGCAGCACTTCCTTCACCTCGTCCAACGTGACGCCGTTGTTGGCGGCGGCGCGCAGATGCAGCTTGAGTTCGGTCTCGCGGTTCAACGCGATCATGGTCGCAATCACAAGCAAGCTGCGCGTGTGGCGCGGCAGCCCCGGGCGCGTCCAGATTTCGCCCCAGGCGTAGCGCGTGATCAGGTCCTGGAATTCGCGATTCAATTCCGTCGATGACGCCAGCGAGCGGCTGACGTGCGCTTCACCCAGGACCTCGGTGCGCACCGCCAGGCCCTGCTCGAATCGCTGGTGCTCGTTCATGATTGTCTCCTCTGCTTATTGTGGGGATGCTTCGTCGCCGGCATTGCGGCCCTGCATGGGAAAGCGCTTGCGGAACATGGGCGATGCCAGGCTTGCCAGCGCCAGCTCTTCGGTGGCGGCCAGCAGCTGAGGACCAAGTTCCAACATACGCGCTTCGGTCAGGCGCATGGCCGGCCCCGCGATACTGAGCACGCCAATCGCGTCTTCGCCCTTGCGCTGCACGGGCGCCGCCATGGCCGTCATGCCGGGCGCGAACACTTCATTGATCATCGCGTAGCCGCGCTTGCGGCCCGCATGCAGCATCTTGGTCAGGGCGGCAATCGTCGTGGGTGCGTTGGGTCCATATTCCGCGGGGGAACCAAAGCCCTGGCGCGACACCAGATCTAGCGCGCGCTCGTCCGACATCGTCAACATCCACGCGTGCCCGGAAGCGCTGCACGACAGTCTGGCGTCTGATCCCATTTCGGGGTCATAGCGCAGACCGTGACGCGCGCCCTGCGCCTTGGCGACCCACGTCAGCCGTTCGTTGTCGACGATGGCCAGGCGCACCAACTCGCCCGAGATATCGGCCAGGCGGTCGACCAGGGGCTGGGCGATATCGACGATGCCCGTGGCGGCCAGATAGCTCAGGCCGATGGACGCCACGCGGGCCGTCAACGCGTAGTCGCCGTGGTCGCGGATCTGCCTGACGTAGCCACAACGGCACAGGTCGGTCAGCAGGCGGTGGGCGGCGCTTTGAGGGATCTCCAGCTGCTGCGCAAGCGAGGCTAGCGGCACGCCTTCGGGTCTGGAGGATAGGTGCTCCATGACGGCAAGCGCGCGTTCGAGGACTCCGGCCATGTCATCTCAACAAGTAGTGGGGTAATGGATGATAACCCTAGGTGGAAAACTATTCCACTCGGAATTACATTCCACTACCGAGTCCTCCAAGACATCGAGAACATTCCAAAAAAACCCGGAAGGAGACAACGATGAAGACCCGCATTTTCTGCTTGGGCTTGATGGGCGTTCTATGCTCGGCCGCGATGACGGCCCACGCGCAGGACATCCAGGAACGCACCATCCGCTTCGGCCACCTGAACAACACCGACCACACCGTGAGCGCGGGCGTGAAGAAGTTTGCAGAGATCCTGTCCAGCAAAAGCGGGGGCAAACTGAAGGTGAAGGAATTCCCGGCATCGCAGCTGGGCAACGAGATGCAGCAGCAGTCCGGCCTGCAAGGCGGCGTGCAGGAAATGTCTGCGCCAGCATCCACCTCGCTGGCCGGCATCGTCAAGGAATTCGGCCTGATCGATCTACCTTTTTCGGTCACCGACTTTGGTCAGGCGGACGCGCTGCTGGATGGGCCGCTGGGCCGCGCGCTGACCGCCAAACTGCCCGAAAAAGGCCTGGTGGCGCTGGGTTTCTGGGACCTGGGCTTTCGCAACGTGACGAACTCCAAGCAAGCCATCACCAAGCCGGAAGACCTGGCGGGCCTGAAGATCCGCGTTATTCCCAACCCGGTGTTCCTGGACACGTTCAAGGCGTTCAAGGCCAACCCCGTGCCCATGCCGTTTGCGGAGCTGTACGGCGCGCTGGAGTCCAAAGCGGTGGACGGCCAGGAAAATCCGTACTCGGTGATTCTGTCCAACAAGTTCTACGAAGTGCAGAAGTACGTCAGCGCGACCAACCACGTCTACGCGGCCAACATCGTGCTGGTCAGCAAGAAGTTCTGGGACAAGTTGTCGCCCACCGAACAGCGCATGATGCAAGAGGCGGCCGACGAAGCGCGCGGTTACCAACGCAAGGTCAGCCGCGAAGCCGCGCAAAAGGCCGTGGCGGAATTGCAAGCCAAGGGCATCCAATACAACACGATCGAGCCGGGCCAGAAAGTCCGCATGCAGCAGGTCGTCAAGCCGGTCATCGAACACTTCACCGGCAGCTACGACCCCGCCATCGTCAAGCTCTACAACGACGAGCTCGCACGCATCCGCAAGTAAACGCACCGGCGTATCCATCATGAAGATTCTTGTTCTGCACGGCCCGAACCTCAACCTGTTCGGCCGCCGCGAGCCGCACATCTATGGCACCACCACGCTGGCCGAAATCAATCAGCGCCTGGCCGCCCTGGCAGCCGAACTGGGCGTGGAACTGGCCACGCTGCAATCGAACCACGAAGGCGCGCTGATCGATTTCTTGCACGAGAACATCGACGCGGCACAGGGCGCGCTGGTCAACCCGGCCGGTCTGACGCAGCACGGCGTGCCGCTGCACGACGCCATCAAGGCCATGCCGTTCCCCACGCTGGAAGTGCATATGTCGAACATCGCCGCGCGCGAAACGTGGCGCGCGCATTCGATCATTTCGCCGGCGGTGCGCGGCACCGTGCAGGGGCTGGGGCCGCATTCGTACCTGACGGCGCTGCGTGGGTTGGTCGACATCCTGCAAGAAGCACGCGCATGACACGGGGCACTCTTCTTTCCACGCCGAAGGAGGCCGTTCCATGGCTTTCATAGATGGGTGCATCGCGGCGGCGTGCCGCGTGCTGGAAATGGCCATCGCGCTGCTGCTGGCGGCGATGGTGGTGCTGGTCTTCGGCAACGTCGTTGCACGCTATGGCTTCAATTCCGGCATCACGTTGTCGGAAGAGCTATCGCGCTGGATGTTCATCTGGCTGACGTTCCTGGGCGCGGTCATCGCGTTGAAGGAACGCGGCCACCTGGGCATGGACATGGTGGTGGCCAAGCTGCCGACGGCGGGCAAGAAGATCTGCCTGGTCGTGGGCCAGATCATCATGCTGTACATCGTGGGCCTGATGTTCAAGGGCAGTTGGGAACAGGCCGTGATCAATGCGGACGTCAGCGCGCCGGTCAGCGGCTTGCCGATGGCGATTGTGTATGCGGCGGGCTTGGTGTTCTCGGCCCTGGCCGGGCTGATCATCGCCGTGGATCTGTACCGCGTACTGACTGGAAAGCTGCGCGACCAGGACCTGATCATGGTCCAGGAGTCCGAAGAAGCCGTGCAACTCAAGCAGATTCTGGACGACGCCAGCCACGGCGCGCCGGGGAGAAGCGCATGACTATCTTCGTATTCATCGGGTCGCTGCTGGGCGTGATGGCGCTGGGCGTGCCCATCGCTTTTGCACTGTTGGCCAGCGGCGTGGCGCTGATGTGGCACCTGGACATCTTCGATTCGCAGATCCTGGCGCAGAACGTCATCGGTGGCGCCGACAGTTTTCCGCTGCTGGCAGTGCCGTTCTTCATGCTGGCCGGCGAAATCATGAACGTGGGCGGCCTGTCCAAGCGCATCGTGGACCTGGCCCTGGCGCTGGTCGGGCACGTCAAGGGCGGGCTGGGCTACGTGACCATCATGGCCGGCTGCCTGTTGTCGGCGTTGTCCGGCTCCGCCGTGGCGGATGCGGCGGCGTTGACGGCGTTGCTGCTGCCGATGATGGTTAGTGCCGGCCACAAGAAATCAACGGCCGGCGGCTTGATTGCGGCCACGGGCGTGATCGGCCCGGTGATCCCGCCCAGCATCGGCCTGGTGATTTTCGGCGTGGCGGCGAACGTGTCGATTTCGAAGCTGTTCATGGCCGCGATCGTGCCGGGGCTGCTGATCGGCGGGGCATTGTGGCTGACCTGGGCCTGGCTGGTTCGCCGGGAAAAAGTGGTGCCGCCACCGCGCAAATCCGCCAAGGAAATCGGCACGGCGGCGCGCAAGGCGCTGTGGGCGCTGATGCTGCCGGTCATCATCCTGGTGGGCTTGCGAATGGGGGTCTTCACGCCAACGGAGGCTGCGGTGGTCGCGGCCACCTACGCGCTGCTGGTATCGACGCTGGTCTACCGCGAACTGAAGCTGAATCAGTTGTATGCGGTGTTCGTGTCGGCCGCCAAGACCAGCGCGATCGTGATGTTCCTGATTGCCGCCGCCATGGTCAGCGCCTGGCTGATTACCGTGGCCGACCTGCCCGCCAAAGTCGTGGACATGCTTCAGCCCTACATCGGCAACAAGATCCTGCTGATGGCGGCGATCATGGTGTTGGTGATGGTGGTGGGCACCGCCATGGACATGACGCCCACCATCCTGATCCTGACGCCCGTGCTGATGCCGGTGGTGCGCGCGGCTGGCATCGACCCGGTGTATTTCGGCGTGCTGTTCATCATCAACAACTCGATCGGCCTGGTGACGCCGCCCGTGGGCACCGTGCTCAATGTGGTGGCGGGCGTGGGCAAGATGAAGATGGACGACGTCACCCGAGGGGTCATGCCGTTCATGGCCGCCGAATTCGCGGTCATGTTCCTGATGGTCGTCTTCCCGGCGCTGGTCATCGTGCCCGCGCGCTGGTTCGGCGGTTGATACGCATGCCTCGTTCGCGCCTCGTTCCCATTGCTGAACGGGCCAGGCGCGAACCGCTATTCAAAGGAGAATTCCAGCCATGTCCAAGCTTGCCCAATACCGGCGTCCGTTCTGGGACACTCAGCCCGCTTACCGCTTTGACGCGTATGGTTCCACGCTGCTACGTTCGCCAAACGAGCCGCTGATCGCGCTGCCGCAGACCCTGTCGGAAATCACTGGCCCGGCGTTCGGCGCCGCGTTTGTCAAGCAGGGCGACAACGACCTGACGCGCATCGCCAGCGCCGAGGCCATCGGCGAACGCATCATCGTGTCGGGCCGCGTGCTGGACGAAAACGGCCGCCCCGTGCCCGACGCGCTGATCGAAATATGGCAAGCCAATGCCGCCGGCCGCTACCTGCACAAGCGCGATCAGCACGATGCGCCGCTGGACCCGAACTTCAGCGGCGAGGGCCGGACGGTGACGGACGCACATGGCCGTTATCAGTTCAAGACGATCAAGCCCGGCGCCTACCCGTGGGGCAATCATTACAACGGCTGGCGGCCGCAGCATATCCACTTTTCGCTGTTTGGCCGCGCCTACGCCACGCGGTTGGTCACGCAGATGTACTTTCCGGGCGATCCGCTGCTGGAATTCGACCCCATCTTCCAGTGCGTGCCGGACGCCAAGGCGCGCGCCCGCCTGGTCGCCACGCTTGACTGGGAAACCACCGTGCCCGAATACGCGCTGGGCTATCGCTTCGATATCGTGCTGCGCGGCCGCAACGCTACCCCGATGGAGTAACGCATGCTCTACCCCACTACCTCGCAAACCGTCGGCCCCTACCTGCACATCGGCCTGTCGGGCCTGAACTGTGCGGACTTGACCGCGGGCCAGCCCGACCTGGCCGTGGCCTCGGTCGTGATCGAAGGACGGATCATTGATGGCCAGGGCAATCCGGTGCCCGACGGCATGATCGAAATCTGGCAAGCCGACGCCCGCGGCGTTTACCGCCATCCGGACGACCCGCGCTATGGCGAGCCCGCCACGAGTACGCCGGGCTTTACGGGGTTTGGACGCGTGCCGACGGAAGCGGACGGCTCGTTCCGTTTCACCACGATCAAGCCCGGCAACGTGCCCGCGCCGGACGGCACGCTGCAAGCGCCCCATCTGCTGGTCTCGCTATTCATGCGCGGCCTGCTTAAACACCTATCGACGCGCCTGTATTTTCCGGATGAAGCCCGGGCCAACGAACAGGATTGGGTACTGCGCCAGACCCCGGCCGCCCGCAGGGAAACGCTGGTCGCACAGGCGTCGGACGACGGCGTACTGCGCTGGAATGTCGTCTTGCAGGGCGCGGGCGAAACCGTATTTTTCGATGTTTGATCGCCACGGCAACGGACGCGCCACATGACGATTCTTTCCGGCCTGACCGAACAGATCTATGCCGACCGCGACATCATGGGTTTGTTCTCCGGGCCCGGCACCATCAGGCGGATGTTGGCGGTGGAAGCGGCGTTGGCCCGCGCCCAGGCGCACTGTGGCGTTATCCCCGACCGCGCGGCCCGCAGCATCCATGACGTCTGCCATGCCGAGGACATTGACGCCATCCTGGATCTGGAGGCGATCGCCACGGCCTCAATGCTGGCCGGCAACATTGCCATTCCCTTTGTCAAGCAACTGACCGCCGCCGTGCGCCGGGTGGATCCCGAGGCGGCACGTTTCGTGCATTGGGGCGCCACCAGCCAGGACGTGCTGGACACCGCGCTGGTCTTGCAGCTGCAACAGGTCGCCGCGCAACTGGACCAGGATCTGGACGCGGCGCAACGCGCATGTGCGCGACTGACGGCGGCGCACCGCGACACGATCATGGTCGGGCGCACGTGGTTGCAGCACGCGCTGCCCACTACGTTTGGCGTCAAGACGGCCGGTTGGCTGGAAGCCTTGGCGCGGGCGCAGCGACGCCTGCGGCACGACGCCGAACAAGCCGCTCTGCTGCAATTCGGCGGCGCCGCCGGCACGTTGGCCAGCCTGGGCGACGCCGCACCCGCCATCGCCGGCGCCTTGGCCAAAGAGTTGGGCCTGGCGCTGCCCAATATGCCCTGGCACGCGCATCGCGACCGGTTGGCCGATATGGCCGCGACGTTGGGCGTACTGACGGGCACGCTGGGCAAGATCGCCCGCGATGTGTCGTTGATGGCGCAGACCGAAATCGCCGAACTTGCCGAACCCGGCGGCCCGGGACGGGGCGGCTCCAGCACCATGCCGCACAAGCGCAATCCCGTCAGCTGCGCCGCCATCCTGGCCGCCGCCACCCGCGTGCCGCCACTGGTGTCCACCATGCTCTCCTCCATGGTGCAAGAACACGAACGCGCGTTGGGCGGCTGGCAGGCGGAATGGGACGTCCTGCCACAAATCTGCGCGCTGACCGGTGGCGCGCTACGCCACGTGGCAGGCATGCTGGACGGCCTTGAAGTCCACGCCGCCAACATGGCGCGCAATGTAGACGCAACAAACGGATTGATCCTTGCCGAGGCTTATGCGCTTGCGCTGGGCGCTCGAATCGGCCGCATGGAGGCCCACGAACTGATCGAACAGGCATCGCAGGAAGCCGTGCGCCGAAACTGTTCGCTAAAAGCAAGCGTACGCGAGGCATTGGCCAAGCATGAAGCGACACGGGATTTGCTGGGCGACCACGACCTTGACCGCCTGGGCGATCCCGCCAACTACCTGGGTGAAGCGCAATCTATTTGCGATCGCGTGCTCGCGAGCTGGGCGGGATCCTCTTCCTGAGCACCGTATCGCTCTGGACGTTGGCGTCTAACCTCGCCGCTCCGCCGGTATTCGATCGGGTCGTAGAACCGATACCCCATTCCGCGCAGCGTCGCGACCGGCAGTGCACGGTCGCAGGCTTGTTCGACCTTTCTGCGCAGGCGGCGCATTTGTGTATCCAGACTGCGGCGGTCGTAGGTCCAGTAGTCCTTTCCAAGCGCTTCCACGATGGCTCTTCGGCTGGCGCCCTGGGCGTGCGTGGCAAGCGTGGCCAGGACGGTGTAGTCCTGGTGGGACAAGGGAATGGGCGATGCGCCGGGAGGCACCAGGCTGGGCGGCGAATCGCAGAGTTGCCATGGCAAGGCTTGCGGTGGCGCCCCCTTATCTTCCAAGTCGTTGCGCTGGACATGCCGCGCCGTGACGTCCCGGGCCACCGCAACGCGTATCTGCTTGTCCGGGTACCAACGCGCTGACCACATGATGTGGACAATCCGTCCGTCCTTGCGCACGTATCGATTCTCGAAATCGTATTGCAGCTTGCCGCGCATCAGCCGGCCGACCGCGGCAAGCGTCGCGGACCGGTCGGCTTCGTGGATAAGGTCCATCATCGGGCGTCCCACCATCTCTTCCGGCGTGTAGCCGAAGATCGGCTCGCAGGCGCCGGTCACGCTGAGGAATCTGCCCGACTCGGTCACGACACACACGGCGTCCAGGAGCATGGGCATCAGATCGGCAAGCGGCGTAGCGGACATTAGGATCTGGGGGGTGGGTATCGGTGCAACGGTAGACGCGCACCCGGGCGGGGTGGGGTGGCGCTCAGTTTAACCAGACTTGATTTCCGTGCGTAGCGCTTTTTTGAGTGCAGCGGCGCCAGAAAACCAGTGTGTGCGCTCAGATTTTCTCAGTGCTAATGCTCATACTTGCTCAGCTTCAGGCGCTTGCAAATTCCTATACTCCCCGTCGCCGCGCCGGGATCCGAACGCCCGGTAGCCAAAACCTGGAAGCCAAGAATGAAGCCGATGCGCCTGTCACCCATGATTTCCCATATGCCTGTGCGTCCGCTTTCAGCGGCGGTTGCCATGGCGGTCGCCGCTCTTGGTCTGCCATCGGCAGATGCTGCCACGCTCACGTGGGTCGGCGCAGGGGGAGGATTTTGGGGTGTCCCCGCGAACTGGGGCGGTGCTCTGCCCAGCATTGCGGATGATGCCCATGTCGCTGCCGGCACGGTACAGCTCGACAATATGAGCGAAGCGGGCACCTTGCTGGTCGGCGACACCGCGGCTGGCACACTGGTGTTTCGGTCAGGCGGGAGCCTAACCACCGGCAGCTTCGTGCTGGGCAACGATGGCGGCTCAAACGGGGCAGCCGTGCTGGGAGGAGTTGGCGTCGGCAGTGTCTGGAACTCCATGTACGGCACGATCGCCAAGGGCGTCAACAGCACTGGATCGGTGACCGTGTCGGATCCGGGGAGTCGGCTCGAAGTACTGTCTACCTTGTATGTGGGGGAACTGGGAACCGCTGCGTTGACCATCAAAAATGGGGGGGTGGTGCAGGCGGGCGTTTTGGCAGCGGGGCGTGGCGGGGACGCGTGGGGGGAGATCCAGGTGACCGACGCCGGCTCCACGTTGCAGGCCGGGACCTTGCTGGTCGGCGGTGATACGTTCGGGCCGCCCAGCACGAGCGCTCGCGGCGCGGTGCGCGTGCTGGCGGGCGCGTCGCTTATTGCCACCGAGATCAATGTTGCTGACTCGGCGCTATCCACCGGTTTTTTCCAGGTGAGCGGAACGGGATCGTCCGTGGATTCTGCATTGCCCGTGAAGGTGGGACATCATGGTGGCGGTTTGTTCGAGGTCAGCAATGCGGGGCGCGTACAGAGCGGTGGTCTGATCGCGGCCGACCAGGCGGGATCGACCGGCAGCGTCTCGCTGATGGGCGCCGGTTCGTCCTGGACCAGTTCGGGGCCAGTGGAAATTGGCAAAGAAGGCAGCGGCACGCTCTTGCTAGCCGACGGCGCGACGCTCAGCGGAACCTCCGGCTTCGTCGGCGTCGGTTCAGGCAGCGTCAGCACCGCCTCGATTGGCGGAGCGGGATCGTTGTGGAGCAACGATGGGATCTTTGTGGTTGGCGACGCCAACGGTGCGCGCGGCGGCTTGGGTGTTTCGAGTGGCGGCCAGCTGACCAGCATGAACGGCACGTTGGGCAGGCGGGCCGGGTCCTACGGCAACGTGACGATTATGGGCGATGGTTCGAACTGGACGTCGACCGGCCCGGTGACCGTGGGCGATGCAGGCGAAGGACGGCTGTTGTTGATGTTTGGAGGCGCGCTGAACGCAAGTGAAGTCGTCATCGCGAACGCCGCGGGTTCCAAGGGCACGCTGGTCATGGGCACGCCTGCGGACTTTGGCGCGGCGCCCGCCGGCGTGTTGAATGCCCCGGTGCTGCGATTTGGCGCGGGCGATGGCGAACTGCTGTTCAACTTTGTAGGCCCGGCCCTGACCTATGGCGGCAGCATTCAAGGCGATGGTCGCGTCAACATCTTGTCGGGCAACGTGATCCTGACCGGTAACAGCAGCAACACCGGCGTGACCACGGTGTCGGGAAGCTCGCTTACGGTCAACGGTACGCTGGCGGGCCCGGTCAGCGTGGGCGCGGGCGCCACGCTGGGCGGGTCGGGTTCGGTGGGGGCGACCACATTGGCCAGTGGGTCGGTTTTGAGCCCCGGCAATTCGATCGGCACGTTGACGGTCAATGGTGACCTGACCTTTGCGCCTGGAGCCACCTACCGCGTCGAAGCGACGCCGGCATCGGCCAATAGCGATCGGGTCGTGGTGAACGGCATTGCACGGCTGGCGGGGTCGGTGCTGCACGTTGGGCCGGACGGCAACTTCGCCCCTAACCTGAGCTACACCGTTCTTAGCGCCAATTCGGTAGAAGGTCGGTTCGAAAGCGTCTCGTCGAACTATGCGTTCCTGGATCCCCGGTTGTCCTACAGCGCTACCGACGTGAGACTGGGCTTGCTACAGACGCGAGCCTTCCCCACTGGCGCCAATACGCCAAACCAGCGGGCCGTGGCCGGCGCCCTGGAAAGCATGGATGCAGACAGCGCGTTGCGTCAGTATGCAGCGACGCTGGCGGTGGGGCAGACCGAAGACGCCTTCGACAGCCTGTCGGGTGAAATACACGCCAGCGTGTCCAGCACCCTGCTTCAGGGCGCGGCGCAGGTGCGCCAGACGCCTTTGGCCAAGTTGCGCGCGAACCTCCAGGCGACTGCGCGGGCAGGTAGCTACACCGCCGCTGTGGGCGTATCTGATGGCCCGGTCCTGACGGGCGAGATGCCAGCGTCCAGCGCCTTGCCAGCCTGGGCCGAAATTGTGGGAAATTGGCAGACGGTTGATACGGACGGCAATGCCGCGCAAATCCGCCAGCATGTTGGCGGACTGTTCGTGGGAGCCGATCGTGCGGTGGGTGCGGGCTGGCGTGTTGGCAGCGCCCTGGGCTACACCGACAGCAAGGCGCGTGTCGACGAGCGTTCCTCGCAGGCGAACGTGTCCAGCTACAGCGCTCTCGTCTATGGTGGAAAAGCCTTTGCCGCCGGGTCCGGCGCCTGGCAAGTCCTGGGGGGCGCGGGGTACACCTGGCATGACATTTCGACGCGGCGCTACGCCAACAGCCAAACCGCCGCGTTGACGGCCGACTATGGCGCCAGCACCAGTCAGGTGTTCACGGAATTGTCCTATGCAAGGCCATTGGGGGAACGTACCACGCTGGAGCCGTTCGTCGGCCTGGCCTGGAGCGATTTGCGCACGCGCGGTTTTGCCGAAAGCGGCGGCAACGCCGCGCTGTCGGGCGAGTCTGGAAGCACGCAGCAAACCTATACGACGTTGGGTCTGCGAGCCGCCCAGGAATTCGATGCTGGTGGCCGTCAGGGCAGGGTGTTCGGCACGGTGGGTTGGCGCCACGTGTTTGGCGACGTAAAGCCAGAATCGGTGTTGGCGTTCAGCGCGGGGCAGCCGTTCACCGTCGCGGGCGCGCCTCTCGGGCGCGATGCCGCGCTGGTGGAATTAGGTGCGGAGATGGCGATTGCGCGCACGGCGTCGGTAAGGCTGGGGTATGCCGGGCAGTATGCCAGCGACAGTCGGGAACATTCGGTTAGCGCGACTGCACGCTGGCAGTTCTAAAGCGGCGGCATTGCCAGCCAGGTGTCGAATTTTATCCAAGTCCATCCCGGCCTGATGTATCTTTAATCCGCAGATTTATTCGCAAAGGTCGGGCTGGATTTGAGAATTTCGGGAGAACGACATCATGGGAATCCTGACTTTCAGTATGAACGTCACCCTTGACGGCTGTGTAGACCATCAGGAAGGGATTGCCGACGACGACACGCACGCCTTCTTCACCCGGCTCATGGACGCGTGCGGGGCGGTGTTGTGGGGGCGGGTCACCTACGAGATGATGGAGGCCTATTGGCCGGCCGTCGCCCGCGGCGACGTCGAGGCTTCAGCGGCGATGCGCGAGTGGGCCGTCAAGCTGGATGCCAAGCCGAAATACGTGGTGTCCTCGACGCGAAAGGACTACTCGTGGATCAACACCCACCCCATCGCAGACGACCTGCGCACTGGCGTACAGAAGCTCAAGGACGAGACCCCGAGGGGTGTACTGGTCGGTAGCGGCAAGCTCGCGGCCGAGCTGGACCGGCTGAATCTGGTCGATGAGTACCAATTCCTTATTCACCCTCGGATCGCCGGGCACGGCCCGACCCTGTTCGAGGGTGGGCTGCCCAGTACGCGACGGCTTGATTTGATCTCTGCCAAGCCGCTCCGTGGGGGTGTGGTCGCCGTGCACTACCGGCGCGCGCGCTGACGCCAAGGCGAGTTAATTTGCGCACGACTACCCCGTGAACGCTTAAAGTGCCTATTAGCCCGGCTAATTGTCTGTGGCGGAATTTTCCACCAGAATGACTTACTTTCGAGCCAATCCCCTCGTTCGGGGCATCGCACAATGTTCTTGGCTCTGACCCAAGGAGTTCGTCCATGATGCGTCTTCAAGTCAACGGCCAGACCAAAGAGATCAGCGCGCCTGATGAGATGCCCCTGCTGTGGGCCCTGCGCGACGAGCTTGGCATGACCGGCACCAAATTCGGCTGTGGCATGGCCTTGTGCGGGGCCTGTACGGTCCACATGGACGGCTCGCCGATCCGTTCGTGCGTCACGCCGGTCTCGGCTACCGTCGGCCATGCGATCGCGACGATCGAAGGCATGGAGGCGGACCGCTTGGGCAAGGTCGTGCAACAGGCCTGGGTCGAGAACAAC